>JAAUYL010090006.1_pt1 | contig 13551 bp, 1 predicted proteins | sample 7278011 | NCBI WGS metagenome assembly JAAUYL01 (sample SAMN14350225, study PRJNA611818) | marine sediment metagenome | isolation source: surface marine sediment (1.8m) | place: French Polynesia: Moorea | collected 2018-08 | reverse complement strand
TTTAGATGATGCAGAACAATTATTGTTAGGTTTGAGCCAAGAAGAAGAAGTAGAACCAAATCAAGATATACTAAATAAATTACAATCGGGTAATATTTCTTTAGATGATGCGGAACAATTATTGTTAGGTTTGAGCCAAGAAGAAGAAGTAGAACCAAAAGCTATAAAGCAACAGATAAATTCTGACGATCCACAGGGAATATTATCTTTGCTAAGTACAGGAGAAATATCTTTAGAAAATGCTGAAAATTTTCTATTAGAAGAATCAGCAAAATCGCAAAAAAAAAATGATGAATTAACTTCTGTTCAGAATAATATAGGAACTACAGATGTAGCTATTATAGGAATATCATGTCGATATCCAGGAGCCAAAAATTGGCAAGAATTTTGGGAAAATTTAAAGGGAGGGGTTGATAGTGTAACAGAAGCTCCTCCCGGAAGATGGGAAGAACAAGAATGGTACGATCCAGATCCGAAAAATCCGCGTACTTCCTATTCAAAATCGGCTGGTTTTATAGACGAAATAGATAAATTTGACCCTTTATTTTTTCAGATTTCTCCAGAAGAAGCTCAATTTATTGAACCTCAGCAGAGAATATTTTTAGAGGAAGCTTATCATGCTATTGAAGATGCTGGATATGCTGCTGACTCTCTCAAGGGTAAACAATGTGGAGTATTTGTAGGAGCATCAACATTTGGTGATTATATCAAATTACTGGCAAGATCGGGATTAGAGACTAACCGACTCGTAGGAACAGGAAATATGTTGTCAGTTGTTCCGGCAAGAATAGCCTATTTCCTGGATCTTAAGGGGCCGGTAACAGTTATTGATACTGCTTGTTCATCTTCCCTAGTCGCGCTTCATCAAGCTTGTGAAAGTATTCAAAGCGGGGAGAGCGAAATGGCGATCGCTGGAGGAATTGCTATTATGGAGACAGCAGACTTCCAAATTTTAGCGAGTCAGTTTCAAGTAGTATCCCCAGAGGGACGGTGCAAAACTTTTGATGCTTCAGCGTCTGGTCCAGCGTGGAGTGAAGGTTGTGGTGTGGTATTGCTAAAGAGGCTCGACCAAGCTATTCGGGATAATGACTATATTTATGGTGTGGTCAAGGGTTCTGGTGTTAATTATGATGGTAATACAAATGGAATTAGTGCCCCGAGTGGTAAGTCACAAGTTTCGTTGGAAGAAGGGGTTTATCGGAAGTTTGGGATTAATCCAGAGACTATCAGTTATGTAGAAGCTCATGGAACAGCAACTCCTCTGGGAGATCCTATTGAGGTTGAAGCTTTAACAGAAGTATTTTCCAAGTGGACGAGTAAAAAGCAGTTTTGTCCTATAGGTTCTGTTAAGACAAATATTGGTCATCCAAGTTGGGCAGCTGGAATTGCTGGCTTGCTCAAGACAGTTTTATGCCTCAAAAATCAAACATTGGTTCCTTCTTTACACTTCAATAAACCAAATCCACATATTGACTTTGACAATAGTCCTTTCTATGTCAATACAGAATTAAGGGATTGGGAAATAGAGACAGGCAAACCAAGACGTGCTACAGTGAGTTCCTTTGGTTTTAGTGGTACTAATGCTCATATAGTTTTGGAGGAAGCACCAAGTCAAGTCAAAAGTCAAAAGTCAAAAGCATCCCCCCTACCCCCCTTTGAAAGAGGGGAAAAGAGGGATGATTTAGAAGATTCGGTTAATATATTAACTCTGTCAGCTAAAACAGAAACATCTCTGTCTGAGTTAGTCAAAAGTTATCAAAGTTATATAAAAAATAATCCTGAATTAAGAATAGGTGATATCTGCTATACGGCAAACACAGGACGTACTCATTTCAACTATAGATTAGCAGTTGTCGGTTCTAACCAAGAAGAATTAGTCGAAAAACTTCAACAGCACCAAGAGGGAGAGAAAGTAGCTGGAATTTCCTCAACAGCTAAAACTGCTTTTCTATTCACGGGACAAGGTTCCCAATATGTGAATATGGGAAGGAAGTTGTATGAACAATCACCAATTTTCCGTGAAGCAATTAACCAATGTGATGACATTCTGAGGACTTTAGAAACTTTCAAGGAAAAGTCATTACCAGAAATTATCTATCCAGCAGACGACTCATCAGATTCTTCCATACTTAACCAAACAGCTTATACTCAACCATGTTTATTTGCTATAGAGTATGCTCTATACAAACTCTGGCAATCTTGGGGAATTCAACCAGATGCAGTAATGGGTCACAGCGTGGGAGAATATGTAGCAGCAACAGTAGCAGGGGTATTTAGTTTAGAAGATGGCTTGAAACTCATTTCTGCAAGGGGCAGATTAATGCAGCAATTACCTGCTGGTGGTGAGATGATTTCAGTTATGACTTCAGAATCGAAAGTTTTAGAGACATTGAAGGCGATGTCCCTGGAAGAAAAAGTAGCTATTGCAGCCATTAATGGTCCTGAAAGTATCGTAATTTCAGGGGAGGGAGAAGCAGTAAGAGCGATCGCCACTAAGCTAGAATCAGCCGGAGTCAAAACTAAACAACTGGACGTATCTCATGCCTTCCATTCTCATCTGATGGAACCAATGCTGGCTGAGTTTGCAGCAGTAGCAAATCAAATAACCTACAATCTGCCTCAGATAAAACTGATATCCAATGTTACTGGTAAGTTGGTAGATGCTGAGATTACTTCTGCCGAATATTGGGTAAATCATGTGCGTCAAGCAGTGCGGTTTGCCGACAGTATGATAACTCTGCATCAACAAGGATATAATTTATTCCTGGAAATCGGACCGAAACCAATTTTGTTGGGGATGGGGCGTCGATGTCTACCACAAGAGGTTGGTGTATGGTTACCTTCTTTGCGTTCAGGAGTAGATGAATGGCAGTCGATTTTGTCTAGCTTAGGACAACTGTATGTCAACGGATACAAAGTAAATTGGTTACAGTTTTACCAAGGCTATAACCATGAGAAAGTAGTATTGCCAACCTATCCATTCCAACGAGAAAGGTATTGGGTAGAAGCTAGTAGTTACCAACAAAAACCATATTGGTCAACAGCTAACAACAAGAATCTGCACCCGTTACTAGGAGAAAAAATTAACCTAGCGGGATTAGAGAATCAATATCGTTTCCAATCGCACTTCACAGCACAATCTCCAAGTTACCTGAGTGACCACAAAGTATTTAGCAAGGTAATATTTCCTGGCACTGGGTATCTCGAAATAGCGACTTCAGTTGGAAAAAATCTATTCACAAATCAGGAGCAAGTGGTAGTTTCTGAGGTACACATATTGCGAGGATTGGTTTTACCAGAAACCGAGGTCAAGACAGTACAAATAGTAGCTACCCCCGTAGAAGATAACAACAGCTATAAGTTTGAGATATTCAGCAGCTCAGAAGGGGAAAATCAACAGAAACCTGAATGGATGTTGCACACAAAAGGAAAGATATATACCGATCCAACTGCAAACAGCCAAACAAAAATCGACTTAGAGAAATACCAAGCTGAGTGTAATCAAGTAATAGAAATTAAAGAGCATTACCAAGAATGTAGCTCAAGAGGGATAGACTACGGCAGCACTTTCCAAGGAATCAAAAAGTTGTGGAAAGGTGAAGGAAAAGCCCTAGGAGAAATAATTCTATCTGAGGAATTAACAGCCCAGTTGGCAGACTATCAGCTACATCCAGCTTTATTGGATTCAGCTTTCCAAATGATATTGTATGCCATAACAGAGACAGAAACAGACAAAACCTATCTACCAGTAGGGGTAGAAAAATTCAAGGTGTATGGTCAGACAATAAGTCATGTATGGGCGATCGTAGAAATACGAGAAAACAGCTTAACCGCAGATATTCATCTGGTAGATAACGAGGGAACTTTACTAGCGGAAATTGAGGGATTAAGGATAACGCCAACGACAGCATCAGCTCTCTTGAAGAGTTTGCAACCAGATATCAGTCATTGGTTTTATGAAATCAAGTGGCAAGCTCAACCCCTACCAGCGGATAGTCCATCAGCAGCAGCAACAGGTAAATGGTTGGTTTTAGCCAAGGATACTGAGTTAGTAACAGCATTAACCGATAAAGGTCACGAGTGTATCAGGGTATCACCAGGAGACAAGTATGAGCAAATAAGTCCGCAGCACTATCAAATCAATCCCACTAATGGGGAAGAATTTAAACAACTTCTAGAAGAAAACCCAGGGATTGGAAATATTGTGCATTTGTGGAGTTGGCAGTCAACCGAAATCAAAGAAGTCCTAGAATTAGAGAATATTCAAGCTCAAAATTGTGCTTCGGCTTTACATTTGGTGCAAGCAACTCTCAATAGTAAACCTGAAACAGTCCCGCAGCTTTGGTTGATAACACAAGGAAGTCAGAGCGTTATTTCGGACTCGGAAGTAATTAATCCCGAATATGGAAGTTTATGGGGACTAGGACAAATAATCACTCTAGAACACCCAGAGTTGAGATGTAAACGCATAGACTTTGACAGACAATCAACTCAAAACCTAGACTCCCTAATAGCGGAACTATTATCAGAAGATTTTGAAGACCAGATAGGGATACGTCAGGGAAGTCGTTATGTAGCAAGACTGGAACAAAAACGGCAGCAAGACAAAATAACAGATACCCAACCAGTAAAATTAAAACTGTCAGAATATGGGTCGATCGACAACCTCAAGTGGCAGTCAATGCAGCGCCGTCTTCCCGAAGCTAAGGAAGTGGAAATTGAGGTAGTGGCAGTAGGACTAAATTTGCGAGATGTACTCAACTCTCTAGGATTACTTAAAGACTACTATGCTGAACATCTGGGGGTTAACAGTGTAGACAAACTTACCTTCGGTTTTGAATGTGCTGGTAAAATCTCTGCGGTAGGAGCAGAAGTCTCAGAGTGGCAAGTAGGAGACGAAGTAATGTTAACTATGATCCATGACGGCTTCAGTAGCTTCATCACTGCTCCAGCGGAATATGTTATGGCAAAGCCGAAATCAATGAGTTTCAATGAAGCGGCGACTCTACCTTTAACATTTGTCACTGCCTACTATGGGTTGCAGAAATTAGCCAAAATTAAAGCGGGAGATCGGGTGTTGATTCATTCCGCAGCAGGAGGAGTTGGGCAAGCTGCAGTGCAAATAGCGCAACTTGCCGGGGCTGAAATTTTTGCTACTGCTAGTCCGGGTAAATGGGATTTTCTCAAATCTATGGGTATTAAACATATTATGAACTCCCGCACTCTAGATTTTGCTAAGGAAATCAAAGAGATTACCGGAGGAGAAGGGGTAGATGTAGTTTTGAATAGTCTGAATGGAGACCACATTCCCTATAGTTTTGAAGCATTAGCTCCAAAAGGAAGATTTGTGGAAATTGGCAAAATTGGTATTTGGGATGAAAAGCAAGTTGAGGAAAAACGACCAGATATCAGCTATTATCCCTTTGATTTAGGGGATGTAGTCAAAGAAAATCCGGGTATCATGGGAGAAATATCGGAGGAGTTAACCCAGGAGTGGAACGAAGGAAAACTCAGAGCGCTACCTTATAAAGTGTTTTCCAATACAGAAATAACAACAGCCTTCCGGTATATGCAGCAGGCAAAGCATATAGGAAAGATAGTGGTGGAGATGCCACAATTATTGGATGAGCCAAAATCAATCCAAGCAGAAGGCAGTTATTTGATTACAGGAGGATTAGGAGCATTAGGATTGGAAGTTGCCCAATGGATGGTAACTCAAGGAGCGAAAAATATTGTTTTAACAGGACGTAGCGCTCCTAAAGAAACAGCACAAGAAATTATAGATGAGTTAGAAACAGCAGGAGCTAAGATCAGTGTTTTATTAGGGGATGTTTCTAAACAAGAAGATGTGGCTAAAATGTTCCAGGAGATGGAGGCGTCATTACCACCACTTAAGGGAGTAATTCATTCTGCTGGAGTGTTGGATGATGGCGTGCTGCGAAATCTGACTTGGCAGCAATTTACAAAAGTAATGTCTCCCAAGATTACAGGAACTTGGCATTTGCATCAGATGACGAAGGATTTACCATTAGATTTCTTTATCTGTTTTTCTTCTATGGCGGCAATGTTAGGAAATGCTGGCCAAGGAAATTATGCTGCGGCCAATGCTTATATGGATGCGATCGCCCACTATCGGCGAAGCCAGAGATTACCAGGATTGAGTATTAACTGGGGAGCATGGACAGCAGGAGGAATGGCTGCTCGTTTAGCAGGTGGACATCAGAATCGGATTCAAGGCAGTGGGGTGATGGCCATTGAACCCCAACAAGGAATGCAGGCATTGGAGTTACTGTTATCAGGAGCATCAAGTCAAGTCGGTGTGTTGCCTGTTAATTGGTCGGAATTTTTCGGGCAAATGCCTATGGCACAGAAAATGCCATTGTTATCAGGGTTTGTTTCATCTGCTGTATCGGCAACGGAAACAATAGAAACTAAGATTTTAGAGCAGCTCAAAGAATCCTCACCAGAGGAGCGAGACAATATCTTAGTAGATTACTTCAAAGGTAAGCTAGCTGGTCTTTTAGGAATTACTGCTTCTAAAATAGATGCAGATAAACCTTTAACTGCTATGGGGCTTGATTCTTTGATGGCAGTTGAGTTGCGGAATTTGGTGCAAAGGGAATTGGGATTTGATATACCAATTGAAAAAATAATTGAAGGTATTAGTATTACCCAGATAGTTAATTTAGTGGTCGAGCAACTTTTATTAGAACAAATTAGTTACTCAAATAGTTCACAGACAACAGAAGAGAACGCTGAAGATATGGAGGAAATTACTTTATGAATTTGACTCAAGTTCTGTCTCAAATATCTAGCCAAGGTATTAAATTATGGGCTGAAGGCGATGAATTAAAAATCCGCGCTCCTAAGGGGGCGTTGACAACAGAAATTCGCGATTTATTATCCCAAAACAAGCTGGAATTATTACAGTTACTTCAGGGGAAAGCTAATAATATTGATGCGACTTCTGTGCCTTTAGTCTCTGTGGATAGGGATAAAGATTTACCAGTTTCTTATCAACAAGAACGTCTCTGGACAGTAGACCAACTAATGCCAGGCATGGCAAATCTTAATCTGTGTATAGCAGTAAGAATAGAAGGTTTAATAGATATTGAAATTCTGCAAAAAAGCTGGAATGAAATTATTAGTCGTTATGACATTTTGAGGACTAATTTCGCTTTTGTTGAAGGGTCATTAGTTCAGGTAGTTGTTCCTAGTTTGACTAATGAAATTTCAGTATTAGATTATTCAGATTTAAGCGCAACTGAACAAGAGAGAACATTCAAAGAGGTTTTTGAAGAGGAATCAGCACAATCTTTTGATTTATCTCAATGTCCATTATTTAGTCTAAAACTGTTAAGATTTAGCGAAAAAGAGGGAGTATTAGTATTAGTATTTCATCATATTATTAGTGATGGTTTATCCCTCAATTTGTTAGATCGCGAACTCATAAATTTATATGATTCTTATCTGAATAAAAAAGAGTCTCCCTTAAAAGAATTAGATATTCAATATGGAGATTATGCTGTTTGGCAACGAGAGTGGTTACAAGGAGATGTATTAGAAAAGGGGTTAAATTATTGGAAACAACAACTAACTGATATTTCTACGTTGTATCCTGTACCACCTGATATATTTCAAGTATCTCCAACCTCTGAAAATATTAAAGATGAGAAGAATTTTCTGATACCTAGCACTACATGGTCTGTAGTTCAAAAAGTAAGTAATCAATATAATGTTACTCCTGTAGTTATCTTTCTTTCGGTGTTTTATGTATTGATACTTCAATACTCACTAAAAGATGATATTATTGTTGGTCTTCCAGTTGCGGGAAGGGTACATCACAAATTAGAATCTGCCATTGGTTTCTTTACTGATAATATCCTCTTACGCGGTAAGATTCCTGATAATTTGACATTCAAAGAATTACTGAATAAAGTCAAAGAAATTACTGTAGAGGCTTATGCAAATCAACATATTCCTCTAAATTTGGTAGCGAAGTTGGTAGATCAGCACAATTATCAACAACAATACAAGAATTTATTTCAGCTTTTCTTTGACTATATTGACTTAGGAAACGAGGAGACGAGAAAATATTCCAATGTCACCGCAGATTTAATAGAAGAAAAGTTTCCTAGAGATATAGATTTATTCTTTACTTTATTGAAAAAAAATCAGGAGTTAAAAGGGTCATTAATCTACAACTCTGAATTGTTTGAAGAAGAAACAATTACAGCGATGGTAGATTCCTATATGTTGATTCTAGAAAAAGGAATTAATGCTCCTGAAACTCAAATAAATGAATTAGAATTATCAGAAAATCTAGCAAAACATAAGGCAGAGATTCACAGTCAATCAAGAAAAATAAATCTGATAGAAACTGGTTTAAAATCTCTGAGTGAAGTTAAAGAGTCTGCTATTGTGACTAGGGATAATAAACTGGTTGCTTATGTGGTGATTGACGATAATTATTCTGTAGATAAAGTAAAATCATACCTAGAATCTTATCTATCTTCTGACTTTCTCCCTGATGCTTATGTACCTATTTCTACTCTACCAAAAACAGAATCGGGAGAAATAGACGAAACTGCTTTAACAAGTTTAGAAGTTATTGACTCAGAATTAATTAATCGTTGGGAAGAAAAACTGCGATCGCATCCGGAAATAGAGGAAGTCGCGGTAGTCGTACAGCGCAAACAAGCTTTCCCAGTTATACCAGTTATTGAGGAAACAACAGTAGAAAAGAATGGTAAGGATAACTTAAAAGACCTACAACTAACTGAAGAAAATATTGCAGATACTTCCCATGGTGAAGTAGACGAGATAGCAGCATCGGTAGAATTTCAAACCTGGGCAGATTTATTACCAGGTACAGATGATCCAGCAATATATAGCATTGACGGTCGCAAACCTCTGACCCATGCGCAACTAAAAGATTTTGTGAAGTCACCGCCAGAAAACGCTAGTCTCAGCTATCTGGGTATTAAAATAACCGATCGTGTATGTGCTGCTACTCCCAATGGACCAGAAGCAGCAACAGCATTTTTGTCCTTAGCACAACAATGTGTGTTTGCACCTATTAGCACATCTTTGACAGAAAAGCAAGTTCAATTTGAGTTGGAAGACCTGGGTGCAGTAGCTTTAGTCTTGCAAAGAGGAGAAGCTAACAACACTGAGAATGCTAAGTTAAAAGCTTGTGCCGAAAGTTTAGGAGTGCGAGTCATTGAGCTAATACCCGATGCTTCAATATGTGGTTTATTTACTCTGGAAGAAGTTACCACAAATAAGGAAAATCATCAACCAATAACGGGAGATGACAATAAACCTACTCGCGACCATGTAGCTTTAGTGCTGCATACCAGTGGTACAACAAGAAAACCGAAAACGGTGCCTTTGACTCACGGAAATTTGACTTCAGGTTCTCTGACTATTAGTCGGACTATACAACTGACTCCAGAGGATACCTGTATCAATATCATGCCGCTATTTCATATCCACGGTCTTTCCGTTAATATTCTTGGCACGATATTAGCTGGTGCTAGTGTACTTTGCACCCCTGGTTTATACGCAACAGAAAACGGAGTGGGTGATTTCTTCGAGTGGTTGAAACAGGAGGAGGGAAGCGATCGAAAGAAAGTAACTTGGTATTCCGCTGTACCAACCATGCACCAAGCAATTTTGGAATATGCAGAACAAGCAATAGCAGAAACAGGTAAAGCTCCCGACCATTCTCTCCGCTTAATTCGGAACTGTTCGGCAGCACTACTACCAGCGATCGCCGACCGGATGGCGACAGCATTTAACTGTGAAGTCTTGCCTACATACGCTATGACAGAATCTATGCCTATTTGTAGTCCAGAAGTAGGAAAGGGGTTACTCAAGCGTGGTTCTGTAGGTCGTGCTGCTGGTCCGACAGTAATTATTGGAGATGTTAAAGCAAATGAGCAAGGGAAACCAGTATTAAATGTACTAGAACCCTACGGCGAGGGAGAGGTAATGGTTCGGGGTGCTTGCGTCACCGCCGGATATGAGTTACGGGAATGGATGGATTATAATCCCAATGAGGAAGCATTTATTGACGGTTGGTTAAGAACTGGGGATAAGGGTTACAAAGACAAAGACGGTTATGTTTATCTGGTAGGTCGGTTCAAAGAAATTATTAACCGAGCAGGGGAAAAAATTAGCCCGATGGCAGTAGAAGATGTATTGCAGCGCCATCCGGCAGTAGGTCAAGTGGTTGTCTTCGCTGCTCCCCATGAACTTTTTGGTGAAGTAGTGGGTGCAGCAATAGTACCAGTTCCCAACCAGACACGACCAACTCTGGCAGCATTACGCCAGTTTGCCATGAAGGAAAAAGAACTGGAAACCCAGTGGTTGCCAGAATGCCTAGTTTGGATGAATGCTATTCCTAAAGGTCTGACAGGAAAACCTGCGCGAATAGGTTTAGCAAAACGGTTAGAAATGCCGACTCTGACAACTGATGTTACAGCATCACCCCGAACTTTTGTGGCAACAGAAGGAGCGGAGGGTAAGTATGTTTTAGAAACATTGGATAGTCAAATTGAAAATGGCAAAGGAGGTTGTCAGAGTTTACAACAGTTGACTGTTTATTTTACTTCCAATACAACAGAGTTTTCCCTGAGTCAGTTGTCAGAGTTGGAAGTACGCGATCGCTTTGGGACTCTCAGTAAAATTCTGCCTTCTGCTTTTGTCCAGTTAGACGGACTACCATTAACATCTGATGGAAAAATAGACCGGAAACGGTTACAAAACCCTGAGAAGAGTGGTAGTTCTCAAACTGTACAACAAGGAAATGAAACTGAGCAAAAGATTGCTGCTATTTGGAAGGAGGTACTGCAAATAGAAGAAGTTGGTATTTATGATAACTTTTTTGAATTAGGAGGTAAGTCGGTACTACTGATACAGGTGTATGGCAAGTTGCAAGAAATATTTGATATGAGTAATTTAAAGGTTATTGACTTGCTAGCGAACCCTACTGTTCATTCATTAAGCGAATTTATTGTGAATGGCGGTGCAACTGAATCAGATAAAAAGACCAAAGTTAATTATGAAAAGCGTGTAAGTAAACGTCTCTCGAAGAAAGGTGAAAGGGGTAATATTCGGAAAAAACTCAGAAATAGGCAGTAGGGAGTAGGGAGTAGGGAGTAGGGAGTAGGGGAGGAGAGTGGGACAGGCATCCTGCCTGTTCCCAAAAATATAAGGAACGGGCAGGATGCCCATTCCACAAAAGATGAATAACGGGCAGGATGCCCATTCCACTTCCAAAAAACTATTAGAATCATCCCCCATTTATGCAACGCCTATTTCAAAATACTGAAGATTGACTCAAACAAACCCGGTGTCTGTACAACAACCTAAAATCTATAAAAGTAAAAATTATGAATCAGCCAGAAGAACAACAATATAATGATAATGAAATTGCAATCATAGGAATGTCTGGACGTTTTCCAGGGGCAAAAAACCTGGAGGAGTTTTGGGATAATCTCAAAAATGGTGTTGAATCTATCTCTTTATTATCAGATAAACAATTAACAAAATCTGGTGTTCCATCCGAAACACTTAATAATCCCAAGTATGTTAAAGTAAGTGCTACGGTTGCAGACATTGATATGTTTGATGCCAACTTCTTTAACTATAGTCCTAGAGAAGCAGAAGAAATCGATCCGCAACAACGACTTTTTTTAGAGTGCGCTTGGGAAGCAATAGAAAGTAGTGGTTATAATCCAGAAAACTACGAAGGTTCAATCGGGGTTTATACTGGTGCTGGAGTGCTTACCTATTTAATGTATAACCTGGCAGACAAAGACTTTATTCTGTTAGATAGTCGCTACTTTGCCCAAATGGTTGCTAACGACAAAGATTACTTAGCAACCCGCACCGCTTACAAACTAAATCTGACAGGACCGGCAATAACTATTCAAACAGCTTGCTCAACATCATTAGTTGCCGTACATTTAGCGTGTCAAAGTTTGCTCAATGGAGAATGTGACATGGCCTTAGCAGGTGGTGTTTCCATCCAAGTTCCTCAAAATGTCGGATACTTATATCAGGAAGGAATGGTAGGTTCTGATGATGGTCATTGTCGAGCCTTTGATGCTAAAAGTTCGGGAACATTTTTGGCTAATGGTGTGGGAGTTGTGTTACTCAAACCACTGCAAGATGCTATAGCAGATGGAGATGTTATTCATGCTGTGATTAAAGGTTCGGCAATTAATAATGATGGTTCTTTGAAACTGGGTTATACTGCTCCGAGTGTGAATGGTCAATCAGCAGTTATTTCTGAAGCTCAAGCTGTTGGTAATGTAAATCCAGAAACAATTACATACATAGAAGCTCATGGTACGGGTACAAAATTAGGAGATCCGATTGAGATTGAAGCTTTAAGCAAAGCTTTTGCAGAGCATACCGATAAAAAACAATTTTGCGCTATAGGTTCCCTAAAAACTAATGTGGGGCACATGAATACGGCAGCAGGGGTAGGAGCATTAATTAAAACTGTTTTAGCTCTCAAACATAATTTAATACCTCCGAGTTTAAACTACGAGGAACCTAATCCCCAGATTAATTTTGGCGAGACTCCCTTTTACGTCAACAATACTTTATCAGAATGGAAACCCAATGGCACTCCTCTACGAGCAGGAGTTAGTTCTTTTGGAATAGGTGGAACTAACTCTCACGTTGTCTTGGAAGAAGCTCCCAGTCTGGTGAAAGAAGAAGATGATTTGCCACGTCCGGTTCATATATTAACTTTGTCAGCTAAGACTCAAAAAGCTTTAGCAGATTTAGTAAATAGTTATCATAATTATTTGGAAACAAATCCAGATTTGGATATAGGAGATGTTTGTTACACTGCCAATACGGGAAGAGTTCATTTTAACCACAGATTAGCAGTTGTTGCTGAGAAGCAAACAGAATTAGTCGAAAAACTAGGAGAATTAAAATCAGAAGAAGGGACGTTGCATGCAACGTCCCTACCTGGTATCTGTACTGGGAAACTTTTAATCAATGCTACTGCTCCTAAAGTCGCCTTCTTATTTACAGGTCAAGGTTCCCAATATATCAATATGGGTAAGGAGTTATATGAAAAAGCACCAGTATTCCAAGCAGCACTTAATGAATGTGAGGAAATCTTAGAAGAACTGGGTGTAAACTCCATACTAGGAATTATCTATCCTGATGAAGAGACGTCACCTCTAGACCAAACAGCTTATACTCAGCCTGCTATATTTGCTATAGAATACGCCCTAGCTAAATTATGGGAATCTTGGGGAATAACGCCAGATGTAGTCATGGGTCATAGTGTAGGTGAATATGTTGCAGCAACGGTAGCAGGAATTTTTAGTTTAGAAGATGGTCTGAAACTGATTTCCGCTAGGGGAAGGTTAATGCAACAATTACCCGCAGGTGGAAAAATGGTTGCTGTGATGGCATCAGAAGCAAAAGTGAAAAAGCTCCTCAAACCTTATGAAGAAAAAGTAGCGATCGCCGCCATCAACGGACCAAAAAGTGTAGTAATTTCTGGTGAAGCAA
>JAAUYL010108350.1_pt1 | contig 13552 bp, 13 predicted proteins | sample 7278011 | NCBI WGS metagenome assembly JAAUYL01 (sample SAMN14350225, study PRJNA611818) | marine sediment metagenome | isolation source: surface marine sediment (1.8m) | place: French Polynesia: Moorea | collected 2018-08 | reverse complement strand
GAGTAGAAAATTATCTCCATACAGCCAGTAAAAGAGTAATAGATTGGTGTTTCAATAATTAATAATTAATAATTAATAATTAATTATTTTTAAGAATAGGATTGGTTAAAAAGGAATTTTTTTTTCTTTTTTATCCTTGCTCATGAGAGGCTTTAAACCTTTATTTTTCGGTAAACCATGAAATAGGAATCTTAATTATAGGGCAGAATCAGAATGGGAAACAAGAGATAAAATTAGGGAAAAAGAACAATCAACAATTTGTTAATATCCCTCATTATCGGTTAATATAAATGTTAACGTATAAAGCCCAATTAATCGGAATAAAAGTAATAATCACCGAAGAATCTTATACATCTCAATCAAGCTGTTTAGATGGAGATAATTTACCGAAATATGGAGAAAAAAAAACCGAAATTTAGTGGAAAAAAAGTAACAAGAGGGTTGTATAAAACCAGGGAAAATAAATTATTAAATTCAGATGTAAATGGGTCGTTGAACATTATTAAAAAAGTAATTCCTGATGTCTTTGACCAAGGAATAAAAGGTTTGCCGTTTAACCCTGTAGTGGTCGAGCCACTTGCGTTTGACTAGACTTTCAGACCTTTGAGTAAGTTTAAGTAAGTTTAGTTGAGCGGTGATTTACACCTGATTAGTAAGGCCAAGTGCTTCTGTTCAAAGCTAATTTTCTAGTAATTTTGGTACAGAACCTAGTCTTGAAGAAAGTTGTAGGTTGTGGGTGCAGTTTTAGGTTCAATGTTTGCCCTTGGATTCAACCCTAATTAAATTGTGGACACTGGTAATAACGGTGGGGTTTTCAACCCGGTTGCTCTGCAATAGTGTTGGGAAAAATCTCCTACCTAACACCCAATAACTTTGGAGTGTAGCGACGATAATAATTATCAGACAAATTCACTATTAATAATATCAAAATCTGTCATAAATTAACAGAAATAATTATTTCGATTTGCTCTAATTTTTAGATTATTCAATCAAAGAAAAAATTATTTTTGCCAAGGTAGCTTTTGATATTTATGTAATGGTATTAATCAATAAAATTATAGTTATATATTAAGGTGTTTGGAGTGGTTCAGAATTTTCGTAATCGATCGATTCTTTCAGTAATATCTTCTACTACTAATTCCGACTCTCAGTCGCAGCAGTCTAGTAGTAGAAAGCCTAGTAATCGGCAGCAACCGCAGCTACCCCTCAAGAAAAAGCGTAATGTAGCCAAGTTTCCACTTCCAACTTCTGAGCAAACATTTCTCAGACCAGTACCTCCACAAAAGAAAACTGTTGTACCCAGAGTTTTCAAACAAGAGATTCCTAAATTTCAGTCTCATAGGGCTAAACGTAGCCGAATAGAGGAACTTGCTAGATTAAGGAAGATCGCAGAACAACAACCCACATCATCTGCTCGCCCTCAGAAACGACCAGAAAAAGCTCAATCTTTTATTTCTCAGTCACTACCGACTAAAAAATCACCAGTTACAACTCGTCAGAATTCTCGTTCCTCTTCTTTGCTATTGTACGCAACTCGGATGTTAATCTTAGGTGTGGGAATAGCAGTGATTGGTGGAACAGTGCTATCAATATTGAAGCCTGGAAGTAGTTCTAATCCGATCTCTCAAGCAGCAGATAGTGAAGTAGAGACCAATCAAGAATGGAAATCTCCTTCTATTGTACCTTTAGCAGTACAACAAACCAGGGAAATTGCAGCTTTGAAAACAGAGTTAGATACAGTCATCGCCAAATACCCAAAGCTAACACCAGGAGTATTTCTGATTGATGCTGATACTGGTGCTTATGTGGATATTAATGGAGGCGCTGCTGTTGCCTCAGCTAGTACGATTAAATTACCGATCTTAGTGGCTTTTTTCCAGGCGGTGGATCAGGGGAGAATCAAATTGAATGATATGTTAACAATGGAGGAATCTCATGTAGCTGAGGGGTCTGGAGATATGCAGTTTCGGAAGCCTGGCAGCAAATATACGGCCTTGCAAACTGTGAGGAAAATGATTGTGATTAGTGATAATACAGCAACTAATATTTTAATTGAAGCACTTGGTGGGGCTGATGTTTTGAATCAGTTGTTTCAGAGTTGGGGTTTGAAGAATACTGTTATTAATAATCCTTTACCAGATTTGTCGGGAACTAATACAACGACTCCCAAAGATTTGATCAATTTAATTTCACAGGTGAATCAGGGTGGTTTGGTGTCGCTGAAGTCTCGCGATCGCTTATTTAGGATTATGGAGAGAACTCAGAATGATTCCTTGTTGCCAAGGGGTGTAGGTAGGGGTTCTGTGGTTGCTCACAAGACAGGTAATCTGAAGTCTGTGTTGGCGGATGCGGGTATGATTGATTTGCTTAATGGCAAGCGCTATCTATTGGCTGTATTGGTGAAGCGTCCGGATGATGACCAGGATGCTGTAGAGTTGATTCGCGGGGTGTCTAAGAAAACTTATCAATATCTTAAATCCTCAGAATAGAGGGAGTAGGGAGTAGGGAGTAGGGAGTAGGGGAGAGTGCAAGATGGTAAGTATGGGAGCATTTTTCTACTTTTTTACTCTATTCTATTTCTCCATCTCCTGAATTATGAATTATGACTCCTTTGCCAAGATACCAAAACTGTCATCTCCCCCGATTTTTTTGACTATCCCTCTCGTGGGAGTTATCTGCGTTGGCGGAGCCTAGCGGCAGCTATATCGCAAACTTCATGCAACAAAGCCCCTTTCTATCATAAATAGTTTTCCTATTTCTGTAATAGAGCGATAGTGAAGTTTTGAGTTCTATTAAAGTCAAAATTAGGGTTTTGCTCTGCGTTGCAGAGTTTTTTAGCACTTTCAGGCACTTTTTTATCTAAATACTTCATTAAATCAGACACTTTTACACTGTCATCACCTCTGTTATTGCCTTTTCCTTCAAGTGCTTCAATCAAATGATAAGTATAAATGCTCATTTCTTTATCTGGTCGAATCCAGGAGCTTTCCGAACCTTTTGATGAAGTAAAAACTACTATACCCTCACCATTTTCCCAATCATCTACCGATATTTTAGGATAAGCTTTTTCTTCAAAACCAGAGATAATTTTTGAGAATAATGGTACTTGTTGGTTTTTTTCCAGTTCGTCTTTAGAGCTTGCCATTCCAGCCGCATGACAGCTGTCAATGATAACCAAAAGGCGTTTTGATTTAATTTGTCTTAGTTTCTCGTTAAATTTTTCTGAACTTAATGCAGTTCCTTCAAGGTAATTAGTATCTGTATCTGTATCTCTGCGTGTATCACTTGGTATGAGATAATAGCGGTTATCGTTTTCTCTATGTGCTCCGTGACCTGAGTAATAGACAATTACTGTTGCGTTTGGGTCCTGTTCAGCTTGCTGCTTCAACCAATCCAGTCCGTCCAAAATCTTCTGGCGTGTTGCTCCCTCATCATATAAAAGCTGAATATGATCTTTGTCATTGGAATAACCACAGAACCTTGGGTTAACTAGGGTGTCACGGATTTTTCGTGCATCTTTAACAGTTACTGGTAAAGATAATTTGCTATCATGGCATTTTCCTACACCAATAAGCAGAGCATATCCGTGTTCAAATTTTTTTTTCTGTCCTTGTCGCCCTTGTATTGGTTTAATCCAATTACGATAAATTGTTTCTAACACTAACACTAACACTAACACTAACACTAACACTAACAATGAAACTGGATTATTTGGTGAAACTGGATTATTTGGTGAAACTGGAGCATCTGGTGGAACTCGATTAGCATAATCACCAACATATTTATCAATATATTCTTTCTGAAGTTTGTCGAGTTCTTCCTGATTATTTTCAATAAAATTATTAATAGTATCTAGCCAAATGCTATCATCAGCAGGAAGTGCTAAACCATAATCTTCTAATCCAAGTTGTCTGCTATGGATGACATATTCTCTTGGATTTAAAGTCTCGTCTTCTTTAAAAATACCTATGAGGAGAATTTCATCATTAACAAAACCGTCAATTTCTCCGTTCTTCAAAGCTTCGATAGCATCTCCTTTGGTTTCAAAATACTTTATAGAATGGTTACCTGGAAAAAAATTAGGAATTCTATTTTCTGATGTAGTATCTTTAATAACACCAATCTTGATCCTATAGTTCGTTGTTAAATTTAAAACATTTTTTAAGAGTTCTTCTTTTGATTTAGGTCTTAAAATTTTTGTTGTCGAGTAAGCGAAACGTTGGGAAAATACAATACCTTCTTCATCTTCTCTTCTTGTATTAGCACCACATTCTATATCAAATTTTTTCTCCTTTATGCCTTGAAAACGTTCTTCAACAGGCTCTGATTTAATTTCAAATTGGTTATTAACTAATCCATTGGTCTTTAAATAGTTTTCTAGCAATTCCTTTAGGTCAGCACATAAACCAGCCGGTTTTCCCAGTTTTTTATAACTTACTGGGCGATTTTCATCGCGATAACCCCAATTTAAGACATTTTCATTTTCTATTTTATTAAGGATTCTGGAGAAGTTATTTGTATTTTCTTGAAATGTAGATTGCTGTGCAATTACAGAAGGATTTGCAAAAAACATACTTCCAGTGGCAATGATAAATGATACCAGGGTTATTTTTTTTGAAAAAGTATATTTATTTGATTTTTTGGTATTAGGTTGGAAATGAAATGAATCAAGGTTGATTAATCCGATCCGATCGAGAGATGAGAATATATTGTAGAGCATAATTAGTGAAAATGTGTAAATAAATGAGTTATGATATAATGCTTTCTAAGTGTTAGTGCATCAGGAAAGTGTGGGATAAATAATTAAGCTCACGGGGCGACAAGCTATTTCAAAGTCATATAGGGGAGACTGTGCCAAAACAGGAGAATTGTACGCCTAGGAATTAATAAAAAGTTAGTGCCATTGCGTAAGTCCAGATTTTAATTAATTATTTTTAAGATCCAGCTAATATTCTTGACTAAGCCTGATTAAAATGCTAAACTACTGCTAGTATTAAAAGACCGCAATTAAGTAAATATAAAAAATAAAGCCCAAAACGGAGATAAGTTGATTACCTCTAAGGAGTACTATGAAAAAATGGAAAACCTAACAGATTATCGTAAATTAGATCCAGGTTTAGTGAATGCCTTGAATAAAACACGAGCATCACAAAAACAACCAATGGAAGTTTTTGTGCGGACAACAGAAGTGCCAAATCAAATAGAGGCAAATTTTCTACAAAAACTCGGTGTGAGAGGCGTAAATCATAAACGATGTACTTTTACAGCTAAACTTTCAGCAGAAGCAGTTACAGAATTAGCTCATCAACCTTGGATACATAATCTCAGATTAGCTAGAAATATACGTTCAGCTTGAGTGAAGAGGGATTTCAATATTGCTTTTTTCTATTTTTTACTACAGCGATCGCTTGTTTCCAGGAAAAATACTAGAGCGATCGCTAATTTTTTTTATTAGCTTTTCCAGAATAGAAATAGGATTGTTAGAATAAAGAGATATCCGCTCAAAGTTAAATGAATATGACTCAGACTGCCACTATATTTTACCTGAAGATTCAACAAGTGGAAAAACAATGCTTGTTTGAACTTGCTTGGGGTATGGGACAACAATTAACCGTCAGTCTGCCTTATCCTGAAAGTCTCACCATATCTTACCAAGATTGGCAACAAAATTATCTGAATTTTTATCACAAAGCCTTGCGGGGAAGGGTAGTAAATACAGGAAAACTAACCAGACAAGTTGATTGGCATCAAAAATTGGTGCAAGCAGAAGCAAAACTTGTGTTTGAGTTTCATCGTTGGTTACGACACGAACAACTGTATGAGATTAGAGCGATCGTTGCTCAAGCAGCCAAACAAAAAACAGGAAGTTCACTATCACAGCAGAATACTGATGTACCCACAGTTGATGTGTTTATAACTTGCAACTCCCAAGACTTATCTCGTTTACCGTGGGAAGCATGGGAGATTACAGAATTTGCTGCATCCAGCAAAATTAGAATTGCCCGCCAACCAATTAATATTCGCAATACTACAGCTACAGTAAATTCTCCATCCAAGCGAGGTCGAAGTAAAGCTAGAATATTGGCAATATTGGGAGATGATACAGGTTTAAATTTTCAGGCAGATAAAGAAGCAGTGAAATTTCTTTCCCCAATAGCTGAAGTAGAGTTTGTGGGTTGGCAACCTCAAGAAAGTCAAGCAGAGCTAAAAGACAAAATTGTCAAAGCAATAACTGACCAACGTGGGTGGGATATTTTATTTTTTGCCGGACATAGCAATGAAACTGTTAATACAGGTGGGGAAATAGCGATCTCTCCAAGCACCACCTTATGCATCACAGAAATTTCCCAACCTCTAACTATGGCAAAACAAAGGGGTTTACAATTTGCCATATTCAACTCCTGTAGTGGGTTAAGTATTGCTAATGCTCTGATAGACTTGGGTTTAAGTCAAGTTGCAGTCATGCGGGAGCCAATTCATAACCAAGTCGCCCAAGAATTTTTAGTGAGATTTCTCCAAAGTTTAGGTGAATACAAAGATGTTCACGAATCATTATTATCAGCGTGTCAATTTTTGAAACTAGAGAAAAATCTCACTTACCCCAGCACATATTTAATACCATCTTTGTTTCGCCATCCAGGAGCGCCACTATTTCGTCTCAAACGATCGAGTCTTAGACAAGAACTCATAAGGTGGTTGCCTACAAGAAGAGAAGCGATGGCTATAAGTGCATTGATTTTATGTAGTTTGCAACTGTCAACTCAAAGGTTTTTGATTGATAAGCGAGTATTAGTGCAAGCTATGTATCGTCAATATACCAACCAAGTTGAGAGGCAAAATTCACCGCCTGTACTGTTAGTAGAAATTGACGAAGATTCGATCACAAAAGCAAAAATATCCAATCCTGTACCAATAGATCGTAGTTATATGGCCAAAATCATCGAGCGACTGACGACCATGAACGCAAAAATCATTGGTATTGACTATATTTTAGATCGCTATCAACCAGAAAATGACAAAAAACTAGCCCAGACACTACGCTCATCCATAGAACAACAAAACACTTGGTTTGTATTTGCCACATCCCCTAATGGATCTGGTGGTTGGTTGGAAGTATTACCGGAGTTAGCCTCCCCTAAGTGGCGACTACAGGGAAATGTTCATGTATTAGGCTATGATCGTTACGTTACTCATCTAACACTACTACCAAGGAAATATTCCACTGAGACACCATTACCCTTTGCTTATCTGTTAGCAGTTGCTCACTTGTTAAACTTTGAACAATCTGATAATTTGCTTCAACCTCAGATTAATTCCTCAATTGATTTGTTATCTCAAGTCAAAAATCATATTGCTCAGACTACCGGTAAAAATTTTTTGGATTTATTTTCTAGCTCATCTCGCTTACAACCTTTAACGAAGTTTTCTTATCGACTAGGGCAAATGTGGCTGTATCCAATTATAGATTTTTCTATTCCTCCAGAAGCAATTTTTGTACGTCTACCTGCTTGGCAACTTTTAGAGAGTGATGAATACGAATTATTACCAAAAATGACACTAGAGAAACGCCCGTCAATAGTAATTATTGCTGCTAAATATAAAGATGCAGGATTAACTCCTGGAGAAGACAATTTTCCTTTACCTGCTGCTGTTCGTTACTGGCGTTCTCAAAAAAATCCTCCCGATCCAAGTAGGGCATTTCCAGGGGGAGAAATTCATACTTATCTGGTTCATCATTTCCTTAAGCAACGATTAGTTATACCTATTCCTAATTTATGGCTAATTGGGGTGGCTGCTGTTTTCGGAAAAGGAGTGGTATTAATGTTAGATAATAACTCTAACTCTAAGATGCAAAAAAAAGAAATTATTTTATCCTCACTATTTTTATTAACTCTAATTTATGCTCTTGCTTCTCTACAAATATACATTTCAGCAGCTATTTTATTACCTTGGTTGTTACCTAGTCTGACATTTTGGATTTATATATTTTTATACTCGATCGAGCCTAAATCAACTTTTGACAATTGAAGTATTCTACATAGAATTTCCGCTTGAACAATCATAATAAATCTCTTATACCAATTAGAAAAGAGAATATTAAGAATAATAAGGGATAATAAAAAACTAGACACGCCTATGTCTGTTCGATGAAAAAGATAATTTTTACCGAATAATTAATGATTATTAATTATTAATTAAATACCTTGGTTAAAAGCCTCCCCTTTCAAGGGGAAAAAGCGGTCGAGGGATGCCGAGGTCTCCTCGGCATATCCAATCGACCAAGAGAGCGGTCGGAAAGCGGAGCATTCCGTCAGGATGGGATGGCGAGGTTTCCCGAAGAAAGCAGAGCCGCGTTTCAAGTCGCTCCGCGAAACGCTTTTCAAGTCGCTCCGCGAAACGCCATATCCAATCGACCAAGAGAAAAGAAATAATATTTCCTTATATTCAATTCTGTTACGGTTTTCCTTGAAGTAATTATCCATTATCCATTAATGAACATAGGAAATGATGTTGAAGCTTTTATAATGACTACTAGCAACAGCCTAAATATTTGTAGCAAACATTTATCGCACTTGATATTACCACTCAACAACTTTAATATAGCAATCCTATTTTAGTTGTAGTATTTTGGTGGTAGTTAGGAGTCAGGAGGGGTAAGTCAGGAGTCATAATTTCAAAGGCTTTCAGTTGAGATTAACTATTATAAAAGTTTCCACAACCTATTTAGGATTGCTATATATTTTGATAATTCTATAATTACTTCAAGTTACATCCCCCAATCTCCCCATCTCCTCATCTCCTCATCTCCCCATCTCCCCATCTCCCCACCTCCTCAAACCATATAGATATTAGAATAGACATCTCCGGAAAAGAGGGAACACTTAACTGGGAACACTTAACCCACCCCTAACCCCTCCGGTGGAGGGGAGTAATTGATAATTTATGGATGAGAATTGATTTGATTTTTAATTTTCACGCCTATGTCTAATGGATGTCCAATCTATTTAGAAGCATCTGGCAAAACAAAACGCTTTTCTCCATCTTCACTCATTTCCACTTTACCACCAAGTTCGAGAATTTCTTGTTGAGCGCGTTCCCGTACCCTCTGGTCTCTTGTTTGATAATATACCCACAACCAGGCGTTAAACTTGATTAATTTACTATCTGGATTTGTCTTGAGAAATTCTGCTGTATTTCTAAATAGAGAGCTTAACTCTTGGTATGATGTATTCTCAGCCCATTCAGCAGCCATTTCGTGAGACTTAATTGCCCCTGGAATATCACCGACTAATAATAATTGATCTATTCCTTTGAATCTCCATACTTGCCACGCTTCTGGATCTATCTCTGGGGAAAGTGCATCAGTACCACGGGTCATATATTCTACAGCTACTTTGGGTTTACCTTCATATATAGATAAAGAGTTGGAAAGAAACAGATATATGTCAACCCATCTTGGATCTAACTGGGTGATAATATCAAAGTAATCTTCACTTAGAGAATAACCTGTTTCATTTCTGGCTGCATCATCCCCGAAATATTGGAGAAATTGGAGAAATACCCAATCTGCAATCAAATTATCAAATCCAAAAGTGGGAGATGCTTTCAATAGCTTGAGCTGTAGAGCTTCTTTTTGTTCGACTAAGACTGCATCTGTTGAGTCTAAAACAATTTTCTCTTTTAACGGAGAAGCTTTTGGTGGCCAGAATACTTGTAAGCTGATTATACCTGCTAAAGCTGCAATGGGAACTGCTAGATTTACTAATGAATCTAGCCAATTTGGGGTTTTTGCTTTGCTTTCCACAATTTCTGATATCTATAAAATTAAAAAAATTTTGATTTTTAAACAACTATTTTAGCTGAAATTTTCTTTTAGCCTCCTTAGTATTTTATGAGGCGCGATCGCTCCTTTCAATTAACTCAGCATTTGGGTATGGGTAGTCGCAAATTTTATGAGATTGACTCCTTCAAAAATAATGTTCTTTAATTGTTCTGCTTTTCCTAAGATGATTCCCAAAAGTTATGGAGATATTGAAGGAAATCTTGCGTTACCTAGTGGGTCATTATTTTTTTTTGATGTTAGAATATTGACTAGACTTTATCATGGATTTATCCTAATACCAATAGAGTTTATCTATACTTACTTGTGGGACTTTAGAAATAAGAGCTTTAAACCTCGCTTTTCGCTAAAATTTTTCTGATAGTGCATTTCTTAATAACTATAGATACAATAGATACAATTATCAATATCCTCAGCTAATATCCTAGTATATTAGGTTTACTCAAATCAAAACTATCCTTATATCATAAAATATTGGGAAAGTCAAATCAATAAATGTCCAACTACCAAAAAAATAAATGAACTCAGCTTCAAAAAACTTTTCTTTTATTCAAAATATATTATATAGTGGAGCGATCGCCACAACAGCAGCTTTATCTTTATTGGCCCCTAGCTTGAGTAAGCCTGCTGAGGCAAATTTAGAAAATAGTCCTAAAGTAGTTTTGGACGAAGCATGGCAAATTGTTAACCGCGAGTATGTTGATGGTAGCTTTAATCATACAGATTGGGAAGCTACCAGGAAAAGTTTATTAGAGAAAAACTATACTTCCCAGGAACAAGCTTACGAGGCATTACGCGAAGCTCTAGATAAACTGAATGACCCTTATACTCGTTTCTTAGACCCAGAACAGTTTAAAGCTCTAACTAATCAAACAGCAGGAGAAATGTCTGGAGTAGGAATGCAACTAAAGCAGGAAGAACTTACTAAGGCGATCGCCGTGGTAGACGTTGTGGAAAACTCTCCAGCGATGAAGGGAGGTTTATTGCCAGGAGACAAAATTAAAGAAATTGACGGTAAATCTACTTCTGGCTTAAGTGTATCAGCAGCAGCTAAATTGATTCGAGGTGATGTGGGTACAAAGGTAGTGTTGCGAATCATTCGCTCTGGAGATCAAGAGTTTGATGTGACTTTGACTAGGGCAAGAATTGAATTACAAGCAGTTCGTTACGACCTCAAGCGAGAAGGAAACCAGCGTATTGGGTATATCCGTTTACAGGAATTTAGCGCCCATGCTGGAGAACAGATGGAAAGGGCGATAGAAGACCTGGATAATCAAAATCCTGATGGTTATGTTTTAGATTTGCGGGGGAACCCAGGGGGGTTATTGCGCATTAGTATAGATATTGCTCGGATGTGGATGGATAAAGGTGCCATTGTCAGCACAGTTAACCGAGATGGAGATAAGCAAGAATTGCGGGCAAACCGTTCAGCTTTGACTGATAAACCGACAGTGGTTTTGGTAGATGGTGACTCTGCGAGTGCTAGTGAAATTCTTGCAGGAGCGCTTAAAGATAATGGTCGTGCTGTAATTATGGGAGACCAAACTTTCGGAAAAGCTTTGGTACAGTCAGTACATTCTTTGTCAGATGGTTCTGGTTTGGCAGTAACTATTGCTCACTACTATACTCCTAAAGGAACTGATATTAGTAAAAAAGGTGTTACTCCTGATGTGCCTATCAATTTGACAGATTCTCAAAAACGACGCTTATATCGGAAACCAGAAGCGATCGCTACTATATCAGACCCCTATTATGCCCAAGCTGTTAATCTTTTGAAAAATAAAGTATTGTTACGCCCTTTAGTATTAAGGGAAGAAGAAAATTAAAGTGAAGAGAGTTAGTTGATTTGATTTTAGGTTGCTCAGGGATATCGCTAATTATAGTGGAATTGATCTCCAGGCAACTGTCCTCTTAAGTGAACTAATTCTGGTAAAATTAGCTTTTCCATCGCTAGTTTGACTGCGTTGCTAGAACCTGGAAGTGAAAATACTAATTTACCTTGATAACTACCAGCAATAGCACGAGAAGCGATCGCCCTGGAACCAATTTCTTGATAACTCAGCCACCGAAATAGTTCCCCAAAACCGGGTAAAGTTTTTTCTAATAAATTTTCAATAGCATCATAAGTAGTATCTCTGGGAGCTATTCCTGTACCACCATTCAAGATTACAGCATCTATAACTTCTATCTGACATAGATATTGTAGTTGTTTAACAACTTCCAATTTTTCATCTTTGATAATTATATATGCTGTTACGGAATGACCAGCATTTCTCAACATTTCCTGAAGTAATTGACCACTTTTATCTGTTTCTTTTGTGCGGGTATCACTAACCGTAATCACAGCACAACTGAGAGTAATATCTGGAGGAGCAGGATGAGGAATTTGTTTATCCATGTAGTCTGTTCAACAATTAATAATTAATAAGCTAAGAATCATTTAGGTTGTATATTCCCTTTTGTCGGTTGCCTCTTACCTCTTGCCTTTGACAAAAATTGGATATATGGTTTAAATGCCAAACAGCTTAATTACCTCTTCTGTAATAGAAGTATTAGCTAAAAGGAATTTTTTTTCTTCTCTTGGTCGATTGGATATGGCGAACTTCGAAGCGGCTCTGCACTCTTCGGGAAACCTCGCCATCCCATCCTGACGGAATGCTCCGCTTTCCGACCGCTTTTTCTCCATAAATGGAGAGGCTTTATACCTTAATTTTTTGGTAAAGAGTTAATCTGGTCAAATAAAGATTGTAAAAGCTGCTGTACAATATCTATACAATTCCGGCACTCACTAGATAAAATCCGGTAATGCCAATCAAAGATGTTTGCTTCTTGCTTCAACCAGGGAGGCCGCCCTCTTCCAGTTCACAAGCGTAAATTCTGGTTATGCCTACCCTACGCTTATTGATTAACTTCCCCATACTGAGATAACACCAGTGCCGCATTCATGTCCCGGTCTATTCTCATTCCACAGTGAGGGCAGTTAAAAGTACGCTCTCTTAGACTTTAATTCTTGATTAATATAACCACAATTATGACAAGTTTTCGATGATGGAAACCACTGGTCAGCTAGCACTACTGTCCCACCAGAGCTTACGATTTTGGTTGTCAATCGTTGTCTAAATTTATAAAATCCAAGCCTTGCTATAGATGCCGCTAATTTACCATTTTGCCTGACTGCCTTTAACATTTAAACTCTCGCGCGCAGACGTGCTTGACTTTAGTCACTAAGAGTGTAGTAGTTTTCTCTATGAAATCCCTACGCACATTAGCAATACGACCATGGTACTTTGCCAGTTTTTTGTAGTATTTAATCCTATTTTTTGAAGGTGGTTTACTTTTACCTCCTAGTTGTTTATTCCTATTGTGCCATTGAAACTTAGCTAGCTTTAATTGCTCTAGTTTAATAGAGTCTGGCATAGTTACAACTTCGGAGTCCCCCCTTTCTTGGTTCCCTATACTTGCAAATTGTTTGACCCCAACATCTATACCAAAAGTTTCTTCACTACGCTCATCTAATAGGGGATGAACTGGCAACTGTTCAGCTTCAATACCAAAACTAACAAACCATTTTTCCCCTGTTCTACTAATAGTAAAAGTTTAACTTGCTGTGGTGTAAGGAATTGATTCCCATAATCGAAAAGTTCCTAATGTTGGTATTTTAATTTTTTGACCAGGGTTAATTGTAACTTTTCCATTACCATCATAAACAGT
>JAAUYL010050038.1_pt1 | contig 13560 bp, 11 predicted proteins | sample 7278011 | NCBI WGS metagenome assembly JAAUYL01 (sample SAMN14350225, study PRJNA611818) | marine sediment metagenome | isolation source: surface marine sediment (1.8m) | place: French Polynesia: Moorea | collected 2018-08 | reverse complement strand
GAACCGCACGAGGAGAATTAATTGTGAACCCACCAACTGGCTGGGAAACCGGAGAACGAAACCGCAGTCTTACTGGACAACTAGATCGCTGGTTTGAAGAAAACGAAAATCTGGGTAAAGCCTTTGATTCCTCAACAGGTTTCATTTTACCCAATGGTGCAAATCGAGCCCCAGATGCATCTTGGGTGAGTCGAGAACGTTGGGATGCACTTACTCCAGAACAAAAGGGAACTTTTGCAAATATTTGCCCGGATTTTGTTGTCGAGTTACGGTCGAGTTCAGATCGAGTTCAATCATTGCTTGCCTTCGATGAGTGAGTACATCGAAAATGGTACTAGATTGGGCTGGTTAATCGATCCACAACAACGACAGGTAGAAATTTATCGACCGGGTAGGGCAGTAGAAGTATTATCCAATCCTACGGAATTGTCCGGCGAGGACGTATTACCTGGTTTTCGATTTATAGGCTCTTCGGTACTTGGTTTGCTAAACTATGGCTAATCTTGAAAAGCTAATAAACATCTTAGCTCAAAATTGTCTATGTTACGAAAACCAAATCCGCACCGTTTAACTAACTTAATTTTTTGGTTAATTCCCTCGACGATGCCATTAGTTGTTCTTTGCTCAAAATATGCTGTTATCTCCACTAACCAGCGACGGATTGTCCCTTGACTTTTTGGAAACAAATCTTCTGATTTTTTCAACCATTCTGCTAAATCCAATAAACCATCAAACCAATTTATGTCATGCTCAAATATTTCTCTAAACTTCTCTTTTAATCCATGCATTTTTTGTAGTCTCGGAAATTCTTTATTGATTTCTTCTAATTTCATTTTTTGAGATTTAGTTAAATTATCTGAATTAGCAAGAAGGACATATTTACTGTGTGTAATAGCCTTAATTTTCGCCGTTTTTTTCTTAGAGTCATTCATGTTATTGACTTCTTTTTTTGCTTGCTTACGACCATTGTCTAATTCTTCTTGAACCTGGTGCATTACATGAAATCTATCAGCTACTACTTCGGCATTAGGCATTAATTTTTCTACCAAACTTTTATAGGGACGCCATAAATCAATACTCACCTCTTCTATGCCTGATAACACGTCTATTCCCCAAGACAGCAACACTTTTTCAATAGCTTCTTGAGTTCGATCGGGGACTAAAGCTAGAAGTTGACTATTGTCCAAATCTACTAATACCGCACAATAATTACCTTTTCCTAAAGGCAGACTAATTTCATCAATACCCAATCTTTTTAACTCTTGAGGTTTTTGACCAACCAAAGTCTTTGTTAAATCCTTTAACATAGTTTCAATTTCTGATTCACTTACCCCGGTTCTTTCAGCAACACTTTTAATATTACTATGTTTTACCTGATTCAATATATCCGAGGCAAGTCTTTTAGTATAGCTACGTTTTTGTTGGCAATAATCTAATTGCTCGCTAAAAGTTATTAAACATTTTTTGCATTTCCATTGTCGCCGATTTATTTGTAAATAAACATCTTGACCACTCATAGGTAAATCCTTGATTAAATACGAATGATTTTGATGCAGATGATGGCTCATTTGACCGCAGTGAGGGCAAGCTGCCTCCGAACTCAAACTGGCTACGGTGAGTACTATTCCCAGGGATGGTTCCTGTCTGAAATGAGTAACTTTAACATCCGGTATATTGAGAAGATCTGTTAGTAATTTTAGTTGTGCATTGGAAGCCATAATAACGTTGCCCCTGAATTTTAAATTAACCTTAAATATTATTCAAGCATAAAAATGGCTACAAGTCAAGCTATTAAAGGGTTTTCTGGTTGAAAAATAACAATTGTTGTTCGATTTTTTGTTTTTTTATCTAATAATTTAGCAAACCAAGTACCGAAGAGCCGATTTATATTACGTCGGATGTGGGGTTGAAATGCGCCCGACGCCCGTCTCCCCAGCGAGATGGTAAAAGAAACCCAGTTTCTGACCTCTGTGCGATCGCTTCGGGATCGCGTACCAGAAATTAGGGGTTTCTGCGCCCGATTTTCGTCAGATTTCGACAGAGAATGAGATTGAATGAGATTGAGTGAGATTGAAAGAAATTGAATGGCGATCGCATTCTGTTTATTGTAAATGCCGATGCGTAGATTCCCGTATCGGCAATCAGCCCCAGGGGAGGACGATGGCAACGGCTAGCTAGCCCCAGGGGCTAGGACTTTCTGACTATTTTTCCACAGTTTTAATTTTTGTAAGCCTTGTATAGCAAAGGTTATAGCGATTGTAGTAAAATTATGTTTTTTATATTTTTTGAGCAAACTAATAAAAACATTGAGGAGAGATAAGAAGCTAATCGAAAACTTTTGGAGTGAAAAAAGAACTGCTGTAGCCAGAACTGTGAGCATGGGGTGATCGGGCCACTCTGCTAATACAGTTTCGGGGATCGCTAGGTGCGCTTGCAACCAGGGAAAAAGTTGACTTTGCATGACGGCTTTTGAAAGAACGGCGCGATCGCGCCGTCGCTGCAAAAAGGAAAATGGTACAGCAGTGGCGGTCGCCTTACATTTTATAATTTTTGAACTGAAAACTGTTTAAGTTTACGAGTTGCGATCACACCAGTTAAACTAAGCCAGAGGGTCACCCCTCCGACTCGTCTTCAAAACCGTGCATGATAGTTTCCCATCACACGGCTCCTCAATAGTGCCACCTTTGTCAATGGTACTGCTTCCCCGATTTAACGGGTTACCGTGAGACCTTACCCTTGCGTCTGCTTTGGTACGGAGACTGCCATCGCAGGCTGTCTTTTCATCATGGCAATGACGGTGGAGTAATTGTAGGTTGTCTCCCTTGTGTTTACCACCCATTGATTTGGGCAGTATATGATCGACTTCCCATATATCACCATCTTTGAACGTTAGTCCGCAATGATTACATTTGCCTTTTTGTTCTTTGAGCAGCTTGGCAACTGTGGTGTTGATTTCGGGGTTTCGCCCTAATCGGGTGCTCCAGTATGTAAGGTTTCCATCAAATGGGCTTGCTGTTCCTTTTACCTTGACATGTCTGACGATTTCTGTTTCAGCATGTTTTAACAGCGTGACTACCTTCCCTGTATCAGTTTTGCCTCGGAATTTCCATCCAACACCGAGAGCAATTGCCCAGTATTTCTTGGCTATCCAGTGTACACTTTTATTGGGGTGTCTCCTTTTTGCCCAATTGAAAAGGATTGTCCATAGATATGCGTCGATTTCGGAAAAAGTTTCCTTGCTTGCGCCTGTCCTGAAATAATTAGCCCATCCCCTGATGACAGGATTAAGCTTATATATCAGGACTGCCTGTGTTACGCCTAAATGTTTGGTGACTATCTCAGATAATCTTTCCTTATGCTTCTCTATGGACTTCTTACTGGGTTTGATGAGGTTTTTGTATCCTAGCAACTGTCCTCTATGTCTACCGGATTTCCTTTGTCCTACCGGGTACTGTCTTATGTTGAACCCCAAGAAGTCAAACCCGGGTTCGTCGCCAGTCAGTGTGTGGGTAAGTCTAGTCTTTTCCGGTTTGAGTTCAAGGCCCATGTGTGAAAGCCATTCGTTTATTAATCTTTGTGCTGCCTCTACTACGTGTAAGTCCTTGTGCATTACCACAAAGTCATCTGCGTATCGTATTACCGTTAGTGCTTGACGCTGGGCTACACTTTGCGTCAGTGTTCCTAAGACATGATCCTCTAGTCCATGTAGGGCGATGTTTGCCAATAACGGTGATATGACACCACCTTGTGGTGTTCCCTCGAAGGTGTTGTGAAATTCTCCTCTATCTACTACGCCAGCTTTAAGCCATGCGCGTATTTGCTTACGAAAAGTAGGTGAGGTATTTAGTTTTCCTAGTAGAGCAGCATGATTGATTCGATCGAAGCATTTGGCGATATCAGCATCTAATACCCATTTGGGTTTGAACACGATTGATGCAAATATTGCCTGAATGGCATCGTGACATCCTCTTCCTGGTCTGAAACCATAGGAATTTGGTTCAAAATACGCTTCCCATTCCGGCTCTATCGCTTGTTTAACCAATCCTTGAAGTGCGCGATCGTACATTATGGGTATTCCTAATGGGCGCTTTTCAGTTCTGCCGGGTTTTGGAATCCATACCCTACGAGCGGGTTTCGCCGAACTGTGAACTTTTAGCTTCCCTACCATTTCCAGACGTTCTACCTGTGATAATGATTTAATACCATCTACACCGGCAGTTTTCTTTCCTTGGTTATCCTGTGTGACCCTACGTACCGCTAAACACTTGGCAGACCAAGATTTTACCAGTAACCTTTGGAGCTTGCGAACTTTACGCTTATCGCCTCGACTAGCAGCTCTGTAGATTCGTTTTTGCAGCTTGAAAACCGCCCGCTCCAGCTTCCGCCAGGGGATTGTCCTCCATTCATATATCGGACATTGAAATGCCGTACTCATAACGTATTCACCGCTACTAATGACTCTACAATTGACACTATCGTGGGGGCGTCAGCATATCCATACCTGTTACAGGTAGGCATTGGCTTCTCCTCCCAATCCCGCCCAGTCAAAACCTGCCAAATGAAAGCAGAAGTTGCGCCTTTGGTGGCTACTCCATCATATCGACCAATGTGGAGAGTATTTGACCGGGTTAATTCGTTCCCATAAACGATTTGTTTGTAACCTTAGGTGGACACCTTGTGCCGGGTTTATTGTCGGTGTAAATTGGTCGGTATAGCATCCGCCAACGACATATCCTTGCCCTTTTGAGCGTTGTGTATCAGCCTTATTTCACAACTTAAACGTTACGACACTGCATGTCTTCGCGTAATGCTCACCATAGTTACTTGCTCGACGTGTACCAGTGAGGGCTACCAGTAAGAACGCCTTTCATCCCTGCTTTTCGGATTGAGGCCATCGCTACCGAAAGGGAAGTGCTTTCACTCCTACACCTGGAGGGACGGACTTCCTTAGGAACCGGATGGTTCACCTATTGTCTTTGCCAGTTGTGACTCGATAGGCGTCACCGTCATCATTTATGAGTTGTCAAGGTTGATGACCTTGCGGCTAATCCCCCTATCACCGGTTATCCGATGAAGTTTCTAGCCAACGAGTCGCACACTATAAACGTTTATAGTAATCAGGGGTTGGCTTGGCGAGGTGGCGCGTCTACTATCAACGTTGATAGTAATCAGGGGGTTTGCCTTGGCGAGGTGGCGATCGCACCAAGTCTACTATCAACGTTGATAGTAATCAGGGTTGGCATTGGCGATCGCCCCACAGTGCCAGTTGCCAGTAAAGCACCTGCGATTCCACGTTTTACAGCAGCAAAATCTATACGGGGCAAGGGATAGCGCTATTCTGTTCTGGGGTTATGGTGAGAAGCGATCGCACTCCCGATTACCTGTTCTTGACGAAGGCGATCGCACCAAGCGAGCGGGTTTTCAGGTTAGTTTTGTGGTAATATTGTCCGACTTTACACATAGAAAAATTAGTATAATTTTTTTAAATTATTACAGGATATCATTTAAATAATAAAAAAATGTTGTTCTATATTATTTTCAGCTTTTAGGGTTGGCCGGGGTGCGAGATTCCGCGAGATTCCGCAAGGGAAATTTAGTGGAATTGTTAAATGGGATATATACCAAGCCACAACTTGATTCTACAATAATATAGAAGTCGAGAGAGTCGCAAAATTCGCGAGATTTCGCAAGAGTTCGCAAAAAAATAGACTGGAGCAGAGATTAAGAGAAAACTACGAGCTTAAATAAGCAAAAAGATACAAGAGTGATGATGCGGACGTGGAGATTTAGTTAGTTAGGAGAGAGTAGCCGGTTAAAATAAGATATCCAGCCAGCGATCGCGCTTTGAGGGCTAAATCGAACCGCGATCGCGACTGGAGTGTTTTTCATCGATGCAATATGGATCTTACACGATTTCAAAGGGCAACTGTCCATTCAGAGGTTTCAGTTGAGGGCTATAAGTCACCGGACGGGGAGTATCGGGTTGGGTTAAGTGGAGCGAGTGAAGCCGTAGGGTACGAAAGAACGTGGGTTTTACAGGTTGTACAAAAGCAGACAAAAACTCTGAAAGCCTTACAGGGAATGGGTTTTACAGGTTGTATGGTGGAAGGGCAAATAGCGGATCGTGGTGAAGGGATTCGCGGAGCTTCCCGCATCAAAACGATCTCCTTGGATGATTTCAGCCTTCTCATCATCTATGCTGCGGCAAAAGGAAAACCACCGGCGATCGCACTCAACCGAGCGCTGGTCAAGATGTCCCTGTATGACTTCTTCTGCAATGCTTTTGGCGATCGCCTGCTGACCTTTGAGGAGAAACTCGGCATATTCTACAAAGCCTATGCCGAGACGATTGACTGGCTGGCCGACGACAGGCTGGAGATTGAGGCGCTAGCTCTTCCAGGAGATCCGCCAGAACTCATAAACTGGAATGCCAGCTTTTTGATCTTGGACTGAGGGGTGGGCTTGTGCTAGGGGATTATTAAAGGAGATCGTGATCGGGCTCTCAGCTAGCCAGTACAGTTGCGTAGTGGCGCTCTCAAATTTAAAATTAAAGCTATCGATCGCTTCGATAGCTTTAATAGTTATCATATTGTTCGGACTCTAACGGACTCTAATTGTACGCAATATGTTGGTCTTTATAGTTGAAAATATTCGAGAAGACGTCCTTCTCAAACAATAAAAAGCGCGGGAGAAGCACAGGAAAATTGGTTGACAAACAAAATCATTAAAACACTTGACGATAAATCCCTGAATTTGGAGTTTTACGAAGGATTTAAAGAAAGAAGGCAAAGAGAAGTTCCAAAAAATCTCTGAAATATCGCTGTTCTTTAAAAAATCCATCAACCAGTGATTGAGATAGACCAACGAGTCATGATTCAGCCAATGACTGAAATAACCCAACAAGTCATGATTTATAGGAGCCATGATATTAGCCTAGGTAAACAAATCTGAATGCCGATTAGCATTTAGATTACCTATGCGAATAAGTAGGTAGGCACAAATAAACCCGCCTATGTGAAGAAATGTAAAATCGCTGAATCTCTTTCTGAGAGAGGCTTTCAGTCAACTTAACAAAACTTTCCATAATTGAGTCTACCAATGCACACCTACTTAGGTAAGTAGGCTAAGAGCCTTATAGGTTTGGCCTATCTGCCAGCGCCTAGGCAGTTTAAATGCGCACGACGACAGTGGTTGCTCCCAAAGGCTAGATATCGTTGACGATCCTAATAATCTCTCCTGACGATTTTGTTAGGGTATAGATACGATTTCTTCTATTGGATTCCGGATTCGCTACTGGAACGTTCAAAAAAATTTTGATAACGGCTTGTTACAAGAGAGGCGGCGATCGAATCCTGACTGATCAAGCCCACATTCCGCACGACAAGTTGTAACATGTTATGTAATACGTAATTAATCGTACAGATTACAATTGCACGACTTTTTGTAATATGTACAATATCTGACAATTCAGCAAACTATACGTATATTTTTTTATACGTATATGAAGCTTTTGGTTCGCAAAAGCACAACGCTTCTGTAATCAATACGTACTACAGTTTGTCGTGCGGAATGTAGGATCAAGAATAATCTCGCAATTCGCATCACAGTATAAATTCGCATTCTCCAGTCTGGAGACAAAAAAAGCCGAAAGTTCGATGTCACCTAATAGTTTGTCAATAGTGCAGTCAAACCCTTGCCCTGAAAGCATTTCAGCAATTACAGTATCTTGAGAAACCGATAGCAAGGCTGCCGTCGCCGCTTCCGCTCTTGACTCAGCTCCAATCCGAATGGCTTCAGCTCTGATGAGGTCTTGGATTTGAATGTAGAGAATTTGATTTGCTTTAGGCCATCACTCGAACTGACGGAACTGTTGCGATCGCCCGGGTCGCCACCGAGAGCTTGAAAGGCTTGCCGCGCGGTCATCCATTCTGGGAATTCGGATGCGAGGGAGGCCGATCGCTCTAGAGTTGGTGTAGAAGCAGTTGGGTAGAACTGGCGGCACCCGGAGCCCGGGCCTTTAGCTGGATCGTTTGTCCAGATGGCCCTGCGATCGATCAATTCTCTGACCAGTGCAGTTTTCACTGGCCGCATACCTTCCCAATATCGTTCGTGCCGAAGGTAATAGGCGCGGCGGGGAGTTCCGTTTCTTGGCTCAAAAAGAAAAACAAAGTTGCCATCGTTATTCAGGCACCAGCGGATTTCGGCGAGCAAATCGTCAGATGTTGAGATCTCAACAATGCGGTTGCCATATGGCGGCTTTTGATTTTCCCCTGGCTTGACAAAATTCTTTGTGATTCCAGATCCCCCGGGTTCGTAAGTCTCACCAGGTTGGGGCATGGGTTGCTTTGGTTCAGCAATGACTGATACTGAGGCAGTTTCAGGTGGTGGTGTGTATGGATCGTATACAGGTTGTAATACAGTGTCGGCTCGCTTGCGATCGGACTGAGCGGGGGCGGTAGACTGTGGCTGTAATACTGACTGCGCCTGAGTAGAGGCAGTGACAGAGTGCGGTTGTTCTGGTGCGGGTTGTAATACAGTGTCTGCTCGATCGCAATTGGACTGTGGCGGTGCGGCAGACTCTGGCTGTAATACTGACTGTGCTTGAGTAGAGGCAGTTGTAGAGTTCGGTTGTTCTGGTGGAATGCGATCGCTCTCATCTATAGGTAAAGGGCGATCACAATTGGACTGTGGCGGTGCGGCAGACTCTGGCTGTAATACCGACTGTGCTTGAGTAGAGGCCGTTGCAGAGTCCAGTTGTTCTGGTGGAATGCGATCGCTCTCAGTTGTAGGTGAAGGGCGATCGCGCTCAGACTGCTCTGGTGCGGCTGACTCTGGTTGTAATGCTGACTGTGCTTGAATTTCAGCAGATGCAAGGTCTGGTTGTTCTGGTGGAGTGCGATCGCTTTCATCTGTAGGTGAAAGGCAATCGCGATCGGACCGCTGCGGTGCGACAGACTGTGGCTGAAATTCTTGCTGTGCCTGAGTTTCAGCAGATGCAGGGTAGGGTTGTTCTGGTGGAGTGCGATCGCTCTCATCAGCAGCAGGTGAAAAGCGATCGCGATCGGTCAGGACCAAAGAATCAAGGGGTGGCTGCTTTCCAGGGGTGCTCACATTAGGATCTAAGCCACTGTCAGAGATTACCTCGCAATTGTCAGACAGTCGATGACGATCGTCTATGAGAGGCTCGGGCTGTCGTTGGATGGCAGGCTCTGGCTGCTTGGAGGCAGTTGCAGGTTGGGATTGTTCGGGGCCAGAGCGATCGGACTGTCGCTGGGTGGCAGACTGTGGTTGTGTAGAGGCAGTCGTAGGCTGATCTTGTCGCTCAGGGCGCTCGCGATCGTCAGATATTGTACTGCTATTGTCAGACACTGTATTGGGACTGTCTACAGTTACCAGGGGCTGGGATTGCTCAGGGCGATCGGCAACTAGATTTTTAAGTTCTGTTATTTCCTGGTGTAAGAGGGCGATTTCGTTAGCAATCCCCAGCTGACTGAGTTGTTGCTGTACCACTTCTTCAATAATGACTCTGTCATACACTGAAATTAATTGACGATTATCAGTGCTGTCATACGTTGTCTGCCGAGAGTCGGAACTGTCATACGTAACATCTTGACCTTTAGATTTTTCGCCATTGTCATACGCTGTATGCCGAGTTTGCTCGACGCCTTGAGTGATGAAATCCAGGATCATCTGAGAACGGTTTGGAGCTGCGCCCCTTTTCCTGGGGGGATAGTGCAAGAGGGCGATCGCATCAACTTGCTCTAAGAGGTTTTGAGGGATCCGAACTGATATCGGTTTGGATTCAGGCATGTCATACAGTCACTCGTTACATATTACGAGTTTAGCATACGATGCCTTACGCTGTCATACAAAAACTAAAACCTGGTTATTAGCCGATGAGTTTGACGAATTATCCAAGGGTGATCGGGATGCGGATAATTTAGCTTTGGCGAGTCAAGCATCAAGCCGCTATGGTAGAGGCCGCCCCTGGGATTCTATCAACTTGGATCGTGGCTAAATTGGATTCTGGACAAGGATATAGCCAACAAACTGCTAGACGTATGGATTAGAGTGCGATCGCAGAGCGTGGAGATTTGGCCGCTAACTATATTTTAGTTAGGAGAGTAGCCGGTTAAAATAAGATATCCAGCCAGCGATCGCGCTTTGAGGGCTAAATCGAACCGCGATCGCGACTGGACTGTTTTTCACCGGTGCAATATGGATATTACACGATTTCAAAGAACTACCGTTCATTTTACCCCAGAGGTTTCGGTTGAAGGCTATAAGTCTCCAGACGGCGAGTATCGGGTTGGATTAGTGGGTGCTAGCGAAGCCGTAGGGTTTGCGCGTCAATGGCTTTTACAGGTTCTCACTAGAGAGGGAAAAACTCTGAAAGCTTTACAGGGATTAGGTTTTACAGGTTCTCAGTTGGAAGGTGAAGTGGCAGAACGTGGCGAAGGTGTTCGCGGGGCGTCTCAGATCAAAACTATATCCCTACGCGATTTTAGTTTCTTGATTACCTATGCTGCGGCAAAGGGCAGGCCAAAAGCGATTGCACTTAATCAAGCACTGGTTGAGATGTCGCTACTGGACTTCTTCTGTAATGCTTTTGGCGATCGCATTCTTACTTTTTCCGAGAAGTTAGAGATATTCTACAAGGCTTATGCCGATACGATTGACTGGCTAGCTGAGGACCGGTTGGAGATTGAGGCGCTAGCTCTTCCAGGAGATCCGCCAGAAATCATAAACTGGAATGCTAGCTTTTTGATCTTGGACTGAGAGCGGCTGGAGCTAACAATAAAGATTAGTGAGCTACCGGAGTCTGAAACTGCAAGTCACGATTTTATGATACTTATAAATTTTGTAAGCTTTAAACAGTAAGTGTTATAGTTATTGTTGTAAAATTAGTTTTTTATATTTGAGGAAAGCAAATTGATAGAAAATGCTGATTTTAAACTGTAATTCAACACGAGAAGACCCGTAATTATATAAAATATAATTACGGGTCCTTTTTAAGTTATTCTTGCTTATGCAGAATTACCAACTCTGGGTAGTATTCAGATTTTAAGGCGTGAGCAGTTTCTGGATTTGACTTTGCAAAAATTGCAGGAACTAACGTTGAAAACATTTCAGGTGCCAGATTTATGCAAAACAAGAAACGCTGGCGCAAAACCTCAAGACCGTACTCGGTAATTTTGTAATACCGGCGACGTGCGCCTTCACTGTCCCCACGCTCAATTTCATTTCCCCATTTAGCTTCAATGAGTTCCTTCTTCTCCAAGCGATGAAGCGCCGGATAAAGTGAATTCGGTCCAATTTTGCGTTTTTTATTACTGACTTGGTATATCTCACTCATAATTTCCAAGCCATAGTGCCAGTCATTAGACACAGCACAGAGAAGTTCTTCTTCAAGTGCTGAAATCGTCACATTTTTTGATTTATTCGTCATGCTTTACTCCTTAATTTTACATGCGCTACCTTGTTTTTTCTAGTTTCCTTAGGTTTTGGCGATAAGTAAAAACTTATATGTACACTATTAAGGCTTTCAGCCTTGATTCTGGCCATTAAGTGTATACTAAGATACAATTATCGCCATAAACCCAGGAGAGCCGTATTTTTCTGAGAGCTAGCACCGGCGATTACTAGATGTCCGTGGTTCTCAAATGAACTATCCTCAATATAGCACAGACGATCAAATTCCGAAGTTCAGTGTTAAGATCGTGGTGTAGAGATAAAAGAGGAGTTTGACTTATGGGAGATGAAAAGCAACCGGCAACGGAACCGAGCTACGATGAAAAGGAGCCGGTGCCGGTGACGGTGACGGTGACGGTGACGCAACCGAGTCACGATGAAGAGGAACCGGCGAATCGCCTTTCCGAAGCAAAGCGCCGAATTCAAACGTTGTGGGAACAGCGCTTTAAACAATCGAGGGATTGGTGTGAAGATCTGTCGAATCGCCTTTCCGAAGCAAAGCGCCGAATTCAAACGTTGTGGGAACAGCGCTTTAAACAATTGAGGGATGGGTGTGAAGAACTGTGGTCTTCAAGGGCCGATGAGATCCCATTTGAAAAGAAAAGCCTACCGCTTAGAGACTTAATCAGATTGATATTAATGCACATTCTGAAGGATTTCTTGTTGGGGATATTTGGAGAGATATTGGAAGAGATATTAAATATCTTTGAAGATTTACTGGATAAATAGCCAACACCAGTCTGTCGTAATAAATAGTGGTAATAAGCACCAGTAGAGCTAGTCCACTGGTGCTTATTTTTATTCTGGTAAGTCTATCTATAGCGGGCAATTAGGATTTTACTGAGAATCTAGTCAAGCCCTTACCCAGAAAGCGTTTTAGCATCAGAGAAACCGATAGCTGATCGTCATACCCTGTATTTAGCTCTCGCTGGATCCCCTGAGCGATGAAATCTAGGATCATCTGAGAGCGATTCGCAGCAGTCCAACGCTTTCTGGGGAGATAAGTACATAGGCAAAATTATTTTAATATTTTCCTCAGCAATCAATTTAGGAGAATTTAAATCCCTGAAAGCCTTATGGGATAAGACTGGAGAGCCATAATTTTCCTGTGCGATCGCTCCTTTGCAGAAATATCAAAATAATTTTGCACAACTACTTACTTAGTAGCGGTAGGCGATCGCATCGACTTGGTCCAGTAGATCTTGAGGGATCCGAATTGATACAGGTTTTGATTCAGCCATGTCATACAGTTCAATACATCATGTGACATTAACATGTTTGACGATGTATTACGATGTCATACTTGCTCTTGTAAGCATGAATGCGCTCTCATGTCTTTGCTATAAAATGGCTGAAAGTGTTACCGGACAAAGGTTGTAGCGATTTAAGCTAAAGCAGTGAAATGGCTGTAACCTTTACATAGAAAGCATTTCAGCGATTTAGAGCAATAGTCGATGACAGTTCGCAATAAAATGACCGGTTGCGCTTATGCTAGTCACCGGTGATCTTCGCGCTTATCCGTGGCGTGTTGTATAAAGCTATTGGTGTGATCGGGTATAAATGAGGCGGCGATCGCCCGAAAGTCGATACAAGCAACTCAGTACAAAAGCAGCAATCACCGGTGAAAGGCCGCCAAAAGTGGCCGATTTGAAGAAAAATTTATAAAGTCCTGAAAGCTAGACAGGGCAAAAGTTTCAGCAGTTCGTTACAAAACTTAACAAAAATCCCTGAAAATTGCTCAAACGCCGGCAGCCTTTGGGATGTAGGTTGATCGTGGTGTAGCCGGTCCCAAAAATTCCCTTGACAGTCTCGATCTGGCTGTGCCATAACAGATTCATGGGAGCGAGATGCCCCAGCATTGGTGAGCCAACACCGCCGCTGAGGACTAACCCGCCCTAGTTACGGACCAACTAGAGAGGTATATCTACCATGATGGACTTCCATCGGGTCGATCCGCAAGTGCGATCGGCCATAGAGGAGCGTACCCACGGCTTCCTGCATGGGTTTGTGGATTTGGGAATCGTTGCAGTCCCGGATCTGGTGAGTTTTGAGAATGCCGAATATGTCAGCCGGTTGCTCGCCATCGAG
>JAAUYL010047816.1_pt1 | contig 13561 bp, 10 predicted proteins | sample 7278011 | NCBI WGS metagenome assembly JAAUYL01 (sample SAMN14350225, study PRJNA611818) | marine sediment metagenome | isolation source: surface marine sediment (1.8m) | place: French Polynesia: Moorea | collected 2018-08 | reverse complement strand
TACCAGAGTCTTCAATCAATCTCAAATCTTGTTTCTCAAATTTGTTGATTGTTTAAATTTTTTGAATCCTTTCTTTGATTGTATCTTCAACTATTTAGTCTAAACTCCAGTAAGAACGGAGTCAAGCTGTCAAAGGAATGAGCTTGAATAGATTAGAATTAGTCTCATTCCCATTATACTTAATTTAGTAAGTTTTTTGATTTATAAATTGCTCGGCGATTAACTATAGTCATCAAAAACTAAAACTAGGAAACTGTGACAGAACCCAGTAATCTTTCCACAATTGTTTGAGTACGTTTTCCTCCTGCTGTTATCAAGCGATGGGAAAGCACATAAGGAACAAGAAACTTCACATCATCAGGAATAGCATAATCTCTTCCCATGAGAAAACCTAAAGCTTGAGTTGCTCGGTGCAAAGCAACCGTTCCACGAGGACTAACACCTAGTGTAATTTCTTCATCTTCCCTTGTTGCTCTAACTAAGCTGAGAATATATTTTTGCAAAGACTCATTTACTTTTACCAAACTGCACAAACGACGTAACTCTTGTACTTCCTCCAAAGTAATGCAAGCTTTTAGTGTACTGACCCCTGAACCTTCAGAGATTCTTTGTAGCATCTGAAGTTCTTCGGACTCTGTAGGATAGCCTAATGTCAGAGATAAAGTAAAACGATCCATTTGTGCTTCTGGCAGTGGAAATGTCCCTTGATACTCAATTGGGTTCTGAGTTGCAATGACAAAAAATGGGTCAGGAACAGAACGTGAAACCCCATCTACGGTAACCTGTTTTTCCTCCATCACTTCCAAAAGAGCAGACTGAGTACGAGGTGTTGCACGATTAATTTCATCTGTCAATAGTACATTTGCAAAGACCGGACCGGGTAGAAATTCAAATTCCCCACTGCGAGGGTTCCAAATATTAGTACCAGTAATATCGGTAGGTAGTAAGTCAGGAGTACATTGAATTCGCTGAAACTTTCCAGCGATCGAATAAGCTAGAGATTTCGCTAGTAAGGTTTTACCTACACCGGGAACATCTTCTAAAAGAACATGACCTCCTGAAAGTAATGCTACTAATACTAATGTGATGGCATGTTCTTTACCAACAATAGTCTGACTGAGATTTTGTTTCAGCTTTTCAATACTTTCTTTCATAAAATTATTATTTGCTGTATGTTTTGATGGAAACAAATAAACCCGAATTCTCTCCTCCGCTATATTTTTATTTCAACCCTGTCCTACCCGGCGAGGTCTTTAAGTACAGCTTCATAAAGAAATAGTATTAGGTGGTAGATGGTAGGTTTTAGGTAGTCAGTAAATCTTCAGATTCCAACATTATAAATTAGGTTCCCAACCATGGTAGCTCGTTATTTGTAACATTCTTTTTTTATGCATGATATTATCTATTATTCTCAAACTAAATCAAGTCTTAGGTGGCAGATTATTTATCAAAAAACTTTCCACAAAAGAGTTTTTATTGAGCTACTACCTAATATTCTTAACCGAACACTTCTAGGATGATAAATTATAGGGATATATTTGTATTCACACTGCTATTTTCATTAATAAATAACAAATGCCATTTGATTATAGGTCAAATAGCCATGACCATAAATCAAGTTTTAACGGATTACATAATTAGCTAAGTTATCAAGATTTTTAGATTGCCAAGATCAATTATCTATCTCAGTCCAAAATCGATATCATCTCTTGATAATATATCTTTCCGCTAATAACATTATTGTCGGTTATACTTCAACTCGGTTGTAATTTTTTCCGTTTTTATTTTTGACTAACTCACTCCGTAAATTCGAGAGCAAAAGGAGGTAATAATAGCTATTAAGTCTTCTATCAATTCATCTTGTTTTTTCTCACTTTGACTAACAAATTTAACTTTTTTGTCTAGTTCTTTTAACAAAATTTCTAGATAATTAGTGCCGAATTTTGCTAGAGAATCTTTGTGTTCAATAATCAATACATTATAGTCTGGGTCAATTATAGCGTTTCTCAGTAAGCAGATTTTGTGAACTCAGCACTACCACCATTGCGCTTTTTCTTAAAGTTAGGATATTTAGCGCGTCCACTAAAAAAGTTAGTGAAAGCAGTCTGTAAATGTCTCAAACCTTGTTGTAATTGTACACTGCTAACTTCTAGAAAATCTAAATCTTCCTGCTTTTTGCAGTTGGTAAGCATAGCTGAAGTTTGAGCATATCCTACCCGTTCCTGTCTCTCATACCAAGCTTGAGTTCTAGCAGCTAAAGCTTTTTTATATATGAGCCGCACACAACCAAACGTCCTGAGCAACAGATTTTCCTGCTCTGGAGTAGGGTAAAATATAAATTTGTATGCTTTATCAACCATCTACTATTTACTTTCAACATTTACATTTTCACAAATTATATGTGAAACTACAATATTGATTGGCATTCATCCCGACGCTTCCTTACAGGAAAGCGCGGGTATAAATGCCAACATCTTGATCGATTAAGCTATCAAGTCAGACTTTGAGTTATCTTCATCAGTTCTGATAATCGTGCCGGATGGCAATTTATAACCTGTAAAATCTCCTTGTTTCAAGCACCTCCAGGTTTTTTGATAACTTATTTCTATTTTTTTAGCATAGTCTTAAAGTTTCATGTCTATAAATTTAACATGAATGACTATATTTGACTATTTTATTAAAAATATCAGCGCGATCGCTGTGCAAATCAGAAAAAGCATAAATCAAATTGTGATTAACTTCAAAATATAAAAGGAATAGGATTAATTCCCATCCCTTGAATTGAATTTGATTTGATTAATAGATTTTAGTAGTCACGAGAGGAGCGGTCTCTTCTACCGCCACCACCGCCGCCACCGCGTCGGTCTTCTCGTGGCCTGGCCTTATTAACCTTGAGATTACGTCCCATCCATTCAGCACCATCAAGTGCTTGAATGGCAGCTTCTTCTTCTTCTTCAGTCTCCATTTCTACAAAAGCAAAGCCCCGAGGGCGACCGGTTTCACGGTCACTAGGAACTTGAACTCGCTTCACAGTACCATATTCAGCAAAGACTTCCTTTATATCTTCATCTGTTGCATCGTAGGAAAGGTTCCCAACGTAAACTGACATAATTGACCTCCAAAATAGGAATGTAATGTAGAGAGATTTCGGAAGGCCAGCAATGCCAGATGAAACATCATCAAAAAGCTCATCACTCAAAGCAAAAACTGCAACCTATACCTATTCTCAAACTAGATTCTATCATAGAGAGTTTTGGTTAATAATTATACAAATCATAACTTTCCTCCGACTGAAAATAGGCAGTAAAGTGTTTTAGATTTTAGCTTTATAAAAGTTCCATTAAACCTCTGGACTAAATTCTCAGTCAAATCTTGCAACTCAAATTTAGGAGTGCTATATTTTTTCAGTTTTTCATAATTATCATAATCATGCTCTAGAAATAATTAATTCAAAATGAATAATAAATTAAATTCAGGCAAAATTAACCCATTACTAAATTATTTTCCCTTGACACAATACAATTTTTTTTACCGAAATATTGTGGTTTAAAGCCTCCCCTTTTAAGGGGATAATAAATAACAATTTTCCTGTTCGTCAATCCTCTTCTTTTCAAGGAGAGGTAATTCTCAATTCTCAATTCTCAATTCTCAATTCTTGAACTTTCTCAGGGTTAATTTTTCATCTGATAACTGATAACTGAAATGACATACATCAAAAATTAAGTTCTTTAATCACTTAATTTATCTATAACATTATTTTTTGAAAATGCTATAATTTACTCTTTTGAGGTTAAAAGTAAGTATAATAGCTATAACTACTACTACTAGCTTTTAGTAGTCCCTCAGAACTTTTTCTTTGGTCAACTAAGAAGAAACGAAGTAACCCAGATTTATCACATTGGGTAGATCGGCGAATAACTCGGTCTATGGATAAGCGGGGAACTATCAAAATTATATAGTTTGATTTGTAAGTATACTTCTAGCAATTCTACAATCTTCATGTATTTTAGCTTTCAGTAAATCTAGAGAAGCAAATTTTTGTTCGGGTCGTAAAAACTCTATCAAATTTACAGTTAAAGTTTGACCATATAAATCTCCAGACCAGTCTAATAAGTGAACTTCCACAGTTGGCTGTAAACCATTTAATGTAGGGCGACAACCAACATTCATCACACCTAAGTAGGGGCGATCGCCAGAAAATATTTCTTGGGGTTGCTTGTGTCGAGAAAAATAGACTTCTACAGCATAAACCCCAAAACGAGGCAAAAATTTTTGTGGTGGTAGCTGAAGATTTGCTGTAGGAAATCCTAATGTTCTACCTAATTGTTGCCCCTGGACTACTTGACCAACTAAACTGTAGGGGCGACCTAACAAACGATTTGATTTCTTCAGGTCTCCTTCTTCTAAAGCTTTACGAATTATAGAACTGCTAATACGTTCTCCATTTTCACAAGTATATAGAGGTACAATTGTTACACCTATATTGTAATTAGCAGCGATCGCCTGTAAATCTTTTGCATCTCCTGCCCTCTTGCGTCCAAAACGGAAATCCCATCCTACACTTACTCTATCTGCTTGTAAGTGTTTTACCAGAATTTCTTCTACAAATTGAATAGGAGTTAAATCTGCCAATTCTTGATTAAATGGCAATAATACCACTTGTTCAACTCCGATCTGTTGGAAAAGAGCCAATTTTTCTGCTATTGGAGCCAACAATTTTTTTGGTTTTCCACTAAAAAACTCTTGGGGATGAGGATTAAAAGTAACAACCGTCGAATAAATTTTTTGCCCTTGCTCATCATCATTATTGCCCAATTCACTTTGGCAATGCCATGATGAGAGTTTTAACTCTGGATGAAACAATTGCAGCTTTTTGCCTTCATCTACTTCTGTAGCTGTTGCCAATTCAGATGGACAGACAGAAAGTAACTTTGATCTGCCCTTTAAGTTTAAAATCGGTTCAATTACTTGCCAGTGTCCTCGATGTAAACCATCAAAGTTTCCCAAGGCAACTGTAGTTGGAGTTAGAGCCGTAGCTAAAGAAGAAGTTATCCACACACCTTATATTTTCATTTATTTAATCATCTTTTACCACATTTAGTTTTTTTTGTCTAATTTTTTTGTTAGTTTACTAACAAAATTCAAATTAAGCAGAAATTTTAACTTCTTTTACAGTATTTACTTCTGAATTATTTTTTTGACCATTGTCAGGAGGAATTAATTGAATTGATAGACCTTCTCTTGCCATCAAACTATTAGGAAATTTTTCAGCTACTTGCTCTCCCACCTTATCTAAAAATTCATCATTGTGCAGGGGGTCATGGTGAAAAATCACCAATTTTTTGACTTGAGCTGCTTTAGCAATTTTTACAGCCTCCTGCCAAGTAGAATGGCCCCAACCTATTTTACTAGATTTTTCCGAGTAATATTCTTCATCTGTATAGGTTGCGTCGTAGATTAACACATCTGCTTTACGAGCCAAAAATAAAACATTTTCATCAAGACGATCGGGAAAATGTTCTGTGTCTGAAACATAAGCAGCAGAATATCCTTGCCAGTTGACACGATATCCTACTGCTTCTCCTGGATGGTTAAGCAAAGCATTTTCGATAAGTACATCATTAATTTTAATTGACTTACCTATTTCCAGATCGAAAAATTTGAGTTCTGCCCCCATAATTTGCAGAGGTACTGGAAAATTAGGGTTGAGCATTTGGTCATTAAGTCTTTGTTGAATAGTAGCTCCATTAGGAGCAACTGGCCCATATATACGGAAACGATTACTTTTAACAAAGGCAGGTGCAAAAAAGGGAAAACCTTGAATGTGGTCCCAGTGGGAGTGAGTGAATAACATATGGGCATCTATTGGCATTTGAGACAGAAGGGATTGACCCAAGACTCGTAGGCCAGTACCACCATCAAAGATGAAGCGATGTCCACCAACTCGCATTTCTAAACAAGGTGTGTTGCCTCCATATCTGACTGTTTCTGTGCCTGGGCAAGCAATACTGCCTCTTACGCCCCAAAATTGAATTGTGAATTGATTTTGTTTAACCGACATGAGTTTTATCGCAGAATTTCTTCAGTGAGTCCATCAAGGAGATTTTATTGATGAGTCAAGTTTTTGCCACTAAATGGCTTTGCCTTAAGAATAAATATGTATACTTAAATAGTATTTTAACTGTTATCTTCCTTGACATACTCCCAACATCAAATCACAGATTATGATGCGGGATTCTCATCATTTCATTGATAATTCTACGCTCATAAAGACAACTTAGATTAGCAATATTGCTATCACGCGCTCCAGAGGTCTGACTCTCCCATAGCTTTCAGGTTTCCCCCAGTTTCCGAACTTCGCAGCTCCTCTGCAAGAGGCAGCATTCTGCAGGAAAGGAGGCGTCCCTCGCTACTTTTGACTATTTCTCCTAGCATTTCTAATCCCTTTGCTAGAATCTTCCTGGCTGCCTTGTGGTCACGGTCTGGAATATACTTGCAATGCGGACATTTGTGAGTTCTTACTGAGAGTGACTTTTTGAGAGTTTGAGCACAATTTGAACACTTGCTAGTTGTGAACAAAGCTTTTGCAAGTCATTGCGCAAGAGGTTTTTATTATCCATCCAATAACGCAAAGAACTGTTTGTTATGAACTGATCTGTAACAATCATTTCATCTAAGACTTTGTACTGATTTTGACTGCCTTTTAGTTTAGCCTCAATTACTAGCAATTTATGATTAACTCCTTAGTTAGATTTATATGGGGGTAAACTATTAATATTTGTACATCATTGTAGCATTGAACCACAATAATATACTCATTATTCATCCAGGCACGCCTATCAAAGATTATAGTGTTGGCCTTCTAATGATTTCAGGTAATTTACTATCATTGAGGCACTAATTTCACTCAGTTTGTTTTGATTAGACCACTCCGGAAAAGAGGGATTAGGGAGTAGGGAGTAGGGATTAGGGGGAAATAATTGATGGTTTATACGTATGGGATTGATTTAATTTTTGATTATCACGCCTATGTCTATTAGGTATATTCAATAATTAATAATTAACAATTAATAATTAATAATTACCTCTTCTTATAACAGATAGGATTGGCGCTCAAGGAATTTTTTTTCTTGTCTTGGTCGATTGTATATGGCGCACTTCGGAGCGGCTCTACATTCAGAGGGAAACCTCGCCATCCGATCCTAGGTCATGCTCCGCAATTCAAGTCGCTCCGCGTTAATGTGCGTTATGCGGGGTGCTAAACTACCGCTCTCTTGGTCGATTGGATATGGCTAGGTTTCCTCAGCATCTCTCGACCGCTTTTTCTTCATGAATGGAGAGGCTTTATACCTTAATTTTTCGGTAATAGTATCAGCTTGGGAATATTGAAAAGACCACATTTTGGGATAGTATTTATGGTTTTAGTTTACCCCTTACAAGAATAAGATTAGCAAGTATTTTGGTGAGAATTAGGTTAGTTTGGCAATGGTGGAATCTCAGATTATTTCTAGCAGTTGACCTTGTTTTTGACTCAATTGTAATCAAGCCTCTGACTGTTTCAATTTAGTTTGACCCTCAACCATAATTATTAATTGTTTCTAGTACGGTGTCTAGACTAAAATGATGAGTCAATAATTTAATAATGTTTATTTCATAAGTTTATTAGCAATTGCCTTTTAATATTTTTGGTTAATCCAAAGCTCCTGGAATTGATATTACCTTCACAAAGTATAGCAACCTTAAATGATTTTAAGATTTACGCAAGGACACTATATTTATAAGTATTTAGCAATAAAAATGAAGCAGGGAGCAGATTTGTTATGGATAGCTAAGGCGATCTTATTTGCTTTCCCCAATAGTTTTAATTCTAGCTCAGTATCTCAATTGGCGGTTTTCATTAATATAGACCACAATCAGAAGGTCTGTAACTTTTTAAAGTTTACCCACCCATATTTATATTGTTTCTGTTGAAACAAGGGAATTAGAACATTGTTTCTATTAGCCAAATTAAATATTGCCTATAACTAATTAGGTTGTGGTGTACAATTAGTAATATTTTAAGAAAAAGTCAAGCAGGCTGGTAATTACTATTCCTTGAAAAGAAGGAAATTATAACACAAAAATGTTCCCTAATTTCTACCTGAATCACGAGTGAGCATCAAATGACTACAAGTAATTATAGTTTTCTAACAAATTACCAAGTCACCCTATCGCTTAATTTATCTAACATTTTAGGTCCAATTCCAGATACTCGATCTAGGTCTGCTAAAGATGTAAAGGGTTTATTTTTTCGAGCTTCAATAATTCGTTCTGCTAATTTAGGTCCGACACCAGGCAGTGTTTCTAATTCTTTAGCAGTGGCAGTATTTAGATTAATTTTCTTGTTAGTATCTATTACCGAAGTTTCAGTTTCTGTTAATCGATCGCCACATTCTTTTTCCTGTTTCTCAATTTTTTTCATCAACCAGGATGGTATACCTATAGTTGCTGTTTGATAAAGTCTTTGAAATTCACGGTCAAAATGAACTGCTACTGTGGAATTTTCTATTACTAATAAAGTTTCATCATTGTTCTGATTAGCTGCTTGTGTCCAATTATGAGAACCAGTAATTACAATTGAATTATCAATAATTCCAAATTTGTGATGGAGGCGATCGCCAGGGGGTAAGTTAGGTACGCCTACTGTAGATATAGGTTTTTGCCAAGGGCGATTATCAGTTTCATATTTACATTTATTTGCCAGAGCAATTCCCATCATATCTAATCCTTCACTGTAGTAACGATAGGCAAAACCAGGGTCAATTAAACCTTGAATTAATACTCCTTGTAGGGATTGATTTTCTAGGGTATTAACTAACTGTTGTGATGAAAATACAAATAGGGATAAATTAATAGATGTTTGTGCTTTTTCTAATGTTTGATTGATTAAACCATTTACACTTTTTTGCCAAGATTGACTATTAGAAATAGGAGAAAATTTTACTGCAACTTTTGTCTCACCAACTAATACTTCTCTTGTATCTCTAAATGGTTTTTTTACACCAAATTTACTATCTGGTTTACCTCCAGGACCATCTCCCCATAATATATTAAATTCTTCTGTGAATAGTTCAGCTAATTCAGAACTTTCTATTTTTAAAAGATTATTAGCATTTCCTCGACTCAGGGGTTCTGAAAAATCTCCATGAATACCACTGGTAGTAAAATTAGCCGACGTGACAATAATAGTTTGACCATCCACAACTAGAAATTTGTGGTGCATCAGACCACTACCCTTAGAACCATCAGCAGTATCATCAATCAAGGGAACTCCCGCATTACTTAAAATTATTAGAGCATCTCTACGATTAATTTCATCTTGACTAATATCACCATCCATGTTAACGTCAGCCATCTGAATAAATTCATTGTAGCGATTCCGCTCCCGTTCAGGCAGTTGAGCAACCTCAGATGGACTGAAACTTCCCCAAGGACGATTGTAGGTATTTTCAATAATAACTCGCACTTTCACCCCAGCTTGATACCGTTCGGCCAAAGCTTGAGCGATGGCTGGTAAACGTAACTCTTGAACCGCCACATCTACACTAGAAGTAGCATCAGCAATAGTATCGACAATTATTTCTTCGAGATTGTCTCCCAGTCGGGTTTGCTGACGTAGCGTTTCAGTATAGCTTGAAGCTTGGGATTGATTAAAGTAAGATTTAATTAAGGGGTCTTGTGGCAATGGGGATACAGGAGGAACTAACTGCTGAGGTTGATTCAGACAAGCAGTTAGGCTAAAAGCCAATAGTAAAACATAGCCAAAGCGCAGTTGAATAGAAGAAAATGGTACTGATATTAGCAAAGTCAATAACCTATTACTTCATCTAAAAAAAATTGCTACCAAAGTAAACCAAGGGCAGTTTAATTATAGTACCCACCAGAGCGGTTAGAACATTCTCGCACTTCTCAAATTTATTCGTGCTGCTTTCTTTAACTTATAACTTCGCGCCTTCTGAGTTCTGACTTAAATTATATAGGCTTCCTGACAAAGTACGATCTATAGTAAGCTACGGTGTGGGCTGTAGGTTAAATATTTCTCAATGTTAATTCTACCGAAATTTGAGCAAGTAATGAATTTTTAGGATTGTGCCATAATAGCCGATAATTTAAAGTTATAGTTAACTTAAATTTTGCTTTCTGTAGAGATGTTTTCTGTATTGTCCCTTTGCTATGCTATTGAGAAGTAAGAATGATAGCCAAAACTGAGAGAACCTAGTGACAACTAACTTTGCTGTTTTATGCCGAAAAGAAAAAGGACTTTTCCGTGTGGCCATAAAGGATATGGGAGAAAATGCCATCGCTGTGAACAAGAGCAAATGGTACAGCAAAGAGTTGACGAACAAATAGCGGAAAAACGAGAGAAAAAGTTAGAGTGGGAAGCTTCCTTCGATGGTGATTTGATAGACTTGAAGGGTCTACCAGACTATGTAGTAGTTAAAGCTAGAACAATTATTTCTGGATTAAATAATCATCAAAGCTATCGGGAATTTGGAGGTAAACGACTCCGCCACAATCGTTTTATTGTGAGTATACCTGTTACCCGAAACTATAGAATGATTTGTCAAGATTATGGGAGTTTTGTTGTACCACAGAAGGTGATGTCCCATGAAGATTATAATGTTTGTAAACCTAAGTAGTTAGTGCCACTACGGCGAATTCAAAATGTAAAAATATTGATTAGTAAGGCTTTGAGTATTTTGTCACTGGTTCTACATTAGTAATTGTTTGGAATTGAAAAGTAAAAGGTTAAGCACCATTACAAAATTGTTTATCTATCCTAATTTGATCAGAACTTACGCATGGGTACTACATATAGCGCAAAAAACTATAACGCTATAGTTTTTGAACTCTACATATATGGTCTATGCGTAAGTCCTATTGATGTGAGGCATACAGTATAATAAATTCATTCTGACAAAATGTGTAATTAATTTTGTCTACCTGCTTAGAAGTATCAGAGAATATTTGAGAAGTTTAAAGTAGATATAGCATTTACATTTATTGAACAATTCAATCCTCAGAGGTAACAGAGAAGAGTAGAAGGTAATCAGAGAGTTTTTATTGCAGATAACAATTCAAATCTAGTTTCACAATTTATATGGAAACGTTATAGCGTTTCTCAGCCTAATGAGGTACACATATCTTTATTTGTATTCTATTCCCTGTTAAGTGTTAAGTGTTCTCTAAAACCAAGGAATTTTGTACCTCACGCTTCTTGGGAATTACTATATATATTGCTTGCAAATTTTCAAGTAGACATAAATAATTAAATAAAAATTAGTAATTTTGGCAATTATTAAGCTAAAATAAATCTCCATAAAAAACGATAAAATTATGGAATAAAACCTACTCATTCAGAATAGGTAAAGTCGGAGTAATTCAGTTTTATCTGAACCAAAATTCAAAAATTGGTCTAGAGTTATTGTCGGACTAAAATTTAATTTTTGGAGATATTTAAAACCAATTTTTAACTATAATTTCGACAAAATTAGTATAAGAAAACAAACAAACAAAAATGATGCAAATTTATCTAGACTATAGTGCCACAACACCAACAAGGCCAGAAGCGATCGCTCTTATGCAGCAAGTTTTTACCCAACAATGGGGTAATCCATCTAGCTTACATACATGGGGCCAAAGGTCGGCAACATTGGTGGAAAGGGCAAGAATAAAAGTAGCGAATCTGATCAATACAGTGCCAGAATCAATTATTTTTACTTCTGGGGGAACCGAAGCTGATAATATGGCAATAATGGGTGTAACACGTTGCTATGGAAAACCCCAACATATAATTATTTCTAGTGTGGAACATTCTGCTATTTCAGAACCAGCAAAAATGCTAGAAAACTGGGGTTGGCAAGTGACAAGATTACCTGTTGATCGACAAGGAAGGGTAGATCCTCAACAACTACAAGCTGCATTACAACTGAATACAGTTTTAGTTTCCATAATTTATGGCCAAAGTGAAGTGGGTACTCTCCAACCTATTACAGAATTAGGTAATATTTGTCGTTCTCATGGGGTTTTGTTTCATACTGATGCAGTTCAGGTGGTTGGACGTTTGCCAGTAGATGTACAAAAACTGCCAGTAGATTTGTTGTCTTTATCTAGCCATAAAATTTATGGTCCTCAAGGTGCAGGGGCACTTTATGTACGAAAGGGTGTGGAGTTAGTCCCTTTATTGGGTGGTGGAGGCCAAGAGATGAAATTACGTTCTGGTACTCAAGCAGTAGCAGCGATCGCTGGTTTTGGTGTAGCGGCAGAATTAGCGAATGAAGAGCTAGCTACAGAAACATCAAGGTTGATTAGGTTACGCGATCGCTTATTTGCACAGATGGCTGATAACCCTTATGTAATTTTTACTGGCGATCGATTATATAGATTACCTCATCATGTTAGTTTTTGTATTGTGCCTCCTGAAAATGAAATAGATGATAAGGTTACTGGTAAAACTCTAGTACGACAATTGAACTTAGCTGGAATTGGTATTAGTGCAGGTTCAGCTTGTCATAGTGGCAAAATAGCTCCGAGTCCGATATTACTGGCAATGGGATATACTGAAGATGCGGCTATTAGGGGTATTCGTTTAACATTGGGACGAGAAACAACGGAAGCTGATATTGATTGGACGGCGATGGTACTGAAGCAAATTTTAGCAAGACTGATGCCTCAGAGATTAGCAGTTTTTAATTGCTAATATTTGGAATAGGGAACAGGGAACAGAAAAATTCTTGGTGGTGGTGCATAGTAATGGTAGAACCCACCCCTAACCCCTCCGGTGGAGGGGAAGTGTGGGAAGTGTGGGGAGTGTGGGGGGTGTGGGAAGAAATTAAAAAATAGACATAGGCGTGATAATCAAAAATCAAATCAATCCCATACGCATAAATCATCAATTCTTTCCCTCTACTCTGTAGGGACGTTGCATAACAAAAATGCGTTTCATGTCGCGCAGCTAAACCTCCCTACCTCCGACCTACTCCCTCTTTTAATACCATTACAATGCAGGACAACCAAATTCTTCAATTTTGACACCACTACCTAAATTTGAAATTATGAACAGAGAATTCAATACTACTATGAAACGGGCAATAAGAAATAGTAGCAGTTCATTAATGGATAATGGATAATGGATAATGGATAATTATATCATGTCCGGTTGAACAGTTATAAATAATTAGGGAGGAGATAGGAGACAACCCACCCCTAACCCCTCCCTGGAGGGGAAGACAGGAGACAGGAGATAGGAGATAGGAGATAGGAGATAGGGAAAAAAGTGTTTTCATCACGCTCTTATCCGGACATGGTATTACCTCTGGTTAAAACCGTTACGGAATTGAATATAAGGAAATATCCTAGCACTTTTTTTCTCTTGAAATAGAAGGCTTTATACCTTGATTTTTCGGTAATAAAAAAAGTAAGCATTTAGCTATTAGTGGTCAGCTATCAGCTTTTTATATCAATTTTATCTGAGGTTGCACAGAATTATGAAATTCATTAATTTATCCGTCTTGAATATACG
>JAAUYL010104864.1_pt1 | contig 13562 bp, 14 predicted proteins | sample 7278011 | NCBI WGS metagenome assembly JAAUYL01 (sample SAMN14350225, study PRJNA611818) | marine sediment metagenome | isolation source: surface marine sediment (1.8m) | place: French Polynesia: Moorea | collected 2018-08 | reverse complement strand
CAAAAATGCTTTAGTTCTCTTCTAACAGAATTCACAAATAGATGATAAAAAATTGATAAGAGATTTCCCGGAAAAATTTACCAAATATTTTTTACCTGAGAAATAGAGAATGAAAAATTGATAAGAGATTTCCCGGAAAAATTGACAAGAGATTTCTCACCTCAGACTGACAGAAAAACACTATATAAAGGGTTCAAAAACTATAACGTTATAGATATGTAGTGTTTATCTCTCAAAAATTCCTCAGTCTTGTTACTTTGAATTTTGCCAGAATTTTAATACAATATTAAACTTTTGACTTAATGAACCATGTACCAGTTTTAAGTAATGAGTTAATTTCGGGTTTGGCTATCTGTCCAGGGGGTATCTACTTAGATGCAACATTAGGATTTGGTGGCCATACCCAGTTAATTTTAGCTGCTGCCCCAGATGTTAAAGTAGTAGCTATTGACCAGGATGAACAAGCGATCGCCCATTGTCAAACCTCATTCACAGATTACAGCTCTAACATCCAATTTTGGCATGGCAATTTTGCTGATTATCAACCGAAAAATATCGATTTTGATGGTATAATTGCTGATTTGGGTATAAGTTCTGTACAGTTGGATACCCCAGAACGTGGCTTTAGTTTCCGGTATAGTGCTCAATTAGATATGCGGATGAATCAACAACAAACAATAACAGCAGCCGAAATAGTCAACTACTGGGAAGAAGTAAAGTTAGCCAATCTTTTCTATACTTATGGAGAAGAGCGTCTATCTAGACGTATTGCTAAAAGAATAGTAGAACGTCGTCCTTTTAAAACCACAACCGAGTTGGCAGAAGCGATCGCCCACTGTGTACCCCGGAAATACCGTTATGGTAGAATACATCCAGCTACTCGTGTTTTTCAAGCTCTCAGAATAGAAGTAAATCAGGAACTTTCTAGCCTAGAAAGTTTCCTTAAGAATGCTCCAAACTGGCTAAAAACTAGGGGTAGAATCGGAATTATCAGCTTTCATAGTTTAGAGGACCGTTTAGTCAAACATGGTTTTAGAGACTCATCTGTTTTACAGGTATTGACAAAAAAACCCATCCAGCCTCAAGATCATGAAATATCAATGAATCCACGGGCACGTTCTGCTAAACTAAGATTGGCAGAAAAGTTTATCTAGGTGTAGAGCGGGGAATTTCCACAAAATATACATCAAAAAACTAAATAGCTAAATCTTACTTTTATTTATTGCTGATAATCAAGATTATTTACAAGAGAGATAGAGAGATTAGGATTCAAATAGTCAAATTGATCGATCAAAAATACATTGATTCAAGATTACAATTGTATGTAAAGTCAGAAATATACTAAAATTTAGTTCCTTACATAAGGCTAATGACCAGAAAAAATGATACCCAAATTTATCAAAGTTTACAGCTATTATAATTATTTGGTAAAGCAAAAATATTTTGTTATAAAATACTCTAACGGCCAATATGAGAGTTTGAGAACTAAAAATTTTTCTGGGAGCCAAATTATAGCATGAGTCGGGGAGATAGGAAACTGAAATTGATGGTAGTCGATGACGAACCAGACAACCTAGATTTGTTGTACAGGACGTTTCGGCGGGACTTTAAAGTATATAAAGCAGATAGCGCCTTCACTGCAATGGACGTTTTAGAAGCAGAAGGAGAAATGGCACTGATTATCTCTGACCAAAGAATGCCAGAAATGAATGGTACAGAATTTTTGGGCAAAACCTTAGAAAGATTTCCAGATACAGTTCGGATTCTACTTACAGGCTACACAGACGTAGAAGATTTAGTAGAAGCAATCAACTCAGGTAAAGTATTTAAATATATTACAAAACCCTGGAATCCAGAAGAACTAAAAGTAGTAGTCAAACAAGCCTCAGAAACCTACAAAGTAGTGAAGCAACGCACTAATGCTTTGACTCTTGCTCTGCGACGAGAGTCTATTTTGAATGAGGTGATGAGTGCAATTAGAGAATCATTGGATTACTCTAGTATGTTATCCACAATAGTTCAGACAGTGGGACGAACTTTTGCGGCAAAAGAAGGTAGGTTGTGGCCAGCACAAGGCGATCGCCTCATGTCTGAATCTTTTTCTTATCAACAGTCTGAAAATTCTCAAAACGACTTCCCGATCGCTCAAGAACTATTATTACAGGTACTACAAAATCGCCAAACCTACTTTGAAGAAGGTTCAGATAAAAATAGTTGTAAATTAATAGTCCCTCTGATTTACCAGCAAGATTTACTAGCAGTTTTAGCCCTGAATCAAGAAAATAGTAGTAACTTCTGGTCTGCTGAAGATGTCAATCTTATAGAAAGTGTATTAGAGCAGGGAGCCTTGGCATTATCCCAAGCTCAACTATATCAAAAGACTAGGGAACTTGCTGAACAAATGCGTAATGAGCTAGAAGTAGCTCGTCAGATACAAAGCAACTTATTACGTCAAAGTTGGCCCGACTTTGAAACAGTGAAGATACAAGGTTGTTGCTATCCTGCTAGAGAAGTAGGAGGTGATTTCTTTGAAGTTTATACTCACTCCAAAGGAGAAATCTGGTTAGCATTGGGAGATGTTTCTGGTAAGGGAGTACCTGCTGCCTTATTTATGGCTAGTGCTATTTCTGTAATGAGACGAGAACTTTCTCAAGAAAATCCCCCAGACCCCTACGAAGTAATGCAAAATCTTAATACTAGTCTTTCAGATGATTTAATTAGTAATAATTGCTTCATTACAATGGTCTTGGCTCGCTATACACCAGAAACCGGATTATTAGCTTATGCTAATGCTGGCCATATATATCCTTTGGTCTGGTCTAAAACCGCACTGCTAGCTGCTGGAAACAAAGCTTCCGAGGAAGTCAAACCAAATTTCCTCAAAGAGCGTGGTATTCCCCTAGGAATATTACCAATATGGAAAGGCAAAGCAGGTACTATAGACTTGGATTCAGGAGATGTATTCCTGCTCACAAGTGATGGCATCACTGAAGCTACAGTAGTTCAACCATCTAATGATGGTGGGGAACCAGTTCGTGTAATGCTGCAACAAGAAGGTTTATGGAAACTCCTACAGGAGCATAAAAACCAACTAGATCTAAATAGCTTATTGGCTTATATCCGAGCTGATAATCAAGTTCAGGAAGATGACCAAACTATACTTTCTCTGGAGGTTCTGTGAATTTATGAAAACTGAGCTTCAGGTGCCAAGCAACCTCAATTTTTTAACTATTGTCGAACATTGGTTATTAAGCAGTTTAGAAGTAGAGCTAGGAGAACATATTGATTGGCCTCGTCAATCCAACCGTTTACGCTTGGTACTGGCGGAAGCTTATTCAAACGTGATTCGTCATGCTCATAAAGACCAGCCTCACTTACCAGTGCTAATACGCTTAGAAATTAAAGATCGTGATATTGCTTTGGAAATTTGGGACTATGGTCAAGGTTATCATACAGGGAATTATAATCCACCAACACCAGAAGCTAAACAAGAAAGTGGTTATGGATGGTTAATTATGAATAGATTAATGGATCGTGTAGACTATAGTTTGCAAATAGATGGTAGAAACTGTCTAAAGTTGGAAGCAAGTATACCAGAAAAAGCTCAATAATGCACTTTGCTGATGGTAATTGATTGAATTTTAACAAGATTAGTATATTGCTAATGGACTTGCAACCTTGCGTGCATACTTATGACTATAATGGTTGAGTCACCAAACCCTCACTCACAATAGCTTTACTGTTGAATATACTTATAACTTTGACGTCGTCCCGAGGTTGTGCAACTGCGACAACGCGGGGTTTATAGACTTAATCTTAATATAGGTCACTAATCTAACTGCTCCCCTACAAACTGCTATAATAAATGCCTTGTCGATGATAGCAAATTTTCGGCAAAAGAGCAATCTTTATCTCAAGGTTGGTTGAAGACCCGCGCTCTCCTGAGGGTGGGAGCAGAGGGATGGGAAAACCAATCAATCTTGCGGTTTTCCCAATAGTCTACATATTTTTAGATAAAATCAGGCTGCTGGGCTAGCAGTGTCTAGGGGAGCCGTCCGATTGGCGAAGTAGCGTGGAGCGCCCCTTTAGACCAGAAAGAGGCTCGACCGATTAGGCAGGTAAAGAGGCAGCAGAAAGTCCATTAAAGCGATAGTTAGGAATCCCGCATTGTCGCAGGGGCGCAACGTCGGGATGATGTTAATGGCATTGTTTATTGACCTAATCATCAAAACCAAAAGTATTTTAGCATTTATGCTACAGGATACCTGGGTAATACTAATTCCCAAAAGCATTGCTATACTTAGGTCGCACTTCAGTTATTAAGTAATTAACACAGAGGAAATTACCATGCTTGCTAATAATAGCCCAGTTAATGTTTATTATTCTTATGTTTATTCCTTCCTAAACGAACCACACTCCCTACACTTCGCCACCTGATCGGGTATAGCATTCTTTATTGAGAAATGGTATAACACGATTTGAACATCCTAGAAAACTTCTGACAACTTTCAAACTTAATTTTTATGTTTAATACCAAGCGTGAAAAAAGGATATTATCTCATGTTCGGTTGAATTAAATAACGAGGGAAAATTCAGGAGTCAGATAGAGGAGCTGTCAGATTCAACTTACAGGAGTCAGGAGTGAGAAGAAGGGGGAAAAAAGAGGGTATTATATCAAATCCGGTTGAATACTTAATTATATGGTTGGGGGAGATTCGGAGATGGGGTGATGGGGAGATTCGGAGATGGGGTGATGGGGAGATTCGGAGATGGGGGGATTCAAGGCTTGAAGTAATTTATAGAATTATCAAGATATATTATATAACCGGATTCTATATCAGAAGAAACTTAAGGAGAAAGTTTTTTGGTCGCGCAAGCGGAAGGGAATTCTATTGTGCTCTAATCCGGACATGGTATTACGAATAATAACTGTAATTGAAACACTTTACCGAAAAATTAAGGTTTAAAGCCTCTCCTTTCAAGGAGAAACAGCGGTCGTTTGCGGAGCATGACCTAGGATGGGATGGCGTTTCGCTGCGCGACATGAAAAGCGTTTCGCTTCGCGACATGAAACGCGGCTCTGCAAGAGCGGGAAACTGAGCCATATCCAATCGACTTTAAGAAAAGAAAAAAATTTTCTTTGAACCAATCCTATTCTTAAAAAGAAGAGGTAATAATTAATAATTAATTATTAATTATTGAAATAAGATGTCCTTTTGACCAAACAGATAATATAAATGATAATAAATATATTTAAGCTATTCATTCTGCATGCTAACTTCTGACTTCTGACTACTCAAAATCGCCTAACTATTTGGAACAAATATTAATCAAATTTGGTATAATATATTCCCCATAATTTTGTAGTAGTTAATAATTTTTGTTAAGTTAAGTTGCAACTACAGGATACTCTACAAGAAAATAAAAATAAGTTTTTTCAAGAAAAATATATTTTCAGTTAGTTATATGAATAAGTTTTTTCCTTTAACACCTCGCTACCGTCTAGATGATGAGTCTCCTTGGTTAAAAGGAATTGATCCTACCCGCAATTATTGGATTCACATTAATGGAGAAAAAACACTAACAGCCGTGATTCCTGGTTTAGTAGTGTCTTCTATAGATGAATTTAAACAAAATATCCAAAAATTTCAAGCCTTAGAATCAGGGGCACATATCAAAATAGAGAGAGCTTTAGAAAGCTGCTATATCTGCTGTATTAGTCAAAACTGCTATGCTGTTGAATGCTATTTCAATGGCTTATTAGTATGCCATACATTTGACAAAGAAACTTTAGAGAGCTTGTTAATGACAAGCCATCCTGACTGGAAATGCACTCCTAAAGATGTTGAACTAGGACAATGAATGTTAAATCGTTCCTTAAAAATATCCCCAAAAGCTTTAAATTAAAATATTTACTTTCTAAGAATTTTAAGAGGCTAATTTTGTTTCATACTTGGGTTTTATGAGTTATGTTTTAGCAGATCATAAATTGCACAAGAGAGAGGTAGGTTAAATAAAAGTTTTAGCTAGGTTGATGAATCAGATATAAATCAAACTTAGACTGTATTAATTAAGTTGTAAATCGTACATAAAAAAGACGACTATTCCTCAACATTTTCTAGACATTTATCTGTAGAATGTTGAGGAAAATGCTGTTTAAAATAAATCAGATTAATGAAATCCCCTATTAGTAGTAGTCAAATCAAACAAAAAGCCCTAGAATTAGGATTTCATAAGGTTGGGATAGCTTCAGTTAATGAATTCGGCTCGGAAATAAATAGATTACAAAGGTGGTTGAATAAGGGTTATCAGGCAGATTTAGAATGGATGACTAATCCCAAACGTCAAGATTTGAAGGGAGTTATGCCAGAGGTACAGTCTGTTATTTGTGTTGCACTCAACTATTACACGCCACATCAACACTCTGAAAATAGTGAGATTGGCAAAATTTCTCGCTATGGGTGGGGTAGGGATTATCACAAAGTGGTGCATAAGAAGTTAAAAGCTCTGGCAAACTGGCTGCAAGAACAAGACAAAGAGATTTTAACTCCCTATTATGTAGATACTGGCCCTATTATGGAAAAAGCATTGGCGGAGCAAGCTGGATTAGGTTGGATAGCAAAAAATGGTAATCTGATTACTAGAGAATATGGTTCATGGGTATTTTTGGGGGAAGTGCTGACTAACCTAGAGTTGACAAGCGATCGCCCCCATACTGAACATTGTGGTAGTTGTACTCGTTGTCTGGAAGCTTGTCCTACTAATGCGATTGTAGAACCTTTTGTTGTTGATGCCAATCTTTGTATTGCTTATCATACTATTGAAAATAGAAATCCAGAACTCCCTGCACATATTAAGTCAAATTTAAAAGGGTGGGTTGCAGGTTGTGATATTTGCCAAGATGTTTGTCCTTGGAATCAAAGATTTGCTCGAGAGACAAATATTGATGAGTTTCAACCCTACCCTGATAATTTAGCACCTCAGTTAACAGAACTAGCAAAGATATCAGAAGAAGATTGGAATAGGAAGTTTCCCGCCTCTGCATTGCGACGCATTAAACCGGAAATGCTGCAACGAAATGCTCGTGCTAATCTTCAATAAGTGTGAAAATTCAAAATTATCCGTAGAGGGTGACTGATATTATTTATCTGTAACAATGTGCTTAATAATTCTTACCCAGACCTAAATTTTACTGATAGCTGTATATTTTTTATTAGGTGCAACTTCATGGAGAAATGCTATTAGGCGTTTCGCTGCGCGATATGTTTGCGTAGCATTCCGCAGGAAAGGAAAACGCGCAGCGGTGCGTAGTACTATCGCTACCCACTTCATCTAAAATCTAAAAACTAGAGCGCAATAGTTAAATTAATTATTAATCAAAATGAAGTGAGGCGATGCCACTTTGCCACTTTATCTAAAATCTAAAAACTGTTGCGCAATAGTTGAATTAATTATCAATCAAAATGAAGTGAGGCGATGCCACTTTGCCACTTTATCTAAAATCTAAAAACTGTTGCGCAATAGTTGAATTAATTATCAACTAAGATAAAATCATACCAATTCCCATAAATAATGCTATACTTCCTCAAAACTTCAGTTATTAAGTAATGAGAAATATCTACCCAAGTTTGAGTTTTTTCCTCCTTGCTTTCAAGTATTCTTCCTCTTGGTTTACCTGTACTTTATAATAGTGATGTTATCGGACTTGATATGATAGAATTAAACACCAATTAGCGGTTATTATTTAGTAATGATAAAAATAGTTATTTTTGATTTTGATGGTACATTAGCAGATACTTTTGATCTGATTTTTGCTATCACAAATCGTCTATCAGTTGAATTTGGATATAAACAAGCCAAGAAAGAAGAAATCCCAGAAATTGAAAAGTTAAGTCCGCTAGAACTTATTAACCAGTCAGGAATATCTATTTTTAAAGTACCTTTTTTGCTGAGAAGAATTAGAGCTGAATTTAAACAAGAAATTAATGATGTAGGATTATTTGCTGGTATTAAAGAGGCTTTATTAGGACTCCAATATCAAGGTTATAAAATAGGAATAATTACTTCTAATGCTCAAGAAAATGTAGAATATGTTTTACAAAAACATGATTTGTTGATTTTTGATTTTATCACTTCAGGGACAACACTTTTTGGCAAGCATAGAGTGATCAAAAAATATTTAAAATCAGAGAACATTCAGCCAGAAGAAATGGTTTATGTTGGAGATGAAACTAGGGATATTAATGCTGCTAAAAAAGCTAAAGTTAAGGCAATAGCTGTGACTTGGGGTTTTAATTCTAGAGAAGCTTTATCTGAATATCAGCCAGATGCTTTGGTTGAGCAACCGCAAGAATTAATTGAAGTAATTAATAAGTTTTGAAGCAAGCATAATATGGGTGAACAGATGATTTAGTTGCAGTAATAAATTTTTCCAAATCCAGTCGAGTAAAGATAATTATAATTTTCACCAAATACTACATATTAGTTATGGGAAAAATTATTTGCTCGAATAGCAAGATTTTTGCTAATTATGCAAAACATGAAACAGATTTTTTATTAATAAAATCTAGTTGCATAGTATAAAAAATTTGCTTCTGCCATCGACCAAACAGTTTGTATAAATATTTTTTACAACTGGTATAATCTTAACAAATATTGAGAGTTAAAGTGAAGGTTAGTTTTTATTCAAACAGCAATATTTTTGTTAGTACAAACTTTTCCCATTTTTTCCCAGTTGAATACTTATAAATAATAAATCATGGTAGTAGAGAAAAACCGATATGGAATTAGGATAATAGGGACGTTCCATACAACGTCCCTACAATAATATTTTATTGATAACTAGATTATCCGAACATAATATAACTATCCCCTAGCATTATAAAATATTGATAGTTAACCTCCAGGTATTATGACTGATATCAAATCCAGTAGCATCGGTATAAAAATATAGAAACCGGGTTTGTATTAAATACCTCATCATACTAACATCTACCTCTCATAAACCTAGTTTCTTATAACACTTCCATTGCAAGCAGATTTGATCTAACTCATAGTTTGAAAAATCTAAAAATTTAATATTTGTAATGAAAGTAATTATTTAGGTTTACTGCTAGGTTGATTAATAATTCTCTCAACAAATTTTCTCCAAAAAACAAGCGGGATCAAAAAATAAAATGACAGACTTCTGGAACCAAGTTTTAAACTTTGCAGAAAAAACTACTTTTAGAGTAGGAAATCAACTATTAAAAGACTTTGGCAATGTCAAAGCAGATGAAAAAGCTGATGGTAGTTTAGTTACTAAATCTGATAAATGGGCAGATAGAGAAATTAGAGAAGCGATCGCTTCTACTTTTCCTACCCACGGAATATTAACAGAAGAAAGTCAACAGATATTTCCTAGTAATGAATGGTGTTGGATTATCGATCCTTTAGATGCGACAACAAACTTTGCTAAAGGTGTGCCAATTTGGGGAATTTGTATGGGATTATTGTATCGAGGTACTCCCATATTTGGTTATGTAAATTTGCCACCATTAGGTCAATCTTATTATGGTTTTTATTATCGGGAAAATCAAACCTATTTAAATAATCCACCCATCACTAGAGCATTTTTAAATAATCGACAAATTCAGCCAATTAAAGACAGAATTAGTGGTAATCATTTATTTAATATTTGCTCTCGAAGTACAAAAGTTTTACCGCAACTTCCAACAAAAATTAGAATGATAGGAATGGCAAGTTATAACTTTTTACTTGTCGCTTCTGGCGCATCTATTGGTGGGGTTGAAGCTACACCGAGAATTTGGGATATTTCTGCATCTTGGGTAATTGCAAAAGCGGCAGGAGCAATTTGGATACCATTAGGATCGGGAGATATTTTTCCTTTACAAATAGGCAAAGATTATTTGAGTCATCCCTTTCCTACTTTGGTTGTAGGAAATAAAGAATTAGTTCCCTATTTTTTGCCTATAGTTGAACCTTTAAGAAAATAATGTAAACAGTAAAACTCTATTCTATCTCTAACCAATTCTCTAAATTTATTTCTTCAACTCTTGACATATCAGAATCATTAGAAACCAGAGTTAAATTATGAATAATTGCCGTTGCTGCAATTAGTATATCAGCATCTTGAATAGGTCTTCCTTTCCTTCTCAAATCTATGTTAATTTCTGCTGCTTTCTCGATAATTTACAAATTGTCTAAGAATAAAATTGTGACTTCTTGACAAAATTTACTAAACTTTGAGAGTTGCCTAGTAGCATTAACATACAATAATCCTCTTTTAATTTCATAATAGGTAATGCAACTGATAAATAGATATTCTTCCAAAAATTTAACCTGCTTAAATTTCTTAGTTGCTATTTGATTCTGTTTCAAAATTGCAGTAACTAAATTTGTATCTAGTAGATAACTCACCCTTTTTATTTCCCTTCTACTACTGCATTAAACGTTTTTATTTGCTCTGGGGTAAAATCATCAAATATTGTAGATAATAGTTCTATTGACATTACTCCTCTAACTTTCTTTATGAGTCGTTCATCATCTAGAGATATTACCATTTGAGGTGACACTTGATCTAATAATGTCGAGAAACTCTGAATAAGTTTATTTTTATCTAATTCTTGATAAATATTTTCCCTTTCCATTACTTGGTCAATTGTTTCTGAAATTCTTTTAATCGCTGTATTTTTTTCTACAGAAGTTTGAGTCATAATCTCCTCCTAGAAATTGAACTTAATTAAATGGTAACTATCTATTCTATCTCTAACCAATTATCTAAATTTCTTCCCTCAACTCTTGACATATCAGAATCATTAGAAACCAGAGTTAAATTATGAATAATTGCCGTAGCTGCAATGAGTATATCAGCATCTTGAATCGGTCTTCCTTTCCTTCTCAAATCTATGTGGATTTCTGTTGCTTTTTCAATAACTTCTAAATTGTCTAAGAATAAAATTGTAACTTTTTGACAAAATCTGTTAAAGATAGATAGTTTTCGACTAGCATTAACATACAATAATCCTCTTTTTACTTCATAAAAGCTAATGCAGCTAATGTAAACATCTTCTTCTCTGAATCTACATCCAGTAATTTATCTCTAATTTTTTGATTGTGATTGACAAATGCTGAAACTATATTAGTATCTAATAAATAATTCACTTTTCCCATCTCCCTTCTACTGCAGCATTAAACATTTCTTTTTCTTTTGGGGTAAAATCATCAAGTATTGTCCATAAGAACTCTGTTGATATGACTCTCTCAACCCTTTTTTTCAACCTTTCATCATTGAGAGGTAGGAGAATTTGAGATGACACTCTATCTAATATTTTTGAGAAAGTCTGAATAAGTTCATTTCGATCTAATTCTTGATAAAGACTATCGTTTTCCATTGCTTGGTCAATCATTTCTGAAATTCTTTTAAGAACTGTATTCTTTTCTGTAGAAGCTTGAGTCATAATCTCCTCCTATAATTTTTTGATTCTGGTTTACAACTGCTAAAACTATACTAATATTTAGTGTATCACTTACCTTAATATCTCCCTGCAACCCCTGTTAAAAATTTCTATTTGTTCTGGCGTAAAATCATCAAATATTGTCGATAATAGTTCTATTAAAATTACTCCTCTAACTTTCTTTTACTACACAAATCACTAAAGTTATATGGCTACCTTGTAGCATTAACATACAATAATCCTCTTTTAATTTCATAGTAAGTAATGCAACCGATAAATAATGCTTTTCCTTGGAAATTAACGAACTTTAATTTATTTATTAATCTTTGATTTTTTTTGATAATAGCTGTCACTATATTTATATCTAGTAAGTAACTCACCCTTTTTATCTTCCTGCTACCCCTGCTTCAAAAACTTCTATTTCTTCTAGCGTAAAATCATCTTTAGTAGGAGCGAATCGCGTTTGCGCAGCATTCCGCAAGAAATCGCCCCTACAGGTGGTGTATTATTTGATATATTGAGTAATACCAAGCGTGAAAAAAGAATGTTACGAATATTTTAGTCAACCAAAGTAGTTTAAGTCAGATGCAAATTTACTAGAATAGATTGTTTCATAGAAAAAAATGATAATAAAAACGGCTTCTACTGACTACTGACTATTGACTATTGACTACTAGAAACAGTCCAAATATTTGTAGCAAAAATTTATAAAATTGGTATAAGTCCTGATAAAAAGACTCAGGAAGCGATCGCAAATAATCAATTATGCTAGTGCTTTTACCTGTGTGAGAAAGTTAAGAGATGAGTTTCATGTTCTGATAATCTCAGCTTCTGCAATAGCTTCCCCATTCAGAAAAGCAACTAAATAGTCATGATTTTTGAGTGGTCCAACATTCGCTGGAGTACCAGTTAAAACAATATCCCCAGAACGTAGTGGTATATGCTGACTAATGAAAGTAATCAAATCGGGAATTGAAAATACCATTTGTTTAGTAGAACCTTGTTGGCGAACTTCACCGTTTACTTCAAGTTTGATTTCCAGTTCTTCTATTTCTTTGCTGTCATTCAACTGACGGAATTTTGACAACGGACAAGCGTTTACAAAACTTTTTGCTAAATCCCAAGGATACTTTTTAGTCCTCAGTTCGTTTTGCTTATCGCGAAGAGTCAAATCTAAAGCAATACCAACACAACTAAGTGCCTCCAAGACTCGATCTTGGTTTGCCTGATACAAGTCATTGCCAACTTGTACTGCAATCTCAGTTTCATAATCGCATCGTCCTAAATTATCGGGTATAAATATCTTTCCTTCAAATGGAACAATGCAGGCTGTTGATTTTGTGAAAATTATAGGCTCTTTGGGTACTGGATTATTTAGTTCCTTGGCATGATCGGCATAATTACGACCTACACAATAAATTGAACCTATTGTTTTTAGTATATTAGAAGAACTCATTACGCAATTAGTTTTGGAGCAGATAGTTTACTATTAATGGCGTCTAAGTTAAGTCGGCACAAAAAAACATTTCATAAATCCCAAATGGGTTCTATTTAGTGCCGATTATTTGTCTTACGCACTGTTCTTTTTACCCTATCTCCTTCCTTTTTGCAACAAAGTAACTGGGAGTTGTAAATATTTGAGTCGGTAGTGCTATGGCATCCAATAACATTTTTTATGATTAGACATCTCCAGAAAACAGGGAACAGGGAACACTTAACTGGAAGGAGAAATAATGGATAATTTCTGGATAATAATTAGCTTTGTTTTTGATTTTTGGAGACCTCTATTAGTTAAAAAAACATAATCAATCCCGAAACTTACTAACTATAACTTACACAATCGGAAATAACTTTACACAAAGCTAATCTGCATTGGGGATGAGTTGCCACTACTTCTACTACCTCCAGGTCAACCTTTTTTCTTGAGTCATTCCCACCTACCCAAGAATAAAATTTCTCTCCTACTACTGGAGGTTCTTTTGCTGTGGTAGATTGCTCACGGGGTGACAAGCTAGTTGAAAGCTATGTATAGAAAGGAATTTGCGGAAAGGAAACTGAGGAATAATTCAATTAAAAGAAAATCCTTATTGAGAATGAAGGGGGTGT
>JAAUYL010100880.1_pt1 | contig 13564 bp, 9 predicted proteins | sample 7278011 | NCBI WGS metagenome assembly JAAUYL01 (sample SAMN14350225, study PRJNA611818) | marine sediment metagenome | isolation source: surface marine sediment (1.8m) | place: French Polynesia: Moorea | collected 2018-08 | reverse complement strand
TAAACAATTGATTCCTCAGTTGCAGCAGTTGTTCAAAGATGAAGATGAGCGTGTCCGTGCTGCTGCTGCATCCGCAGTGGGTAATCTGGGGTCGGAGGCTAAACAATTTATTCCTCAGTTGCAGCAGTTGTTCAAAGATGAAGATGAGCGTGTCCGTGCTGCTGCTGCATCCGCAGTGGGTAATCTGGGGTCGGAGGCTAAACAATTTATTCCCCAATTGTTAGGCTTGTTGAATGATGAAGATTCGGAGGTTCGTGAAGCAACAGCAAAGGTACTAGGCGAGATTGGAAAATTTAATACTCAGCAGATTTTACAAATTTTGAATGCAACTCATAGAAACACAGAGCAAGAAGCAGGACTTCGTTTTCTCGCTTATTTTACAAGTGGAGGAGAATCTAAGACTATTACCTTAATTCAATGGTTGGGTTCACCAAAACGATATCCCGATCAAATAAATAATTTTAGGGAGGAACGATCTATTAGTAGGGAAGAGGGCAACAAAGTTTTGGAGATTTTTGCTGATGCTTGGCCAAACACTAAAAATCTAGAATACCTGCGCCCTGAATTGAAAGCACAGATTAATAAAGTGGTTAAAAAGGTGGATTGGCAACCAGAAGATCTTACTTTACTAAACAAACACTACAACAATCTTGAAGACGAAGACATCAAAGCTAAGATAGATGCCTTGCAAACAATCGAATGAGGCGTTGTTCAATAATTAGGGTTTGCGCTCAAAAGTCTTTTTTAAGGAGATGGGGGGATGGGGAGATGGGGAGATAGGGATTCATTAATTGATAATTGATAATGGATAATTGATAATTACAAGAAGGTTAAAACCGTTCGGGAATTGAAGATTGGGAAATATCATTTCTTTTTTTCCCCTATCCAAGAGGAGGCTTTAAACCACAATTATTTAATTAACAATTAATAATTAATAATTCGGTAATTTTTTTGCCCAACTATGCGCCTAAAATGCTAACTTTTTGAACCAGAGCTATCTAAAAACTTGCACTTTTTCAGAACCTAAAAAAGCCAAAACCTTTATTTCTAAAAGTTTTCAGATTTAATCAGCAAGCCCTAATTATATCATGTTCAGATAATAAGTTATGAATACAATTTCAGCTCTGACAGTAGGGAAAAGATATTACACTTCTACTTTTTTCCTGACTCCTTTCTCCAGCAATTCTGACTCCTGACTCCTGACTCCTGACTCCTTGATAATTATTTATAAGTATTCAACCGAACATGATATTAATTATTAATATAGAAAACCCCAGGCAGATTTTTCTTCAGTTTCATTTGTTGGTGGAGCAAGTACGGTTAAGCCACTTGGAATACACTCTACCTCAATAGGAGTAGTGCCAATAATTTCACCATCAAGCACAACTTTTTGCGGTGGATCTGTACTGACTTTTACCCGTTTTGTACGCAAACCAATAGTATCTTCATGTTGAGCAGGAGTTTTAAATATTGCTGACCCGAACATTCTAACTCCAGCGTTAACTGCTTGCAGTCTACTATTGGAGGTAATTATCATTACTTCTAATAAACCATCATTCATAATTACTTCTCCCAAACCTTGAGCTAAAAATGATGTGGGTGGAGCTGCATTAGCAATAGTAATAGCTCCTGCTTGGAAAGTTTTCGTAACGCCGTCAATTTCAATTTCAATATCAAAAAGTTCCTGTTCGTTGAGCTGCTGCCAACCTGCCATCATATATGCAAGCACTCCCCAACGGTTTTTGGTTTCCCGGTCTGCTCTTTCTATGGTTTCTGCTTCATATCCCACCCCTGCTAATAAAATCATAGTGCGTTCGTTGCAATGGGCAACATCTATAACGCGAGTTTTGCCTGCCAAGATAACTTCGCAAGCACTTCTGATGGGGGTAATACTGGGAATGCCTAATGCCATACAAAAGGCGTTAGCTGTTCCCCTGGGAATTATACCCAGAGGGATATCTGTATTTACTAAAGCTCCAGCAACTGCAGAAACTGTACCATCTCCCCCAGAAGCAATAATTATATCTGCTTGTTTAGCGATCGCTAATTCTGTTAATTCTTCTGCTGTTTTTTCTGGGGTTGTTTGATGTATATATAAATGTAGATAAGGTTCGAGAAGTGATTTAATTAATGATAATTCTTGTTGAGCATTACCTTGACCAGATATGGGGTTAAATATTAGGTGAGCAACAGTGGTTTGAATAAAACTGTTAATAATAGTTTCTGCGGTGGCAATATTGATAGCAATGGGAATATTATGCACCTGACAAAGACGCAATAATAATTGGATATCTGGTTCATAAGATTGATAGAATAGATAGTCTACCAAACAAATAACCGCAACTACATTACCCGTAGTTACTTCTACAGCTATTTGAGCATCTCCTCCTAAAGGACCTGCTAATACAGAATTTATTTCTATACCTGTTTCTTGTAAAATATATTGGGCGGTGTTTTCTGTCGCTATTAATTGATACCTAGATAATACAATTTTATGTTTTTTGACAAATTCAACTAAGTTGTCTTTTTTGCTGTCATAAGCAAGTAAAGCAATAATGTTTGCCATGATTTTTGTCCCGGAATTGATATACTTTTTATTATAGAACTTACTTAGTATTGTTTTTTTGCTTTGAATTTATTTATTAGGGTAGCGCCCCTACCTACCTGAATAATTTGAGGAAACGACAGCGGTATTGGGTTGTTAACCCTTAAAAATTTTATTACGCTTATCTTAAATCTCCAAAGAGTTTTATCAGATAAACTGAGTACCTAGACAAAATTTATTTTACATTTACCCCTACTTAAAAAAGCTTTTGAGGTTAAATTTTATATCCAATTAATTTGGCTCGACTACGCTTCATCCCTTCTTTAATTAGTTTTATTTTCAATCACCCTACCTGAACTAGAAAATGCCACAGCTTGGCTTCCTGAAACACCAACCATTACGGCTTCAATTATTGGTTCATTTACGGTTTTTTCTGCTACCCATTCTACTAAAAAATTTGCTCCTGAACCTCCAGTTGTGTCTTTTTGTTCTAAATAAAAATCCCGTGAAACTAAAGGATTTAATTTTAATGGATTTTGCAGATATTGTTTAACCAATTTTCCATCTGTATCATAATATTTTACCGCAGTAATAATTATAGAGTTTTCTAGGTCAGTGTTCCGAATACTTAGAGTTGCTGATAAATTATAAATTCGTTGTTGATTAGCGTAATATACATGAGAATATATCGGAACATAAATAGTCTGTCCTGTAGTTATTTCTAAATTTTCAGTGAGGATAATTTCTGTTTTTTGGGCAGATGGAGAATTAACAGCAACGGCAGTATTATTATCCTGACTTGATTGACTTAGTGGTTGTTGGATGATCTGAGCAGAAGTACAAGACCAAAGTAATGTTATAGCCATTGTGAGAAAAATACACTGCAATATTTGTTTCATTTTTATTAGACCTCTCCAGAAAATAAACTTGCTCTTGATCCAAGACAAGCTAGAGTTGTAAAATTTAGTGAAAAAATCATTTTTCGTATCTTTTTTGTCAAAATACATTCCCTGTTCCCTGTTCCCTGTTCCCTGTTCCCTGTTCCCTACTCTGGCAAAAAGTCCATATCTTTTTCGGAGATGTCTATTGTCAATATTAGTGAGATAAATCAGTTGAAATTACTAATGTATTGGGGAATCTAATTTGATTCAGCTAAACCTAAGCATCGAGCAGCAGGAACTAAAGAAAGACCTTGAACTAACACTGAAGTCAGCACAATAAAAAATACAACATTAAAAATACTACGTCCACCTGCAATACCAGCAGTTACTGGAAATGTTGCCAGAATAATTGGCACAGAACCCCGCAACCCCACCCAGGAAATAAATAATTTTTCTCGTAAACGATACCGACTGAAAGCTAAACAAATAAATACACTAACAGGACGAGCAATAAATATGAGAAATATCGCAATTACTATAGCAACACCAGCTACAGGTAAGAGACGGGAAGGAAATACTAATAACCCCAAAGCTAGGAATATAACAATTTGCATTAACCAAGATAAACCATCGTGAAAACTACGAATAGTTTCTGAATAAATAAAGCGGAAATTTCCCATCACGACTCCAGCAATATAAACTGCTAGGAAACCATTACCACCAAATAAATCTGTAATCCCGTATGTCAGCATTGCCATTGCGAGGGTTGCAACTGGGTAGAGACCTTGGGAATTCAAGCGCAAATGATTTACCACCCAAACTATAGCGCGACCCATACCATATCCAAATATTCCACCGACTCCTATTTGCAAGAATAGTGAAATCACTAACTTGATGATGGACGTGTCACCAGTGGACAAAATTTCGACTATTTGGACAGTTAATAAGACTGCCATTGGGTCATTACTGCCTGATTCTAGTTCTAGTAGTGGTTGTAGGTCTCCCTTCAGCTCTAACTTGCTAGTTCTGAGTACAGAAAAAACTGCAGCAGCATCCGTTGAGGAAATAATTGCTCCTAATAATAACCCCTCTGACCAGGTAATACCTTCAGGTCCAATGTTGAAGTCGGTAAAAGACCCCAGCTTGACATCCTCCCGACGCTACTCTACGAGACAGCGCGGGATTCCCTAACATCACTGATAGGGGCTTTCTGCTGCCTCTTTCAGAGGAGCTGCGCTAACATAGCACCTGCCTCCGAGGCCGAACTCTTTTCGGTCTTACGGTCGCTCCACAGACTGACACTGCTAGCCCAGCAGCCTGATCTTAATTGAGGATAGCATACTATTGTAAGAACCGCTCTTATTGATTGGTTTTCCAATTGCGTCGCTCCCCTGACCGAGAGCGCGGGTCAAGGGCTAACGTTGAGATAAACCAGGCGAATGAACCTAAAAATAAGGCAGTAATTCCTACGCCAACAGTTGAAAGTGTTAGACCTTTCCAGAGAACAGGTCTAATTTGAGTCCATTTTGTATCCAGTCCCCCAGCAAATAATATCAAAGTTAGTGCTAAATCTCCAATCAATTTTGCCTGCATTGGATTATCAAATTCAATACCACCAATGCCTTCTGAACCTGCTAGCATTCCCACTAAAAGGAATAATAGTAGAGCTGGGACTCCTAACTTATTAGCCGCTTTACTGGCAATAATACCAGCTAGCAAAAGCACCCCTGCACCTATAAATAATTGTTCTACTGGAATCATCAACTTAAAAAGGTATATTTTTTTCTTTTAACTTACATGAAAATGGTGCTTTTTGAGTTGAGAACAGAAAATGAAATATTTGAGGGAAAAGATAAAAGTGTTCAACAATTATTAATTAATAATTATTAATTACCTCTTCTTTTCAAGGTGAGGATTGACTAATCATGAAAATTTTTTCTTGTTTCTCCTTTAAAGATTCTCCTTTAAACCTTAATTATTCGGTAAGTTTGAAAGAGTGTTTGCTCGAATCAAACATGACAATAATTTTAATTTAGCTTAAATGACTCTAAAAAAGTTACTACTGCTCCAGCTATTTGATTATTTTTTGCTGTTTCACTTGCACCGATAAGATGTAACCGTTGACCTACTAAATAAATTCTGAATGTAATAGTTTCAGTATCATTTTTGAGGATAAATTCTCTCCCTGGAATATCTCCTAAATTGTAGGAGCGATCGCTACTCAATTCAAAACCTGTTACATTAACAATTTTCTTTTGAAAGTTAGGCAATATATTTTGTTTATTTGCTAATTGATGACTGTTTAAAATATCAGAATAAGCAACTACAAATCTTGCTGATGCTGGATGAGTTGCAAATACTTTAAATTGAATTTTTCCCTTCTCAGTTTCAATAATTTCTGTCTCTTCATTCATGGTTCCAGCAGGCATCCAGATTGAGAAACCACCTTCTTTAAAAATAATATTTTGCCACTGTATTTCTCCTGATTCAATTGTTAATATAGACTGGGAATTTTGTTGTTCTAGTTGTTTTATTTCTTGCTCCATTTGGAGTCGTCCTTTGTCAAAAAAGTCGGGACGGTTATCGATAAAACCTTGAGCTTGTATTGTAGTCATATTATTGCTAGAACTAGATAAATTAGAATTCAAACTACTAAAGCTAGTATTAAAAATAGCTGTCGTTGTAGTTACTAATAAGTTAAGGAATAAAAATTGTACCAAAGACATAGGGAACCAGGGTAATTTCAGTTATCAGTTATCAGTTATCAGTACCTCCGGGTTTAGTCAGAGGCTTGAAATACTGAATTAAAGATTTATCTTGGTCGATTGGATATGGCGAGGAAACCTCGCCATCCCATCCTTATGGAATGCTCCGCAAACGACCGCTTTTTCATCCCCTTAAAAGGGGAGGGTTTGGACCTCATTTTTTGGTGATAGTTTTATGATTTTTCTAGATTTGAGGATTTTTCACCATCGATCTAGACTGGCTATCTTGAGATATCTATTATAGTTATACCAATTCCCAAAAAGAATGCTATACTTTATCAATACTTCAGTTATTAACTAATAAGTATATATAAGCACTGTTTCTAAGGATTATAGGCAAATAGCACTCGAATCTTATTTAGTAGATCCCTACTCCCTACTCCCTACTCCCTACTTCCTCCTATCAAGAAAATATAGCAAGACTTTTGAGAAATGGTATTATACCAATTCACTTTAAGGATGTCACAAATAGTTTCAAACTTTCAATGTCAAATAATTGCCTGAAACTGTTGTTTTATCAAAGTTTTTAACCTATCAAATCTGGTATTCTCAATTTAGTTAAACGGTATTACTAGCAACTATGTTAGAATATTTGAAGTATTTTCGGAAAAATTTTATCAGGGGATTACATTGTCAGAAAAAATATTTACACCAAAACATCCTTTTCTCCGTTTGCTTAACTATGGAAGTAGTTATAAAACTCAAATTTGGCAAGCGGTCATCTGTTCAATTTTAAATAAGATTTTTGACCTAGCACCTCCAGTTTTAATCGGTGCAGCAGTAGATGTTGTTGTCAAACAAGAAGATTCTCTAATTGCTCAATGGGGAATCAAAGATATTTTTGGGCAACTTTTGGCTTTGACATTTCTCAGTTTAATTGTTTGGGGATTAGAATCAATTTTTCAATATGCTTATGAGCGAATTTGGCGGAATTTAGCTCAGAATATTCAGCACGATCTACGCATTGAAACTTACAGTCATTTACAAGATTTAGAATTAGCCTATTTTGAAGAACGCAGTACAGGAAATTTAATGGCAATTTTAAATGATGATATTAATCAATTAGAAAGATTCTTGGATGTAGGTGCAAATGAAATAATTCAAGTAGTAGTAACAGTCATCATTATTGGTGGTGCTTTTTTTGTTTTAGCTCCTAGTGTTGCTTGGTGGGCAGTATTACCAATGCCGTTTATTATTTGGGGTTCAATTTGGTTTCAAAAATTTCTTGCTCCTCGTTATGCTGAAGTTCGAGAAAGTGTAAGTTTATTAAGTGGGCAATTATCTAATAATCTCTCAGGAATTACCACAATAAAAAGCTTCACAGCAGAAAATTATGAAGTAGGAAGAATTACCAAAGAAAGTGAAGCTTATAAAACCAGTAATAGAAGAGCTATAACTTTTTCTGCTGCTTTTGTACCTCTAATTAGAATTATCATTTTTATCGGTTTTGTGGCAACTTTATTATTAGGTGGATTAGAAGCAGTTGCTGGTAGATTAGCCGTAGGTACTTATAGTGTCATGGTATTTTTAACTCAACGATTATTATGGCCTTTAACTCGTTTAGGGCAAACTCTCGATTTATATCAAAGAAGTATGGCTTCTACTAATCGGGTGATGAATTTATTGGATACTCCGATTACTATTCATCCGGGAGATAAATCTTTATCTGTTGAGTCGGTTAGGGGAGAGTTAGAGTTAGAAAATGTTACTTTTGCCTATCAGGAAAATTTTCCAGTCGTGCAAAATATTTCCCTGAAAATTCCAGCAGGAAAAACTATTGGAATTGTCGGTTCAACAGGTTCGGGAAAAAGTACCATAGTCAAATTATTACTGAGGTTTTATGAAGCTCAGTCAGGCAAAATAACTCTGGATGGAATTGACATAAATCAAATTAATTTACAAGATTTACGACGGGCAATAGGTTTAGTAAGTCAGGATGTATTTCTATTTCATGGCACTGTAGCTGAAAATATTAGTTATGGGAGTTTTGATGCAACTTTGCCAGAGATTATTGCAGCAGCTAAAATTGCTGAGGCAGATGATTTTATTAATAAATTACCCCATGGTTACGATACTATTGTCGGGGAAAGAGGACAGAAATTATCAGGAGGTCAAAGACAACGAATTGCTATTGCTAGGGCGGTATTAAAAAATCCTCCTATTCTGATACTTGATGAAGCAACTTCAGCAGTGGATAATGAAACTGAAGCAGCGATTCAAAAGTCTTTAGAAAAAATTACTCAAAATCGGACAACTATTGCTATTGCTCACCGTCTTTCAACTATCAGAAATGCCGATTGTATTTATGTAATGGAACATGGCAAAATAGTAGAATTTGGTCGCCATGAGGAACTATTAGAAAAATCAGGAATTTATGGTAGTTTATGGCGGGTACAATCTGGTTTAAGATTAGTAAGCTAGACAGTTTTAGGTTGTTACATTTCATCTACAGTTTTTTTTACAAATCATTTATGATTCTATATAGCATTACTCATGCTTAGTATTTGATGACAGTTTTCTATTCAAGGCTTTTTAACTTTAAATATAAATTATGATGGAATTTAATAATAATCCACCGAATAAAAAATCAAACAATTGGCAACATCAGTTAGATAAATTTGTGAGAGATAATCAAAAAGAATTAGCTGCTTTAGCATGGGGGTTAAATTTAGAAAATGGAGAAACTGATGAAACAATTGGAATTGATTTAAAAGGAAAACCAAAATTTGTATATTGTTCAAAAGCAGCTATAGAAACATTAAATCAAAATGTTGATGGTAAAATTCAGGAAATTTTAGGTTTAATAGATGGTTATAAACCAGAATTAGAAGTATTAATGATTGCTATTGGAGATGGTCAAATTAAATTAGTTTATTTTCAACCAGAAATATCTCCACCTAATTGTTTTGAAGAATTAGGTCAAAATGTAGATGCTTTATTAGAAATATTAGAAACAGGAATGCTAAAAGAATTGAGAATTGAGAATTGAGAATTGAGAATTGAGAAGGCTTTAGTTATCTAGGAGAAAAGTTGTAAGAGAAGGAACAACCCTAGCCAGAGATACTAAGTTCATCAGCCAAAATAATTACATCCTATCCTATTAACTCCCTGTTCCTTGTATCAACACTGAAATGACAGTTACTACGCCAATGACAGTTACTACCCCCGTTACCATTCCTATTAACAAAATTCAGCTTAACCCAGGTAGTTTAATTACTCTTAATGACTTAACCTGGGAACAGTTTGAAGCATTTCTAGAAGAAAAAGAAGCTAACGGAATCAAGACACGAATCGCTTATATTCAAGGAAGTTTAACCATCATGTCTCCTCTTCCCGCTCACGAACGACCACACCGAATTATTAGTGATATTGTGAAAATATTGCTGGATAGTCAAGAGCGAGACTGGGAAGAGTTCGGTTCCACAACCTTTAAGAACAGAGCCAAAAAAGTTGGTCTAGAAGCTGATACCTGTTTTTATATCCAAAATGCTCAAAAAATGCGCTCTCGAATGAGGATAGATTTGACAGTAGATCCACCCCCTGACTTAGCCATTGAGGTAGATGTAACTTCCAAAACTACTCTTGGTGTTTATGAAGCTTTAGAAGTTCCAGAATTATGGATCTACACTGAAGAAAAATTCACGATTAAGGTTTTTACTGATGGATTATATGTAGAATCATCTATCAGTCCTACCTTTCCTGATTTACCTATTTTAGAGCTAATTCCTAATTTAATTAACCAAGCATTCACAATTGGCAGCAGTAAAATGCTCAGAGAATTTAGGAAGAAAATGAGTTAGAGTTCAGTATTGGACTGACACAGATAAAATTATATAGAGTGCTTTTTTTCTTCCTTATTACCTTCTCCTCCAAGTAAGCGTCACAACCAAAAAGTAACGCACCATTTCAGGTGTGTCAGTCTACTACTTCCTTTTGAATTTTAACTTTTAACTTCCCCATCTTCTTGCTTAGGAAGCGAACACTGAACTGTCACTTTGAGATTACTTTTAGCAGTACCTTTGGTTACATAAGGAATACCAACTTCTCCCCCTAATTCAATGCCAAATTCTAGGGTAACTTTCTCTACATTAGGTATTGCCTTTTTCTTAAAAGCATTTAAACCAATAATAGTATAAGCGCGGATCGTACTTTCAATTATCTGGGCGTGTTGTATTAGTTGCCGTTTTAATCTTTCAGGAGAACTCATACCCTTGTCTGTGAGGGCTTCTTCTTCCTCATCTTCTGCTAAATTTTCTGGACTGTTGACCGTAGGAATGTCCAAACCTTCTGTAGCTTCAATGTAAATAGTTGTACCGTCATCTAGTTGAATTGGGGTTAATTGTGTCATAACTAGAATATTAGCTAAAATATTGATTGGAAATAATACTAAAACTATTGTATGCCTCTTGAGCATCTACTGGCATGGCACAGCTAAAAATGTAGGTTGGGTAGAACGAAGTGAAACCCAACACGTACCTTAATTGTTGTTGAAAAAAAGTTGTTGGGTTTCGTACCTCAACCCAACCTACAATATATAAAAAAAGGTTATTATGAGTCGAGATGCTTTAGTAATTGGAATTAATACCTACACCTACGAACGTCTCAATAATTTAGCTGCACCTGGACGGGATGCAGAAGCTGTAGCTAAATTACTGGAAGATTATGGGGACTTTAAGGTAACGCGACTCCCTGCGGTTAAGGATAAACAGAATAATTCCATTCGTGTTGGTCAAAAAACTAAGGTTACTCTAAACCAGTTAAAAGAAGCAATAGTAAGATTATTTAAACCAAATGGCAAACCCCCAGATACAGCGCTACTATATTTTTCTGGCCATGGACTACGGGAAGACTTGGGTATATCACAAGGCTTTTTGGCAAGTAGTGATGCAAACCCAGGCATTGGTAACTGGGGTTTATCCTTACAATGGTTGCGACGACTGTTACAAGAAAGTGAAGTACGGCAGCAGATTATTATTTTAGATTGCTGTTATGCTGGAGAAGTCCTAAATATTGCAGAAGCAGACCCCGGAGATAGAGGTAAAGGCAGAGATAGGTGTTTTATTGCTGCTTCTCGTGCTTTTGAAGTGGCTTTTGAGGAAGTTGGTAGTCATCATAGTGTTCTCACGGCAGCACTGCTCAAAGGATTGGAACCTCAACAAGACCGATGGGTGACTAATTACACTTTAGTTGATTTACTTAATCAAGAACAGAATGCTTTTCCTCAACGTCCGACTTTTAGTAATTCTGGGGAAGCAATTAATCTTACCCATAGGTTTACGGCAGTAACCAATACCCCCACTGCATCAGGAAAAGGTATTTGTCCTTACAAAGGTTTGGCTTATTTTGATTGTACAGAAGAGGATGCCAGATATTTCTATGGACGTACTGCTCTAACAGATGAATTATTAGAAAAGGTGCGTGTTGGTAATTTTCTGGCTGTCTTGGGTGCTTCGGGTAGTGGTAAATCTAGTGTTGTTAGGGCAGGGTTATTGTATCAGTTACAGTTGGGAAGGCGGTTATCTGGTAGTGAAAGTTGGCAGATTAAAATATTTCAACCTGGTGAACATCCCCTAAATTCTTTAGCACAGGCTTTTTTAGATTCTGGGTTATCTGATATCGAACGCGCTACCCAATTATCTCAAGCTGAGGAATTGATAAAAAAGGGTTCTGAAGGTTTGAGACAAATAATTTCTGTGGCGGATACACCGAAACTGGTGCTGGTAGTAGATCAGTTTGAAGAAGCTTTTACCTTATGTCAGGATACCTCAGAACGTCAGGAGTTTTTTGCCTGTTTGTTTGATGCTTTACCGAAAACCGATAAACTCTGTTTAGTGTTGACAATGCGGGCAGATTTTTTTAGTAAATGTATTGAACAGGAATATAGCGGACTGGCACAACTTATGCAGCAACATGGTGTTGTTGTGATGGGAATGTCCGAAGAGGAGTTAAGAAAAGCAATTGTCGAACCAGCAAAACAGGTAGAATTGGAAATTGAGCCTGCACTGGTGGAACAAATACTGGCAGATGTAGCGGATGCTCCAGGGTATCTGCCATTGTTACAATATACACTGACACGGTTGTGGGAGGAAAGAACAGATAATTGTTTGCGGCTCAAAACTTATGTGCAATTGGGTGGTGTGATGGGTACATTGCGTCAACGTGCTGATGAGGTGTATGAGGGATTTTCTGAAGTGGAAAAAGCAGCAGTGCGACATATTTTTCTAGAACTAACCCAGTTGGGAGAAGGTACAGAGGATACCCGCAGAAGAGTATTGCAGCCGAATTTAGTTAATGAGCGTTATGGAGAAAAACTTATTGAGACTGTAGTTCAGAAGTTGGCTGATGAAAAGTTGGTTGTTACGACTGAAATGGTAGGTAAAGGTGGAGGAGCAGAGAGAGTTGCATTGGTGGATGTGGCACATGAAGCATTGATTCGTCACTGGAGTCTATTGCGGAGTTGGGTGAGTGAAAACCGCGATGCAATTAGAATCAAGCGTAAAATTGAGATGGCGGCTCAAGAGTGGGAAAGTCAAGGGAAATTGAAGGATTATTTGCTTGTGGGGTTAAAATTGACAGAAGCAGAGAATTTTTTGGGGAATTATGAGAAGTTAGGTTTGCTGTCTGTGTTGGGGAAGGAATTTATTGAGCGCAGCATTCAGCAACGCAACAGAAATAAATGGTTATGGGTTGGGATATTCGCTGCTTTTATCGGTGTGGTGGCGATCGGCTCTGGTTTCTCGATTTATTTTGGCGTACAATCTCGTAAACTTGCACTTCAATCAGACTTACAAGCAGAAGCTACCAAAATCAAGTATGGACTCTCAGTAGAACCTACTACAGAAGAATTGATCCAAGCTATTGCAGCAACAGATGAAAGTCAAGACCACAAACAAGACTTAAAATCAACGGTGATCAATGAAGTTAATTCTAGCTTATTGGCAGCCTTAGATCAGGTTCGAGAAAGAAATAAATTAGAAGGTCATACAGATGATGTCTGGGTGCTCGCCTTTAGTCCAGATGGCAAACAGATTCTCAGTGGTAGTAGGGACAATACTTTGCGCTTGTGGGATACAGATTCGGGTCAACTTATTCATAAATTAGAAGGTCATACAGTTCCTGTCTCGGCGATCGCCTTTAGTCCAGATGGCAAACAGATTCTCAGTGGGAGTGGAGACAAGACCCTGCGGTTGTGGGATACAGATTCGGGCCAACTTATCCATAAATTAGAAGGTCATACAGATTTTGTCTCGACGCTTGCCTTTAGTCCAGATGGCACACAGATTCTCAGTGGGAGTGGAGACAAGACCCTGCGGTTGTGGGATACAGATTCGGGCCAACTTATCCATAAATTAGAAGGTCATACAGATTTTGTC
>JAAUYL010082079.1_pt1 | contig 13565 bp, 14 predicted proteins | sample 7278011 | NCBI WGS metagenome assembly JAAUYL01 (sample SAMN14350225, study PRJNA611818) | marine sediment metagenome | isolation source: surface marine sediment (1.8m) | place: French Polynesia: Moorea | collected 2018-08 | reverse complement strand
GGGTGTGGGGGATCCTGGGGTGGGTGGCTACCCAGCCATACCACTTTGAATGGGGAACTCAAAAAGTGATGTGTTCATAAAAGTTGAATATCTCCGACTTGGTCTGTTAAAGTAATATCTTGTTGAATGTGGTACGAGCGGCCGAGGTTACCGGAGGCCCCCGAGGGTAAGCGAGCTGCGCTTATTTGCGACCTCGGACAACTAAGTACGTGGGATTTCGGACAAGTTGGGGGAAAAATACAAAAAAAAGACTAAAACCTTGCTTCTATTAAAAAAATTGGACATTTCTCAACGCAAATCAACGTAGATTTACAGTATCAACAAATTATGACACTTTTTGGGCCCCTAAGTTCATAACCCCAATCGCAGGTGTTAAGGCTCGCTTACCCTCAATTTGCTGCGCAAATCTCGGCCACTCGCAGATTAGCATATCCGCAGATTATCGAGAGATACTTAGATAGAGATCAAATATTAACATCATCACATTTACATTTCACACCACAACAATACAATATTTAATTTGTGAAGCTATTTCCTACAATACAGTAAGTAGAGGAGGAGGTTGATTAGAATAATAATGATATTGGGAAAATGTGTTGTCGTGATGTTTTTTGTGCATCGTTGCTTCGAGGGCCTTTTCTTTGCGCCTTCAGTCACGGAATTGACAAAACTTCTTTCCTGTTCCTACATACATCATGGTATATTTGGTTGGTTGCAATCCAATGGTGGACTATCTAAGTAGCAACTACTCGTAGCAAGCATGACTCATCGAGTGAAAAAATAGTTCCTTCTCGCTTCATAAATATTGTTCTGACTGTCTTTCTTGGTGGGAGGCCACCGGAGAACATACAAAAGCAATTTAGATAATAGTCGCGCGATTTCCTGCCAGCTGGATTTGCTTGGAGGGAGGAGGCCCTAGCAATATACCAACAACTTTTTGTGCCTCATCATCGTGATCACGGAAAGGTACGCGGTAATATTATTACTAGATACTCGTATTATTTTTATGCCTAGGGTTGTTGATGATAACCTGATTAACTATCGGACCTATCGGACTTGATCTTGATCTTCTTGACCACCGACGAGGAAATGACGCAACACCATCCGATTGGGAAGAGATGGCCTCTGAGTGAATTATCGTCAGTGTCCTTCATCAAGAAAGAGGGCATAATCAAATGAATATCAAAAGCAGTGACCATCACTGATTGCCGACCGACTCGACCCTGGATCTCATCAAATCAAATCGAAGAAGGATTTGGCTGGTTGTTTTTCTTTCTTGGAAGACGAGGTGTCAGTTTGTTGGCTACTTCTTTCGTGCAGACGATCAGATATTGGAGAGGTAACATAGGAGAGGCCGTTTGAGGTTGCTCGACTGCACTTGTTATTTCCTCCTTGCGTTCTGCTTTTCCTGTTCTCTGGTCACGTTACGGCTAGATTCCGTGATAGTCTACATAGTTGTCCTTCTTGCTGCTTGTGATTCATGTTTTCACCAGGTAAATATTGCGTGTTGTTTTCGAAGACAACACGAAGAGAATAACAATCCTGAGGCCTGACCGATTCTTCTTAGCTCTTCCAGTAGCGGAGGATCACATTCACATTATTGTACAAGGATTGTCGGAGCTGAGACAGACGTCACGAAATGCCGAGGAAGGTCTCCCGCGAGGCCAGGAGGTAGCCGACCTTGGCGGCGATGCGCTTGCAGCCGGCGCTGGCAAATACGGGGAAGGCGTCGCTGAAGTACTGCAACTCGTCCAGGATAGTGGCGACGTCGGCCTTCGAGGCCGTCGCGCCTCCTCCCCCTTGTTCCTTGAACTCCTTGACGATGCACTGGGTCAGGTGTTCTCGACTGAGCGGAAGGTAGGGAGCGATAATCACCGGGATGCCCCTCGAGGTCAGGGTGGAGTTCAGCGCCAACACGGGATCCCCCTCCTTCTCCTCTATCAGGAGGTCGATCACCATTTGCTCGGTGATCTGATCCCGACTGAGTAGCTGCTCCTGAGTCCACTCGACCATCTTCTTGCTGATGGAACGGCCTCCAGTTGACGAGGTCGTCACGATAAGCGTACCATTGTTGGTCGAGGACTCTCTTGGCTTGTCAACGAGGTCTAGGATGAAGTTTTCGAGGCTGTCCATGATCTCCTTGGGGGCGTCGTCAATGTCCTCAAGCACGACAAGGCTGAGGCCACAACTCTTTCGAATGACCTCTGCGAGGTCTTTGAGCATCTGGGATGGCGCGGAGGCCGCGGAGGAGGTCCAGTATTTCTGTTGGTTGCTTCCTCCGCAAAAGGTGAGAGGTACCGAGAAGATGTGATTGTTGGCGCGAACTGGGAATTGATCCTGGATCAGCTTGGCCGTCAGACTCTTGCCCGTCCCGATCCAGCCGGTGAGCATGAGGACGACGGCGTTGTTCTGGTTGTTGTTGTCATCCTTTCTTTTGCCGATCTCCACAAACTGATCAATGCTTCTGATGACAGCATTCACGGCCAGGTTCTGGCCAAACAGGTTTTCTGCAAGGCTTTCCTTCAATTGGGAGATGTCAACCGTCTAAAAGTAAAAGAAAGAAACAGTGACTTTCTTGATAAAATAAATAAATAATTGAGTTGATTTACCTGATCGCGACTCAGTCTGCAAGAGGCTGTCTTTAGGAAAGAGTATCCCGCCAAGACCAGGATAACAAAGGATGTCACCATGAGGAGAGTCTTGAAGGCCGCGATGCACCACAAGGCCGTTTGCTTGATCCAGGCTTTCTTGTCGACAACGATAACTGGTACTTTTTTGCTCGCCACCACGGAAGACATGGACGCCGAGGATGACGATGTGATTGTGCTGCGAGAGTCGGGAAGAGTCTTGGCGTCATTGTGGGAAAACTCTGCTGGAGCATATGGTTCCCTCTTGACTTTGACCTCGTCTGACCTCGAGCGGTTGTTTGCGAAGACCCTTCGTCTCCTGAGCGCGGCGGCAGCGGCTGCTCCGCCATTTGACGCGAGGCTGCGTGTTTCCGACAATGGAGTCCAAGATTCCAGCCTCGACGTGTCGCCCCCGATGGAGGTCTGGGTGGACTCTCCAAAACTGTCTGCCGAACTGTGCACAGAGGAAGTGTCACGGATCTGCTGCTGTTGCTGTTGGTTGTGGGGATTAAAATAGTACTGGTTGTTGTGAAGGTGAGGATGATTGTCGTTGCTGCTGAAGTTACTCGACACCCCGCTGTCCCGCTCATCGCCCTCGCATAAGGACATCATGGCCGTGTTGTAGCTGTACAACGATTGCTTGTCGGAGGACGAGGTCGCCGTCGTGACCGCGATCGAGGCCTCGTCGCTAGCGTCCAAGTCGTGCCAGGCTTGAGCGTAAACCGAACTGGAAGCCGAGGCCGATCTTGGCGGCATCATTCCTGCTCCTCCTCGAGGTCGTCTCAGCCTCGGCGGACCTCCACCAGCTCTTGCTCTCCAATCAGGACTTCCGGTTGACGTTGTTCCTCCGCTGGCAGATGAGTGGCCAGAATCACGACTTTGAGAGTCGTCCCTTACTCCAACCCCGTTAATGTACGACGAGGCCAGCGCCGGAGACATCTGACTCAGCAGGTTCATTTTGTCGTGGAGCATTCCGCTGAGGTCATCCGAGGCTGCGGCTTGATAGTGGTGTTGTTGCTGTTGTTGATTAATCTCGTAGAATGGCGAAGAGGAGTTGTGCATGGAATTCGAATGATGCGACGACGAAGGTTTTCCAGGGAGAAATGACGCATTGCCGTAGTTGACGAGGCCATGCTGTTGTTTTTTATTGTGATGTCGCAGAGGTCGAGACTGAGACGACTGGGTCGGAGAGGGGGCTGCCGCAGCCTGGTTCATGGGCGGCAATGGGGGCGCGAAACTCGAATAGCAACTCCCAAACTCGTACTCACTCTCGGGACTTGTCGGTTGCGAACGGCCGCCGCCGCCGCCGCCGTACATCATGGATTGCTGGGAGGCCGCCCTTTGCTGTCGAAATCCAACGACGTCGTCCTCGTCGACGGGATTCGAATACGGCGACGGTGAGGACATGGAAGACAGGGGAGGCTGCGGACAGGAGAAACTGTGCCTCAGCCGGTGATGGTAATTGTTGTGCTGCTGGTGGAGCCTCTGGATCTGTTGCTGTTGCTCTAACTGTTGCTGAAGGAGGTGGAAGTGGTGTTGACTTTGCCAGTCAGCGGGGTAGGCCTGTTCGTTTGGCCTGTATTGCCGATAAAAGTAAAGAAACTCGTCCTCGACGCCCTCCGGGATCCTCTGGATGCCCCTGTAGGGATGCTTCTCCTTCTTGGAGGAGGCTGTGGAGGCGATGCTGTCACTCCGTTTCTTTCGAAACGAAAACCGTGACTTTGATCCGACCATGACTAGCAGGAGAGTTGTGGTTTGGAATAAATTCTGGGAACGGTAGCGCTCTTCTAAAGCATGTTGACTCTGGGCACATTCTCCGTTCTGGTGGACTGGATGGAAGTCAGGGTTTTCTTGGTTGAAGCAGGTTTAACAACGTCAGTGTTCACTCAATGTCCTTGCGTCCGTGACTGACGGCCGTCTCCAATTCACTGCTGAACCGCGACTCATTGAGCTCGAGGGTAGGCCTACTTTTACTTCATGTTCTCGCTCGCGTGTCCTCCACACCAGTCCTTACTACATGTTACTGTAGTGTGCGTGTTTCGGTACTTGCTGTTAACGTAAAGTAAAGCAAAGGCTGGTTTGTCTGGCCTTACGTTGTTTCACTTCACTTCTTCACACTAACACTGTTTATTTATACCATGCTTTCTGGGCGATTATGTAAGACCGTCACTTTTAATGCGTCCGTTAAACTCGTGCTTTAAAATAGCAAGCTGAAAGCAACACCAAAGCTATAAAATATATTTCATTACCTGTGAAATGCTAAAACTTGTAAGCAAGAACCCATTTTAGTGAAAAAGAGCAACTCAACAAATCAATCATGGTCAATTTTGAGGATTTTTTTGGCGGTCTGAAAAAGCGACCCAGAATATGGTATACCATGGAGAGCCTTATGTACTATAGTTGGCCTTCATAATATGGCCTTTTCCTCTGCCTCCGCGAAGTACTATTACGCAGGAGGAAAGAGCGCCGAGCAGATGGTGGGTTTGCATTCTACAGCAAGAAGGAAGGTAGATAGTTGGGTTCATCGTTCCATACTGCTGCCTCTACATTATAAGGAGTCTCGAGTGAGCGAGTGGCCTCGCACCAGTACTCACCTAGGCTTCAGCCTTCAGTCTCTGGGAGAGGAGGAGGCCTTACTTTCGCAGTTTATCAAGTGCAGCAGCACCCATGCCATTGCCATTGTATTGTAAACCGGATTCCCGGCCTCGCCATTTGAGCCTCCAGCCTCGAGGAGTCTCATAAAGTAATGGGCATTTTATACAGTCTGGTCTTGTAGCATGTACACTTGAAGAAAGTAACACGCGGTTGTGGTTACTGGTTACATTACAAAGAAAGTCGATGTAGGAAAGGGAAGTGGGGTGGCACAAATGTCATTATTCAAAGTCTTCTACCTTTACTTTACGACATTGTAGTACAAGTTGCGGGGGGCCATCTTAAGAGTGGGCATTTTGGCGAAACTTCTCCTTGACTCTGTATTTATTTATGAGACACCAAAAGGATTTTTGAACAGCGTATCTGGGTACGATTTTATTAGGTTAACGCATAACGGCATAAGTAAATGCTCCTAGATAAATATATAAAACAATCAAATCATGATCACTATATTGTGGAATCGTCTCTAAGTCATAATCAACTGTGACAGTTTTCTCAAAAGATCTTGGGAATTCTTTTTAATGCCTGAATATTAACTTGCTTTAATGGGAAGCTGTTGGCCCTTCTCGCCAGCCTCCTTTTCCAATTGGCGACCGAGGTATTCCCTAAAAAAATGTCATTTAAAAAGGCAAATTAGATGAAACAAAAATGAAAATTATCGTCTCACCAGTTGTGAACCATAAGCTTCTGAACGGCGAGTAAAGCTTCATACCGAACGTTGTGGTCTTGGTGTCCAAGCAAGGTCATGACAATCGTTTTTCCGTGAAGTTGTTCGAGAACGCTAAAAAATAATAAAATGTTGGCACAATTTCACGAGTATTTTTTAAATACTTTATTCACTTACTGCTTGCCACGCTGGTAGTGCCGCACGTACTCGCCGAGGTCGAAGCAGGCGACGCTCAAAATTAGCGGATCCTGGCTCGTCTCCAAGAGGTTGATCAGGATCTTGAGAAGCTCGTAGTTCTTGTCGTTGAGCCTGTGGGCGTTTTCGCGCCAAAACCTCTCGGACCGGTGGACCGGCGACCATTCCAATCGACCGGAGTGAACCTCAGTGACGTACTCGTCGTAGGAGGACAAGTCTTGCAGGGAGGCCTCCATCTTCTCCTTCAAGAACTCGATGTCGGCCTGGATGTCCTCGTCGTCGAACTTGCGCTGTTCGATGAATTCGAGCTGTTTCATGACCTTGCATTGAACCATGGAGATGCAGTTCTCCTTCACCACCTGGTTGTCGTCGGGCTTCTCGATCAAGTTCTAGAAAAACGAAGAGAGGCACATTCAAAATTATTCAATTCTAAAAATATAAAGTTTCTTTGCTTACCCTGAACACGGCGAGAATGATGCGACTGACCTTTTCCTTTTGTGCATCAGTCAAAATATCAGCCAAAATGGGAATCACACCAAACCTGAAGAGCAGCAATTACGTGATTATAAAGAGTTGACTTTTCTTATATAATATGGAAACTTACTTGTTCAGCTTCTCGGCGATGGTGTTGTTGAACGTCATCACCCAGAGGCAGAAGCTGAGCTGGTACTGGATCTGGAAGTTCACCTTGGACGACAGGACGCCCATGATGGCGCCGATTCCGTCGAGGGCGGTGAAGGAGATGCGGTAGGCGTCGATCCTTAGCATCATCTGGAGACACCTGGCCACGGACTGGATGTACTCGTTATTTGGCGCGCGGAGCTGATCCTTCAGCCACGTCAAGTAGAACTGGAGGTCGGAGCCGACCATCAGCTCCCTGGACCAGCACGCCATCTTGGCAATGACGCGGGCGGTCATGTTCATGATGAAGCCAACCGGCCGGTTCAGCAACGTCAAAAGGTGGACCCACACCGACTCGCGCCTCTTGGCCGCGTAGGCCTTGAAGATCTCCACGCGAGACTTGTCCTCCTGGAGCAGGTCGTCCAACAGCGTCAAGAGGTACTGGATCGTGGCATCCTTGGAAATCTGGCTCAAGAGGTTGAAGAACGTCTTGCCCAACTGGTGGGGGTTCTCGCTGATCACGGCCACCCTCGTGGCCGCGTCCGCGCCGTCGAACCTCGAGATGAAGTTGTAGTCCTCTTGTCCGATCATCTGCGATCTGTTTCGACGTGAATTATTGACTGTACAGCAATTTCACAAGTTTTTTTTAACTTACTGGAGGTAGGACTGCCAGTTGATCCTCTGAAGTCGAATTTCCTGGGCCCGCTGCTGAAGCACCGACGTAGCTACCAAAACGCCTAGATATTAATCCGGTCCAACACAAAATGGCAGCAGGAGCAACAAGGCGGCGACAACCAAGATGCAAACGAACATAAAGCGGTGGATGTTGGTGATGGTGGCGGTGGTTGGTTTTGGATTGATTTCAGGGTAGGGTGGTCGTGTGGTGTGAGGTGTGAGGTTGAACAGAATGGGTTGAAAATGAAAATGAAAGAAAGAAAAAGAGATGCAACGTTAAACTACGGTTTCTCAACTACATACGGCGGCAGTCAGTCATAGCGTCATCTCGATCGATCATCGGAAACATTGTGTTTCATATCGTTTCGGTTGTCTGTTTTCACGATCAGGCATGGTGCTTCTGGTGGCAATAATCTGTTTCTCGTTGAGTAAGAATTGCTTCTCTGGCTTTGAGAGTGAGTTTAAAGAATCGAACTGAGGAACATACGGGCTCTCTATTCTAGTTAAAACGTATTGGTTTTTGGTTTCTATGGTAAATTGTTCTGTGCTTGCACATTGTCAGTCGGTTACAATTCTTACATACAAAATCATACTGTTCACGTTTTTAAAATGAAATCGGTTGCTAAATACAATAATTGCTTTCATTTTTTGGTCGGCTGAATTTTTACAGCAGCGTAAAAAAGCCATGCAAATAATCGACTGTTTTCTAGTTAAGAAATTAAAAAAGTCTACATTGCTCCCCTGCTTCTTGCAATCATTGTGTTTGACACTGGGCCACAAAGAGCCACAGTTTCAGCAGATCATCAGGATAAGATTTCAGTTTCCAACAAAAAAAATATTTGCACAAAATGACGTCGTTCTTATCCATTTTCAATTCAGGTTCATGCACTAAGATTTAGGCGTTTGGCGCTTCATACCTCCTTTCTCGATGTCGTCGGGCATCGAGCCCAAGACCTTGTTGATGTTCTGGTCCATGCTGCGATCCCTTGGAGAGGCTGTTTTAACTCATGCAAAAGGAAAGATCCGATCAAAATTCAAGTTTCACGACTTTTGCTTCAGAAATGTCTCGTGACTTGACAGCTCACGCCAGTACGAAATCAATTAACATAGAAAAAGTCAAAAAAATGCTTAAATAGCCTGTTCTGAGATTTAATCGAATCAAAATGTACAAAACAGTAACACTGCAACATCAACAATTGGAGGTTTGTGTATGCGCGCTATTGCAAAAAAGAACGGTTAAAGTTCGGGTACTTTTTGGGTGATAACGAAACAAAACAATTTCCTTTTTTATTTGTTGCTTTCACTTTTCGCATTTTTCTTCACAAATTGGCATCGGTTCAAATTTTGTTCAACACCGCATCTAGGCCATGCTTTCGATGGTGCTTTCGGCTTCTATTTCTGTCGCCGAACGATTGTGGAAAGGTCTCGAACCTTCTTGAGGGTTCTGGGTTCTGTGAAGGACGTCGTTTTCGTCAGTCAAAAACTAGTTCAAACAAAGGTTAAGACGACTGAAGACCTACAAGTTCCGATCTTCTTTTCCTCCATCGATTCCAAGACAAACCATGACCGCGACAGAGGGTAAATCACCGGCAACAGAGGCCGTCACGCTCAAGGAAGCTGGCAATGCTTGCTACAAGGAGAACGATTGCTCAGGAGCCATTGACAACTACACGAAGGCCATCGAGTTGTGCGAAGCCGCCAGTGACGAGAAGTTGTTGGCGGTGTGTTTGAAAAACAGGGCGGCCGTGTTCCTCAAGGAGCAGGAATACGAGGCCTGCATTGCTGATTGCACGAGGTCGTTGGAGCTGGCTCCGAACGATCCTAAAGCTTTGTTTCGAAGATGTCAAGCCCACGAGGCCCTGAATCAGGTGGACTCTGCCTACACAGACGCAAGGGAGTTGCACAGGCTCGATCCTAAGAATGCCTCTTTAGAGCCAGTCTTGGTTCGTCTGCACAAAGCCGTCAGCGAAAAGGTAAAATAGACTGGTGCTCTAAAAAGGTTTTTTTCTAGGATAATCTAGCAATTTTTGCATTTTCAGCTAGCAGATATGTCGCAGACGTCAACAAAAGTCAAGAATATGTTTGACATCGTCTTTGACCTGGAAAAGGATAAAGAAAAACGGGAGAAGGCTTCCGAAAACTTGATCGTGCTCGCTCGTGAGCGCGCTGGAGCAGAACTTCTCCACAAAGAGGGTGTCATCCCGAGAATTGCCAGGTTGATGAAAGTAGAAAAGGACCAGGGGATTCGTTTAGCCCTAATTCGGTACGTAAGAACCAGAAATAAAATATCATATTATTTTATAAACCTGATTTTCTTCTCCAGATGCATTGGGGAACTTTGTAAGCGAAGCCTCGAGCGAGCCAAAGATGTCCTCAAAGAGTGCGGAATCCCGTTCTTCCTCGATATCCTCAATTCTCATACCGAAGAGGTCGTCAACGCAAGCAGTTATATTATTCAAGTTGTGTTGAACACCCTGTCGCACTACGAAATCCAAGAGGCCATCAAGGAGAAGAAGAAACTCGGACGCAACATGACCGCCACCGATCGCAAATGGTGCATCACCGAAGAGAAGAGACGCCACGAGCTGATTCGCAAGAATGGCAAAGAGTTGACCAGCATCATGAATGTCATTACTTACAACACCGTGTCCAGGACGATCACGGGCGAAGCGAGGGACGCTCTGGTCGAGCTCATCATGAAGAACTGCAAGTACGACGAGCTCAACTGGGCCGAGCTCAGTCTCAAGACTGACACGTACCAGAGGCTGATGGAGGTCGCGTCCGAGATGACCCAGTTCAAGCACGAGTCCTCCATGGAGATCACGGACAACACCCGATCTGTTGTCGGCGTCTGCCTCAACATCATGTACGAGCAGATGTACGACGACCAGAGGCGCATCACTCTTAACGAAGAGATCGATCGTTTCATCAGGTAAACAAGGATCACTAAAACAACGACAAGCTTTATTACTTACCTGATGAGAACAGCACACGGACAGGGGGAGCTTATTTCTAAGTCCTGCTAATAAACCATGACGAGTCTTATGTGCTAGGGGCCATCTGATTTCACATTATACAAATCAATGAAAGTCTGTATTTTTTGGCAAACAATAATTTTCTGATTTTTTTTAAACTTTCAGGGAAAAATTGCTTGACCAGGCCAACGAGTCCCATGTGCGTTGCATCGTTGCCATCACTACCCTGTTGCAAAACGCGCCCGAGTTGGGGTCCAGCCTGATCGGAAAGGAAGGCGTCCTCCAAATGATGCTGGCTATGGCACAGAGTGACGATCGCGTCCAGCAACTCGTCGCCGCCGAGGCCTTGATCGCCGCCACCCAGAAGAAAAAGGACTCCTCCATGATCGTGAGCCAGGGCGTTGACATCCTGAAGCAGCTCTACAAATCAAAGGATGACCACATCAAGGTAAAATGCAAACAAATCAAGCCATACAAGATCAACAAAGAAAGTTGCATTTCATTATTTCAGGTTCGTGCCCTTGTCGGCCTCTGCAAATTGGGCGCTTCTTCTGGACACGACGCGTCTATGAGGCCTTTTGCCGACGGCTCGACGAGCAAGTTGGCTGAGGCCTGCAGGCGCATCCTGATCAACCCCGGCAAGGACCGGGATATCAAGAGGTGGGCCACTGAGGGGTTGTCCTACCTCACGCTGGACGGTGACGTCAAGGAGAAGCTGATTGAGGACGAGCCGGCGGTGAAGGCCATGATCGAGTTGGCCAAGACTGGCAAGCAGGATTGCGCCTACGGTGTCGTGACCTGCATGGTCAACATGACGAACTCGTACGAGAAACAAGAAATCATGCCTGAGATGATCGAGCTAGCCAAGTTTGCCAAACATCATATCCCACAGGTGATTTCAAACGTTTTACTTGTTGAAGATCGTATGTTAAAAATCTGTTAAAACAGGAACATGAGCTCGACGACCAAGATTTTGTTGACAAGCGTATCTGGACCCTTGCCGAGTGGGGAATCACGTCAGCCTTGGTGGCCTTTGGCAAGAACGAGAGCAAGAACATCAAGGAGCTCATCGCTCGCGTCCTCAACGCTGTTTGCAAGTTTCCTGAGCTCCGTGGATATGTCGTTCAGCAGGGAGGATCCAAAACTCTGGCGGCCTTGGCTCTCGATGGCACGGACAAGGGAAAACTCCAAGCTGCCCAGGCTCTTGCCAGGATCGGCATCACTCAAGACCCGTCCATCGCTTTTCCTGGACAAAGGGTAAGAAACGGTGCAATTGAGTTTTGCATGTTTTCACAACTTTTTCATTCTCAGGCTGTCGATATTATCCGTCCAATCTGCCAACTCTTGAGCGTCGAGTGCCATGGCCTCGAGAACTTCGAAGCACTGATGGCGCTCTGCAACTTGGCCACCCTCAACGAAACAGCTCGATCCAGGATCCTCAAGGAGTCTGAATTTATCAACGCCATCGAGAACTTCATGTTTGAAGACCACCAGTTGATTCGTCGGGCTTCTGTTCAGTGCTGGACCAACCTTTGCACGTCTCCCCTGATGGTCAAGAGGTGCGAGGGCAAGAACGATAAAGTGAAGTACTGCGTCCTCTTGTGCGGAGACGACGAGGATACCGAGATCGTGAAGGCCGCCGCTGGTGCCTTGGCAATGTTGACGTCTCAGAGCAAGAAAATTTGTGGAAAAGTCTTTGAGGTGAGAAGTATTTCTCTCGACTTTTTATTCAGTCTTTCAATATATTTATTTCCCACTTTTTTTTCAGAGCACCCAATGGACTGAGTGCCTCTTGAATACTCTGGCGAACACGGATCTTGAGATCGTCCTCCGCGGGGCTGTTGTAATCAAAAATATGGTTGAAGCTGGTCGAGAAATCGCCGAGAGAGTGCTCGAAACGCAGATCATGGACTGCCTGCAAGCCCACATCTTTAAGGCCAAACGTAAGTTACTTTATTTTCCTCTTTCCCTCCAAATCTTTCCATGTAAATGTTAATAATTGCTTTTTAATTCAGTCGACGAAGGGTCCTTCCAACCAGATCAAAACTTGGACAAGGTCCGAAAACTTGCCGAGGAAACTCTCAAGCTCGCCCACGACATGAACTTGGTCAAGACGCAAGCCCAGGCCGATCAAGAACAAGCTGAATCTGACGAGGACGTGTAAAAGTTTGAACAGTGTACATAATTCTTCCAACACAAAATCAAATGGTGCCAAACTCAAAATCGCAGACCACATTGTTCAACATTTTTTTAATAATGTCAATCTTATAGGTCAATGGACTGCTAAACAAATGAAGTCATTCAAAATAGTGATTTTGTACATGAATATGTTAATAAGCTTTGTAAGAATTTTGAATATGAATGTTGAAATGAAACTTAATTTATAAAAAAAGAACGTTTTAATATCCAGAGAAAAAAATGTTAAATATTTTCCAAGGTTGGGTTATTTTTGCTTGTCATGTTCACAATTGTGACTCAATTTCATGGGAATATTTTTCCTGGTATCCACACCACAGACCCTAGACGATAGAAGCCAAATTACTCCAAAATTTTTTTTCAAAAATTAAGTCAAATCGGGTTAGGTTATGGTTAATGAAAATATGGGAAAATGGGAAATATTTTTGACTGCCATTTCCCCAATTGTGACTCGGTTTTCATGGAAATATTTTATTAGGAATATTCATGGAAGACTTACAGGTAAGTTCGAGGTAAAGTTCGGCTTCCTGAACTTTAGTTCGAACTTTAAAAGTACTCTGCTGAGCTAAAAGTCATGGGCTGCCACAGGTCCTATTTAGATGATCCTGTCCAAATGGAATTTTTGGGTTTAGGTTAATTTTCACTGATCACCTAAGTACTCTTACCTAATAAAATATGAATACGTATAATTTTTGAAAAAAATCCACTACCCGAAGACCAACCACAAGGAATTATTGAACTTGGAATTTCCCGCGAAAATTTGAATACTGTTTCTTGTTTACTCTTGAGCCCTGAAAATGTAAACAAATGCGGGAAAAGAAAGAAAAAGAAAATGTCGGATTTCTCCAGTGTGTCCATTTTTGGCGCTTTTGCGCCGGATCGGCGCTTTTGAAGGCCTAGTTGGCGCAAAAAGATTCGATCGGCGCAAAAGCGCCGCACTACAATAAAATCGGCGCT
>JAAUYL010018562.1_pt1 | contig 13568 bp, 12 predicted proteins | sample 7278011 | NCBI WGS metagenome assembly JAAUYL01 (sample SAMN14350225, study PRJNA611818) | marine sediment metagenome | isolation source: surface marine sediment (1.8m) | place: French Polynesia: Moorea | collected 2018-08 | reverse complement strand
CTATAAAAATTCACGTTGTGCAAGCAATTATTAGTGTTGGATTTTCTCACTTATGAAATGCTTAGGCCATGATTGATCCCGGCTTTTAACGTGAGATAGACTCTGCTGGAAAGTTCTATACTTTCTAATAAATCACATATATATGGCTACCATAATTTTAGATGGCGAATCTGCCTGATTTAAGGCGATGTAGATACAAATTAAACTCAGGAGCAGAGTGCAGATTTCATTTCTTTTGATGTAGGCAAATATTATAAGGAGAAATTCGAATGAGATTCCCACGCTATTTTATTACGGTAGCAGGGCCCTTTCAAAAAGGGGTTTCATAGAGAAATCAATAAGAAGTTTGCGACTCTGTGTCATGACCTAGATTTTAAATAATTTTCCAGACATTTTTTTCTGGACTTGTTTATGGGCAAAAATTACTCGAAAATTCACGCAGAGTTTCATCAAGATCGGTTAATTATAATCTCGCCTCACACGACACATTATGCTAACATTTGCAATTTTTTTGCAAACGCGCCCAACTAAGATTGAATGTATAATCATGTGGGCTTCAGTATTTTATTTATGTGCATGAATTATCATTTTTGCCAGACGGGAAAAACCTGCTAAAAGGTGGTTTCTTGGGTCACTTTTTCTCACACGGTAAGAATTACAAGACGGAAAAAATCGTTGACCTTGCCAGCCACCAAAAACTTGCGAAGCTATGACTCATTTTACTGGGAGAAAAACCGGACTTTTGTACAGTTTTTCCACTCGGAAATGCCTCTTTTAAAATTTTTCAAAACACTCATAAATGAATAGGCAAGGATTCATTTTAAATATTTTTTTCCATTTACCAACCGACAATAAAAGGAATGAGCTTGTAAACGAAGTCATGTTTTACGCCGAGATAATAAGTAGATTTTAAAGGCTATTTTCATTCAAATATTGCGGTTTCACATTTTTTTAGATTTTACCAAAAAGGGGTGGACTAGTGTGCGGGTCAATATAAAAATCCAGCTTGAGTCTTGTGACCTCTAAGCTTAAAATTCGTTTCTTCGCTTTTGGATATAGGATAGGGTTGCATTTTCAGTTTAAGAATTGTTTTTCACGAGAGACCTTGCAATACCCTCTCTGTTTGTAAGTAAGATCTTTATGTAATTGGTCGAATTATCGACACTTTCCTAGAAAAATAATTCGAAAATCATGCTTTAAACGAGTCCTAAAGTATTGTTGTTGTTTATATTTATTTGGCTGGCAAGCTTCACATAATTTTTTGCATGTGGTCGTCTCGGCAAAAAGCAGGATTTCAGCCTTGAAAACTTTTTAAACGAGTCCAATCTCACTTTTAAAAAATATTTTTAATTTTCAATCGGACAGAAGGACACATAAATATTAGTTGTGACAACTGACAATGCCTGGTCAAAATTCATCAACTTTTTTGCCTGTAATTGGGAATTCCAAGAGAATTTCTTATGGTGGTACATATACCAAGTCCAAATCTAAATACTGGCTACAGCAAAAAACAATGTGGTGCCCTTCTTTTTGCACACAGCCACGTAGATATTTACATTCTAGCATGACTTACGATTTTTCCAACCCCCTTCCATATATCCTAGAGCTAGTGGCAAGAAAAACCATCCAAGTTTTTGTCCGTTTTTATCATCACTTTACAGGGTTTATAATTTCTTCTAGTCGTGAACCACTCTGTAGCCAAGTAAAAAGGGTCTGGATTCGTTACTACTCAACTGTGAAATAATTGGAGGCCATCTCTCGACTTGTATGGCGATTGAAAATTTTTATGCACATTCAAAAGAACTGTATATATATACTTTTGAAACAACAAAAAATGCCAGAAACCAGCAAAAAAGTTTCTTAATACCACCACTTTTTACAGCCATTTCACGCCTATGTCAGGAATGCTTTTGTTCAGTGATATCATCAATAGTAGCAGAATGGCATTGCAAAGTTTCACCAGGATCTACAGTGCATTACATTTTTGGCACCAGTCGGACCTTGGTCAAAATGCTAATAACAATGATCTTGTGGAGGAAAAACATTTCGTTTCCATGATTTATACAAATGGATTTTCGTTCGAGCCATCCATATATTTGCAATTTAGTGTGACCACGTGCTTTTGTTGTTGTTTACATTTTCATATAGCAAACAACTTCCTTTTTTTCATACTTTGAGAAGCCATTAAGATGAACATTTCGGTCAACATTCAAAGTATGAACTGTTTGTGCAAGATTTGGATGCACAAAGCAGTACTTGAGTAAACTCAGTTCCAAGCCAGAATCAGATTTCATTCAAGTAAAAGGACTCCTCCAGAGTGCTGCCCAACCTTAGTTAAGGTCACAGGCATCCAGGATCAACAGCAAGCACTGCATTCTTATCTCCCTCTCCTTGTAAAAATAAAAATACAAACACATTTTGAGTCTTGCACGAAAAGACTCGATCCATTGTTAATTTGCCAAAACGCACAATGAAATTGTAAAATGTAAAGATTAAGGGGACCAAGATGTTCTTGACGTTCAGCTTGAGCAGCATCCTTGATGATTCACATTGAATCCCATCCAGGATGCTCTGCTCATCCGCCTTATATTCATGTTTCGAGCATTTGGAGGCTTTGCTATTGGTTATACAAACTTTCAAAATGTGTGGCTTTAGGTTTCTAGCACCACTAGATTCCCATATTTTGTCGCACTCGTCTTAATTGTAATTTTGTAAATGCTGTCATGCTATCTTCTTCTAATTCCTAATTCCTTGAGCAAAAAAACTCGTGCGATTTACAGTTGTCTTGTGTCAACTCAATTTTTTTCATGAATACTTGAAGCAAAGCAAAGAAGTGTAATTACACGGAATACCTTCCGTTTTCGAATTGAACGTAAAAAAGATCCTGGATTTGGATTCAAATTTGACGACAGACGACGGTATAATTTACAAAGTTATACAACCGTGTTCCTGTTTCAGATCACATCAAAATCAAGTAATCAACAATGACGAGGTTAGGTTAGGTTTTTCGATTCATTTAAGTATGACGTCAACTTTAAAAAAGAGTCTAACCAATTTCGAAAATTGAGCGGTGGCAGTAAACTTGGGCGTAGTCCTTTTCGACCACTCCTCTAATTTTAGACTTGTTTCCAATAAAATGGCTGTGTTTCACGAGAGATTCCGACTTGCCTGAGATTTGAGATTGTTTGTAAACAAATAGCAGGTCCTACCTTGGGGCGAGAGGCCGTATCGTGGCTGACCAGATTGTTCATGCTGTTGTTGCTGTTGTGGAAGATACACTTCGTCATCGTCGAATTGACGACCGGCTCGGCGATAGCCTGAAAAAAGAGAAAACATGAGTGTCAATTAGGTCTGGAGAGCAAGATCTTGATCTGGAATCCGCATTTAGGTCACTCACATTAATCAATGCTATTAAAAAAGAGGTTTGTCATGGTTGGGTGTGTGGGCAGATTATGGGGGTTCAAAAAGCAAAAACAACAACAAGAAAGTTAGAAAACGGCACACGATACACGCGTTTGTTTGTACTGGCTGAAGTCGATGGGGTAGGCGATCGGATCGAGGCTGAGCCTGGGGGCGGCGGCGGCCTCGGCGAGGTCGGCTTGGCATCCTGAAAGAAGTCCACCTCCTCGTCCGAGTCGCCGGGTCGCCAAACGCCGCCCACGGGTATGATCATGGAGGCCGGCCTCTGGATCTTCTGGCTCAATTCGTCGTCGTTGTCGTCGGCGTAGTCGCCCAAGTCGATCTCGTCGATCTTGGGCTGCACCTTGGCTCTGGCGAACGCCTCGAAGTCGAAGAACCCGCTGCTGGAGCTCGTGGCGGTGGCTGCCGTTGTGGGAGTTGTGGTTGATCCTGCCAATCCTCCAACCAGGCTGGGGGTGACGCCGCCCCCGGGTCCCACCCTGGAGGTCGGCCTCGAGCTGGCTGCTTGGGCGTTGGCATCGTAGTGAGAAGATGGCCGACGCAGAGGATAGTTGTCCTCGACCGACGATCGGCTGAGAAATGGTGGCCTCGGCACCCCCTCGCAGGGGCTGAGCGATCTCGTCGGCGAGACCGGGGTCACGGATCGTTCCAGCCGGAACTTGGTCGCCTTGGGCGGCAACAAGAAGTTGGTCTGGCCGTCCACGATCTCCTGGACTTCAATGTCGTCGTGATCAGCCTCCTCCTCCTCTTCATCTAAATCCTCGTCCTCTTCTATGTCTTCATTTTCTTCCGGAACCGGACTGACCACGGTGGTCGGAATCTGCATGTGAACGGGCGGGAGGAACCCCGCACCCCGCAACCGCTCGACCTGTTCAGCTTGAGCACGAATCATGTCCTCCTCGACCTCGCTGTCCTCCTTCTCCTTGGACTCGGCGTCGTCCACCCAATTCTCCAAGACAGTCCGGAGCGCGTCGGCGCTCGAGATCGTCGACTTGGGCGGCTTCTTGCCCATCACCTTCTCCACCTTGCGGGAGATGACGTTCTTCGCCTTGGTCAACATGTCCATGATCTTGGTCTTGTCGTTCTCGGACACCATCAGGGTGACGGCGAACTGCCGGCCCCCGTCGCCGCCCGCCTTGGTATTGTTCGTGCTGCTCGAGGATGAGCCTCCACCCCCGCCATGACTGTGAAACAGCCTCTTCTTGCCGCTGGAGGCCACGCTGCTCTTTCGACTCGATCCGGACTCGTCGACGCTCGACCTGGGGTTGGTCAGGGATCTCTTGCGCCACCGGGTCTCGTCGGCCATCTTGTCAAAGTCCTTGTTCCTCGCGAACAGCTTCCGTGACTTCCGCTGGATCTCGGGCGTCTCGGACAGCCCCCGTCTTTTGTTGTGTGGCGACTTCGCGTTCAGGTTCGGCACCGACGACGAGGTCGGGGAGGTCATGGCCTCCGCGGAGGACGAGTGCTGCATCATGATGCCGGCGGCCTCGTCGATCATGGCTTCCTCTTCGACAAGAGCTGCCGGCCGGCCTCCGCGGCGCCGACGGCCTCGACGACTGTCTTTGTCTGCTGTTTCAAACTCGTCGTCGTTCTCGGAATCGTCCTCGTCATGGCTCTCTATTGTTTTAATTTTAACGCATTGTTCATACTGTTTGAATAATTACTTCTGCGATTTTTCGCAAAAGAATCGTGAAAGCCGCTAAATGACAACAATAAGTTGTCCGTGACCTCTAGAAAAATAAGCGTTTTGCCGAGAGCAGACAAAAATGTCGCATCTTTCAACACATTTCAACGAATTTCGGCGACAGGCAGAAAATATTTCCGTGAAAATATCCTCGAGGAATGTTCTGACAATTGACAAGTTAAAGAAAACTATTCCGCCACCATTAAAAACTTTTTGAAGATTTTCTTACCAGGACCTAGAGGGAGTCCATACAGTGGAGGCTGGTATTGCGGGCCTCCGGCTTCAGCCTGACCTCCTTGTTGACTTGGTCGGCGTGTTCCGTCTGCTTCGACAACTTCACGATCACGATTGTTCATGGGATACCTGTCCCCAAAATATACGGGCGGCCTCCCGTCATCCTGAAGAACGGGATGAGAGGCTCGACCCGACCTGTGGTGGGGCGATTCGTAGTCTATAAAGTCAGCCTCGGGAGTGGCCATCGGCGGCTGGATGTTGCCCAAGTAGTTGGGCAACGTCGGCCTCCGCAAGAACTCCTCTTTCCTTTCACAATCCCGCTTGATTCTGTTCAGCACGGGGTCACTCGGTTGCAGCTGACTCACTTCCGGTTGATTCTCAATTTCACACAGCGTCCTCGAACTTCCGGTATGGTCATTCGTGGGCGGCGAGGTGCTTCTGTCATTATAAGTAGCAGAGGCCGACTCGAGGCTGACGAGGCTGCCGATCGACCTGGGATCACGTTGCAGTCGATGCCCACCGCCGACCCCGGGAACACCGGCAGCTTCAACTTGGCCTGTATTCGAGGATGCGACACTCTCGGCACTGTTCATGATCACTCTCGCCGGGGCGGCGTACACAGTGTTTGTCGTGTTGATGGCCGAGGATGACGATGACGCGGCCGGGGCAGACCCCGCCGCCGCCCACGGGGGCAGGATTGGCTCGGGGGGCTGCGAGTGAAAGACGGTGGCGGGCGAGGCCGACACGCTGCTCGAGCCTCTCGAATGGGGGTGCGTCGCCATGTGAGGGTGAGGCGATTGAGAAGAGCTTGCTGTCGGCAATAAATGTCTCGGACCGTTGTTGATGAAGTCAGCATACGACGGCGAGGTCTCGCGACTGCCGCCCGGGGGCCGACCCCCAGACCCTGACCCCGATCCTCCGGGTGGGTACCTGGCGGCGGGCACGAAACCGGAAACGTGATGGCCGTACGTCGACGATTCTCGGATGGAAGCATATGGCGGCCTCTGGTTGGTTTCTGGATTCTGAGCGATCTCAGAAAAGTACTGAAAACAGGCGAAATTGCAATAGAAGATTCGGAATTCAAAACCAGAGCAAGTTTCTTACCATTTGCAGGATGTCGTCCTGCTTTGGCACAACAATCAGGTTCAGTCTGTCGAGTCTCTGGATGATGATGACGACGTCGGCGTAGGACTTGCCGGTGACGGTCTCGCCGTTTACGCTGATGATCCTGTCGCCGCACTGGAGTCCGGCTCTGTAAGCAGGTCCCCCCTCCTTGACACTCTTGACAAAGATCGTATCCAGAGGCTCCTTGATGTCCACGCCATTTTGCTGGTCTTCAAACGTAGGTTCCTGAACAAAAAAAAATCCATAGAAAATCGAATTCTTTGATTTGTTTTCTAGCTTCTTACCTCTGGAGGGTAGACTATGAAGTGACGCAGAGTGAATCCGAAGCCGTCTTCGCAACGGTGGATCACAATTTGTCGCGGTGACTTGGTGCTCAAGATGGCGGTGGCAGTCGTGTGAATCGTGACGGAGGCCGACGGGTCAAGTGAGCTCTCCCTGCTCGAGGACGATCCGGGCGCCGGCGAGGACAAGATCAGGCTCGACGACATGGTCGGCGATGCCCATGCTCCCCCTCCTCCGATCGAGGACGTCGTCGTCGAGTTCGAGGTCAACGGTGGCGCCGGCGGAGGCTGCTGATAGGCAGGCGGACCTGGTGTGCCTGCTGGTGTTTCTGTTGTTTCACGCTGTAACCGAGCCGCTTCCTGTTCGGGGTTCAGACAAAAGACAAACAGAGATATGAAATTCCAGCCTCGAAATCTCCAACGCCCGTGAGACAGGACTAAGACTGGGGCGAGGCCGTCGTGCAGCCCGAGGCCGTAGTTGCTCTACTTTTCCCCCTCACTTCTGAATCTTGAAGTTCACGCTCGTTTTCGTTTAAGAATTTAGATCCTCCCAGTCCCAGGCCTTGCAGTATCTGTTACAACGCTTAAATCACCGTAAAAAGCAGTCGGATTAGGTCTTGATGTCTTTCTTGCTGAGGCCAGGACATTTCGTGCTAGCAAAGTTTCAAATCAAATTGAAGATCAAAGATTTCTTAAACTTGTCACCGAGCAAATTCAAATTCGTATTTGATTAGCAGTTGAGTTGATTTCCTTCAATTTTTTTATCTTTTCGAATTAAAGCATGTAAAACTCAGCCACCTGACGGCAGTCATAAATTCATTTGGGTTGACAAGATTCAACACCGATCCGGGATGAGGTATCCTAACAACATAGTCAACTATAGACCCGCGTGAAAAAGTCAAATATTAAGTTATTTGAGACAGCCGTGCCTCCGAAGTCAGAATTCATGGACACGAATCGGGGTCCTGTACCCTGGTGATATCAAAAACATGATCAAATGTTTACAAAGGCCAAGCAGCAAGGATAGGCTTTCGGCGAGGCCGGATTTCCAAGTGCAAATAACCTCTCCTCAAAACCGGAAATCAAGCTTGATGATTGCAAAGGATGTGTTTAATATCAACAAACAAGACTGGGCAAAGTGTTTTCTAAAATTAGAAAAGCGCGTTGTAAAATGTGCTAAAACCTAAGGAATATTCGCACAATCTAGGACTCTTGACAGCCTCCGCGTTGTTGCAAAATAACTAAATGGAGTAGTTTTTTCGTCGATTCTGTCACAAAAACAGCCTGCTCTTATGCTTTCCCGTCCTCCCTATAACATGTTTTTAAAGAAGTGACAGGTTTTTGAAACGCCGCCGAGACGAAACACAAACGATTACTACTAAACTAAAACAGACCCTGAAGTTCATTCATGAACATCTAAACAACAAGCTGAATTCTTACAGAATCGATCTTGAACTGATCCCATGGTATAAACTGCCTCTTCATGACTGCCTCGCCGGAGTTGCCGAGGCTCCCGGGGTAGCCGGGGTCGAGGCCGTGGGCACCATCTTCAACGAGATCGCCGACTGATGTTTGATAATGACTCTCCGGAATGTTAAACACGCGATTCCGAAAACAATGGCACGATTAAAATCGACGAAAATGATCACATCACTATCTACTTTTGACTTGATTTCTTGCACACTAGAATCAGTGTCAGAGCATGTTTTATCACAGCTTTAGAGTGCACAGCTCCACTTTTACTTAGATGGGAATATTAAAGAGTCGAGACTCACTGCTCACTGAGAGTTAAATTGCAAATCGTGCTTGCTTTCACAGAAAAAATCTAGATAGATATTTACTAGCACGCTCCACTCTCTCGGCTTGAAATGCTAGTTTTCGTTTTAAAAGTCGACTCTCAAGTGTGTACACTGTTGTACGATTGCTTTGCCTGTGACTTCACCGTTTTTTGAGCACATGCAGATAATGCTATCGTATCGTCCTCGACGAGGCTGAGAGTTCGAACCGAAGCTGTAGCGCTAATAGCCGTTAGGAGAGGGCCGGCCTCCGAGGCTGATAACGTTACGATTCTCCCTCCTCCTACAACCTCAGATTTGAATCAAACCTAACCAATTTCTATTTTCAAAGAGTTTGGTTAATCTAGGTCCAACAGTTTTACTCCTGCTTTTTCATCCCACCCCTTGGGAGTCGGAAAGTTTATACGAAAAGTCAAAACGGTGACGTCACTGTTGAAAGCTAGCTCCTTTCAAAATCTTAAGGAAAATTCAAATGCATTTTAGAAATAAATAAAAGTTGGGAAAGTGATAAAAATGTTAAAATAAACAATTAAAAAAAGAACCTTCAATGAAAAGTGCCTTTCAGAAGTTTTAATGATTCTAAGAAAATGCGTTTTAAATTGCCGACACCGAAATTGGAAAAAAAAACTCGTGAAATTCGACTTTCGAGGCTGTCGACTCGACGATAAAAATGAGAACAATATGATGAGGTCATGGAGGCCAAGAATAGAAGCAATTTGCTAGCCTTGTCTAAGTCTTGAATCCTCCTTGCTGATTCTAAACAAATCCTACAAGTGATTTTGATTTTGGCGCCATCCGGGAGGAGGAGGGGCTGCTGACGTGTAGGCATTTGCCAATCACTCTAATGAAGGTCGAAATCGAAGCAAAAATATCCTGGAGACAATCCATAAGCTGAGGAGCAGCACAAATTCCGAGACGGCAAATCGCTCGAAGCAGGCTATCATTAATCCTTGTACAAGCAGCATTCTGGTGTCAAAAGAGGCTAGCTGGGACGAGGCGAAGCGCGGAGATAAATGCAATCCTGGATGTGGACAAAAAAGAACCTCTTGCTGCAATTAATAATGATTGTCTTCTTGTCCAAGTTCAGGACAATTCAGCAACTCGAAAGTCGACGACAAAAATTCCTGCCCGCTAGAATTACAAACTTCTGAAGATGTGTGGAAGGCTAAGAATGACGAGACGAAACGAAGACAGGACAGACGATTAGTAGGCAATGCTGGGGACAAGAGCGATCGTCGCCGAACTGACTTGACAATGCTGTAGGAGTAGTTGCTTGAAACAAGTCTTGTGCTTTAACTGGGACTATTTTCAGTGCCGAAACTATGGGGACAATGTGAGGATATTAGGGGAATTCTTGCAGTGCAACAAGCCTGTTCTGACCACGGCGAAACTAAGATCCAACTTCAAAGACTGAGGTCACTGCATGATGTTGAAAAATTCGTGAAAAAACTGGCTCGCCGACCTGATTCATAAGTCGCCATCGGCTGTCGTAGATGCTCTCGTACACCTCGGGGTCCATGTTTCCGGGTGGCTGGGCCCCACTTCCGCCTCCGCCCTGATCAGAGTAATATCCGCCGTGAACTTGAGGCTGAAAAAGAAGATTATGTTCTCGTTAGAAAGTCTTTGCCTCGTCAAGGACAAAGTCATTTTCGATGAAAAAAGTTTTTAACAGCATGGTGAGCTGCAGGATTGTTACGAGCAATAATATCATATGTGCATCTTGTTGTTGTTGTTTTGCTTGTCCGCCGTGGCCTCAAGAAGTCAAGAGGTGAAATCAAGCGTGAGCGGGGGACAACAACTGCTTTGACTTTGACTTCATCCAGGATGCTAAAAAGTGTCAATTCTTGTCGACAATGTTTGTTTGCTTACTTCAAAGTGACGCTGGGGCTCATCCAGACCCCGAAGCCAAGGATCCCGAAGGGGAGGTGGGGGCCCGTGGGCGGCGATCTGGGTAACCCGTTGCACGGGGTGCAGTTGCTGTTGGCTTGAACGGTGGTGTCGTTGTTGTTGGCCACCATGATGTCCATGCCGGCCACCACCACCACCACCACCGTTATGATGGTAGGCCATCACGGACAGCTTGAGCTTGACACTTCACTAAGAATTAGATCTGATGCTTCACTAATTTCTTCTCTATTCACAGCATCATGGAACGGTAATATCATGTTGTTGAGCACGATTTTGATTTAAGGCACTTTTGCGTAAGATTTGACTCGATTGATTATCATTTTCAGAACTCCACTTCCTGCAACGAAAAGTAGAAACAAATCATTTGATATCCTACAAATGCTTAATCGCAGTTTCGAGGATTAGAATTACAACATGCTTGCTTTTGTGTTATCTTATAACAATGGAGCAACTGCAACTGAAATTTGAGGACATCGTTTGATGTGTCATATCTAAATAGTTGAAATTTGAATTTGAACAACGAAAATCTCTGTTGAAAATGAGTGCTAAACTGTCAAGGAATGCACGATTTGGCCAAGGCAAATATGTCAAGATCAAGATTGCGATCGAATCATAAACGTCATCTGCATGCCTGTCCTCGGTAGATTTCAACGCGTTTCTCAGTCTCTCTCACCTATCCAAACAAAGTCGAGTCGAGGCTGCTCGGCGACGGCCTCCAATGCTGCGATTTGCCGATCGTCGGAATTCGTCGAGAGTCGCGACGTCGCCGTCTTCGAAATTTTCGTTCTCGGTCTCGGCCTCAGTCGTCTCTTGTCTCTCACCTATGATCCTACGATCCGCGTAGTCAAGCGCGGCCACGGCCCATTTTCTTACAACTTTTTTATGTCGTACATGCTCTTGAGCAGCTCGTGCACCTCCTCCTCGTCGGACCCTTCTTTCTTCTTTCTCGGTTGCTTTGCTTCGCCTTGGTCAAGCTCAAGACAGGCTTGCTTGCTCAAAAATTGCTCCTCTGTGTGTGAACTGAATGCGGCTGCTGTCGCTCCCGCTGCACAGACTTGATAAGAGCTCGGCGATACTATGATCCTGGTGGCCAGCTTGAGCTTGAACACATTGGACGGAGGGACGGACGGGAGTCAGCTTACCTTTGACACGATGAGAGAACAAGACAAGAATTCGCAGAGCAGCACAGCATTGGGAGCGCGGGGTCTGATCTCTGAAGACTCAGGCACGAAATCGAACGAAAAGAATGAAATCGGGCGCGCCCTCTGGCGGTGGCCAAACAAAAGGAAAACAGAACAGACTTTGAGCTGAGTAGAGTATCTACTCAGTTCAGTAGTTGTACATGCTGAGAAACGTGTGCGCGACCTGTGGGAGCCTGGGCTGAGAGCTGAGCTGAGTCTGTATGCACTGATTAGTTTCTGCTGAGAGTGAAGGTTGTCGACCGGAACGAGGCGCGGGTCGAATCACGCAACCTCCCTATATGAGAAATAATAAAAAACTCGTGAAATGACAAGAAGAATGGTAAATAGAGCGACACGATATAAGTAATCTGTTGCGCTTCGTTGATGATCAAATTTGTTTGTTCAAATCTTGATCACAGATCAGGCATATTAAGTATAAGGTGAGCCTGAACTAAAAGATGATGTTCTTGGGGACGATGACGCAAATGTTTTACATTGACAGACTGGCAAAAATGAAGATGTGAAATCATTTCGATTGCCGCTAATTTTTGTTCAGTTCTAGACATCTGGACTCAATGTGTCCAAGAAATCCAGGGAAATATTCCGATTTTGTTTATCTGTTTATGCTAAATATTGGGCAGCTTGAGCTTAGTTTGCTCTGGACATTCCTAAATTCTTGACAATCTTGAGGCGCAAAAAACTGCTTATTAATAGCATTCGTTTAGGTAAAGTACACTCAATTATTATCAACTAGCTGCTAGCTGCTTTGTTTCTATCTCTGTTGCTAGTGAATGATTTAATCAAGGGACTCGCTCTTTTCTCAAATAAGACAAGTTTTTCAAGGATTTTTGCAAGCAAAAAATTGCCTAATTGTACCTAATGACTTTTTAAATTATCGCATTTGCCGGCCGGCTCAAGTCTGAAATAATTTTGGCGCGTTCCTCTGCCCCCTGAATCGAAGATAGGCTAAGTATCTTCCTTCGAGTTCTTATCACTTTTTTAAGAAAATACGTAATAGATTATTAAAGATTGAATCAATTTTGATACAAGATAGAGGCTATCAAAGCAAACTTAAAAAGTTGACTTGAGGCCACGAGGTACGCAACGCTTCAATTAAATTTCATGTGGTTGTGTGAAAAAACTGCCTCAATTGAGATTCAGAGAAGGAAATTTTGCTTTGTGATGCTGTCAAGACATAAAAGAAAACCGGATTCTCCAAGCACCTCCTTCACAACAACAACACCATTTTTATCAAGCATATGATCTACCGCAACGTCACTGACTTCAGCTTCAGAGACTGTTTTCTTGAGCATGACAACTAGTTTTTCCAAGTAAAGGCAGAGCAATTCCAAGCAGGCACCCAAATCAGGGAAGTTTGTGATTTAGTGTGTTAACCTCTCCAGGATGATGTTCTTGATCTTGGTGTCGATATTATCGTTGGCCAACTGTCTGCCACCGACCTCCATTATTGTGGACGACTACTACGACGGTGAAGGACTTCCGTTTCCCTATGACAAAGATGCCAACTGGACCCTGGGGGCGGCGGAGGCCGACCCCGTTGACGGGTCCTGCACCGATCCCAGGTACTCCTGTCCTGGGAAGATGACGTGCTGTATGATCAGCAAGGACAAGTTCGGCTGCTGCCCCTGGGTCGAGGGCACCTGTTGCAACGACGGGAAACACTGCTGCCCCCACAACATGAAGTGCGACGCGACCGGAAGTCGATGTCTTCGAGAAAAAGTAAACAATGATTTTTTCCGTGAAATCAGTTAGGCATAATTTTGTTCGCTTAGGATGGGGAGGTGATGATCCAGAGCTCGGCCGAGGTCGTGGAGGCCATCCTTGAAGAAGTTGAAGATTTCACGGAGGACTGCCCGAGTCCCAACCCCTGCTCGGAGGAGACCACGTGCTGCAAGATGTCGGGCGGCGACATCGGCTG
>JAAUYL010033294.1_pt1 | contig 13577 bp, 13 predicted proteins | sample 7278011 | NCBI WGS metagenome assembly JAAUYL01 (sample SAMN14350225, study PRJNA611818) | marine sediment metagenome | isolation source: surface marine sediment (1.8m) | place: French Polynesia: Moorea | collected 2018-08 | reverse complement strand
GTCGGCCGCCTCCGACCTCGCCGAGGACGACGTGCTCTTCAACATGATCGCGGACCGAGAACCCGCCGCCTGCATTAGGAGGCTGATTTGTGAAATCTCCACCGGTAAACTCCCGGCCTCTGACAACGATGCCATCTTGAACTTGTTCGAGGTATGTACATAAGATTTTTTGTTGATAGAGACATGGTGCTGAATTTTCATGCTATGCAGGATGGTGAAGAAGTGTCCGAAGACTCGCCCAAGTTCGACTTTGCCATCGCCGTCCGGATCGGCAAGAAGAGCGTCAACCTAGAGAAGTGCCAGCTAAGGTTCACCTGTCCTCTGAACGGCTTCGAAATGGAGGCCCTTGTCGCTGGAAACTAATCGGGAATCAGGATTTAGACAGAAAAGACTCTATAGCTACAAAAATAGCTAGTTCACGAGAAATTGCAAATTGTGAAAAAAATAAAGCAACTTTTCCGAGGAAAAATGGATTAAAGTTTGACCGCGCCAGGCCAGCCTCAAAAATGGGCATTTTTCATTTTCACCGCGAAAAAACTGTGTGTTTTACCTTTTTGGTCTCAAGTGAAAAAAGGTCGTGCCATAAATTCGAGGTCACCATCAGCCTCTACATAATTCTCAATTTTAAAATGCACGTCGGGTTTCACGGGAAATGTCTTGGCTTTCGTACTCTTTCATAAGAGCTGACTGCTGAGGCTATCCGATGACGGTTTTTTGAAATCGAGACCAAAAATGAAGAAACTTCATCCTCTGCTAAACATAGATAGCTATTCTTATGTAACGCAGATCATTTTTCCATTATATTTTCAGCGATATTTGGTCATTAATTTAACATCAGCATCCGTGGGCAAAGTTGTGCAATATCAAATATCGCTTCCGAGTATAATCAAGATCGTAGGAAAATATTAGAGGTTTTAAAACTCGTGGCTGCATGAGGGAGACTGAGGTTTCATCTTTGAAAAAGGTTGACGTGCAAATTAAAAGTGGCCTCGCAGCCTCGCATGGCCTTCGCGTTGCATTTATTTTCCCCGTGTGAAAGTTAATTTGGTGATGGCCTCGGCTTTTGCTTACAAAATAACCACCCGTTTTCCTCACTTAAAATGTATCTTATAAATGAAATTCCAATACTTTAGATTTCATTTAATAAGCTACTGTGCATCATAAGAAGAACTAATGTAAAACTTTTTTGCTGCTAAAAAACTTCAACTCTCGTTTTATCGGGAAATTCTATCCGAGTCCTCTAGCAACCTCTCCTCGATACAACCTATGTATATTCATAAATCTGAGACTAATTTTAAAGAAATTCTTTAGTGTTTATTAAAGTTTATTGTTGGCAAATAACGTGGATCTAAATATTTCATTTTCACGAGGTTTATTTATTTTCCTGAGCAAAATGTTCCAATTTTCTCATAGATTACACAGTTTAATTTATTATTTCTTAATTAAATACTTTTCAATTACTCTGCATGTTGACGTATTAAATATTTGTGATCCATTATTGCTTCAGATCTTATTTAGGAGCAAAACATGTTTACAATCTTTTTAATTTGGTCTAGGTATTTAGTTGGAAAAGGCAAGGAATGTATTTATTTGTTGGACTAGAAAGGAATTTTAATAATTTTGCAAGGTTTGGTTCGGGGGAGGAGATTTACATTTTAATTCTTCACTACAATTTGGCATCATTTGTTTGTTTTATTGGACGGGTGCCCTCCGGTGTCGGCTATTTCTCATCGAAGAGTTCAGGTTTTGTTGTAAAATCCGGCGATTTTCCGGCCAGAGCTTGACGCCTTGTATGCTGAATATCGAATCCTCTGTAAATATGAATGACGTTTGATGTTTTTTTGGCCTGAGAAAAATCTAGGAAAAACTTTTTATTACCGTCTCTCAGCTCGTAGATTTTGGCCGGAAGGTCTGCAAAATATCGATGAACGAGTGAAGCGTCGGTCAGGATTCGCTTGTTGGCCCTCTGCTGGAGCATCGAGGTTGCGAGGCTCTCGGCAAACGGTTCTTCCGCGAGCCGAGGCCAAACTGAGGCCAGCCTCTTTGGCGGAGGGTAGTAGCACATTTTGTGCGGCTTGTAGTTGGGCAGCGACGACACCCCCGGCCAGAAGTCCTCCGTCGGGGTTCCCACCACCCTGAAGATCTTGTCCAGCTGCAAGCACGAGTAGAACGAGTGCACCGCGAGCGGGAAATATATTATGCGTGGCCTCGGATGAAAGTAAAACTTTTGTGATACCAATGCTGGAATTTTTCAATATGCACGGTGCCGTGCCGTCGTTTTAAAATGCATTTTTGCAGCCACCGTCTTTTCTCCTTCGCAAAAATCAAGTGGAAAATTCGTGAATCGTGAAAGCAGAATCGAGGCCGCAGGCTTTTTAGCCAGTTTGAAAAACTGCCGCCTGCATCAATTTTGAATCCATTGAAGCATGAAAACACAGCCTCCTCGAAGGTCTTTTAGAGGCCTTCATTTTTTACCTGATCAAAGATGTCGCGAACTCCAGGAAAACAGGGGGCGCCATTTAGCATTTCGACGAGAATGCACCCCACACCCCAAATATCCAACGAAGTCGTGTAATTTGTCGAGCCGAGAAGAACATCCGGAGGACGGTACCATAGCGTCACAACCTCGTGTGAATAAGTGTGAGATGGTACAGATTTTGCCCGAGCAAGACCTGGAAAAAACAACCACTTCCGTTTTTAAGTTAATCACATGTAACGAGGCCAAGGCTTCAGCAGCCCAAAAAAAGTTGGTCGCATATGCTTTCGAAATTGGAAGATATCTCTACATAGAGGTAAAGTACATGGAGGGAATATTGGAAAGCTAGCTGTATCTCGTTCAAGATTTGGGAACAACTTTGTGGGCTGCAAGTTTCAAATGTAAATAGATATCTGCCTGTACCAAAGTAAGTCAAAGATTGCTGGGAATTTCGAATTTTCAACGAGAGGTTCAGTCAGACCACCACAACCATTAATGAAATTCTAGAGACGTGTCAGCCCACACTTCCACAACATTACGTTGTGCTTAGTGTTTCTTATTTTAAGTCGTCGTCAAGTAGATGTTCAGAGCCGTTGAGTAAGCCTATCTGTTGGTGCCTTTTAAAACGCTCCGCTCGGAACAACGCTTCGCTATTTGCTTAGTTTTCTCACATGGTATGAGGTACCCACGAGCTCGTAGCTCCTCAACAGTTTGAGAAGTCACTTTTTCCCAGTGGCCTCAAGTTTTTTACAATCCAATTGCTTTTAACTGAATTTTTTTGCTGGTGCTTAAAAGGGAAAATCCACTCTAAGCTTGTACCGGAAGTGCCAAGACGTACGAGCCCATTAACCCGCTCGCAATAGATGCACAACAAGTCGACCTCGTTGGCGCGGAGCTGAGCTGCAGGTCGAAAAAACAGCCTCAAAAAGCGGCGGCGGCCTCAACTAAAAAGTTCTCACGTATGCCTTTTGAGTGCCCTTTCCCTTCCCCCTATCTTCTTCACTGCAATATTGATAGCTTTGGCCTCGAAAAAACCTAGCAAAAGAAATATTTATGTACCATAAGCTTACCAAAGTCTGCCAGCTTCAACTCGCCGATCTCGCTGATGAGCAAGTTCTGAGGCTTGACGTCTCGGTGGAGTATTTTTCGCCGGTGACAATAGGAGAGGCCACGCAGCAATTGGAACATAAACAGCTTGACGTTTCGAGGCTGGAGGCCGCCAGGGTGGTTTTCCAGGTATTGAGACAAGTCGGTGTGCTGCAAAAGAAAAAAAAGAAAAAAAAAACATCAAAAACTAATTACACTATTTTTCGGCGCAAAAAAGTGGAAACATCAAACACACATCCAACTTTTTCTCCTCTTCCCTTTCCGTTGGGAAAAATGGGGAACTTTTTCAGTATTTTTTTTGGTGGGTGTGCATCTCAAATTAGATTAGTTTTTCATCTTTTTCTCTCAAAATTTTTTAGCCAGTTTGCTTAGGGCGCCTGGCCTTTGGAGGGTGCTTTGTGCGACAAGTCGATACTCACGACGTATTCGAAGACGAAGGTCAAGGAGGACTTGGTGTGGATGATGTCATGGAGGGTGACGATGTTGATGTGCTTGAGTTCCTTGAGCAAGGAGGCCTCGCGGATGGCGGTGAAAGGCGTGCCCTCCTCCTCCTGGAGCCTGATTTCCTTCAGCGCCACCACTTGCTGCATCAGGCTGAAAAGCGAATATACATGATTAACCTGTTTGAAGCCCATGGCAAAACGGATCTAACTTTATGGGCACACATACACACCACGTTGTAGTAGTTTTGAAAGTTCAGCAAGGTCTTCTGGCTCTAGGGAAACGACTTTACCGTTCCTGCATATTACAAAATGTCGAAGGGGCTCATCATGTGCTCTATGCAGTACAGCTTTCTGTATTAGCTGTAGCTATTTTTGTACTCCAAAATACATTACTTTGAGTACATACTATACGTATATTTCGTGCAGTAGACGACTAGGACCTAATACAGTACAGTATCGGCATATCTGCACATGAAAGTCTCGAAAGTACCCTTCCACCATTGTGAATACTTTCCAACGGAAAGTCATAGTCGATGCTTCTGAAGAAGATGGGGACTGGAGGCGTATACAAGATTGAATACCACCTCACCAACAAAGTGACAATACCAACAAACGCATCTCGAGACCTTGGCATAGATGCCAACCTAAACTTCTTAATAGACTCAGATGGGAGGGGGCGAGGTGAAAAAGTGTTACTTGCTCCAAGGAAACAGATCAAAGGAACTTGCGGGTGAAACAAGATGTCGAAATATTGGGACTGACAGCTCCATTTTCCGAGAAAGGAGCTGCATTATATACTGCTCGAATTTTCGTGAAAATATTCCCCTCCTAGATATGATGCACCATTTTGCAATTTCACAAGTCAAATTTAGTTCGTAGATATGTGTGCATAAAATCTTGAAGACTTACTTGCTGTAGCCTTTGAAAACCGTAGCATAAGATCCCTCTCCCAGTTGTTCCAGCTTGATGTAAGCGTCTTTTTGGCCGAACGGAGAATCGCCCTAGAAAAGAAGGTTAACTATTAGACGATGGCGGTACAAATGATAAAAAATCCCTAAACTGATTTTAAGAAGCTTTAAAAAGACAGTTTTGGCATTGGATCACTTTATTCTGGAGACACCCCACCCCGAGCTTCGAAAATTGCCTAGAATGGACTAATGGTCTGAAGAAGGCATCAGACCGTGAAGAGCCTCGCACTTGATAGAGCACCATTACCAGCACGAAACGACGAAACGAAAAGGATTGGGTGATCAATAACAGATAAAAAGCGACGCGCTGCCAAACCGAGATCATCAAAGATCATCATTTCTTTTGGGCCACGAACCATAACTGGCTATTTCTGGAAAATCGTCTCAAATGCTCTGGTAGCGACTTATTCAAATCAATCGACTAGACTCTAAGCATCACTTTGTTATTCCTGTCTTGTTTACGTTTTGAGCGAAATGATCAGGAGAGTCGAATGACAGCTGATGAGTTTCGGTTTTGTTTTCTCAGTTCCGACTCTGAGAACAAGGCAAAATGGAGAAAAATCAGCAATTGTTCTCAGCCATGCATGCGCGTTCGCAAAAAACCACGTGACTTTTCCGAAGATTGCGAATTCCCATTTTTTCGCGATTTTTTCGCAAAATCGTCGAGAATTTGGGAACCAAAAAACTCCAAAAAAACCTCTACGCTTGGCCATGAAAAAGCCTCGTCACAATCTCAACAACGTGCTGCGCTAGATTACCTCCGGAATCGAAGATCAGAGTAAAGACAGAAAAAGTCCTTTAAAGGTTAAATCACCATGCTTCACCACACGTGCAAAAAGGCCAGAAAGAGCAGCCTTTCCGAGGATGCCCCGGCCGTTACAAAGTCCTCTCGTCGGCGACAGAGCGAAGATCAAGATCACGACGGCGGCAAAATCCTATCGCCAGATTTGACGTTGTCACCGACCGACTTGGACTACACGAAGGAGGCCTACACATGGAAATGCATGAACCCGAACTTCTTGTCGTTCTACAGCAACTCCTTGCACAAGGCAACCGGGATCAACTTCCACCACCGCAAAGTTCTCCTCTGTTGGCTCCTCGATCTCGCCAACCATTTCGAATACTCCCGTCACACTTGGTAAGACTTAGAGCATCTTCTCAAGTAACTTGGTTTTGGATTTGGTGGTCGTCTTGATTGTTTGTTCAATCTTTGAAGGTGCCTCACAGCCAACTTGCTCGACCGCTACCTGTCCGCGATCCCGGTCACCTCGGAGATCTTGCAGCTCGTCGGGGCCGTAGCTTTCATGCTGGCGGCCAAGCATGAGGAGATCAAGCCGCCAAAGCCGAAAGAGCTCAAGTTCTTGAGCGGCGACCAGTACAAGACCGCCTTCTTCCTCCGTCTCGAGGTCCAGATGCTCATCGTCCTCGACTTCCGGTAAGGCCGCTGCCTTGACATTGGCACTGCCTAGCTAACCGGGTTTTTGATTTACAGGCTCTACACGCCGACCGTAGCCAGTTATCTGGAAGACATTGAACATGTCAATGACAAATCCGTCCCGGAGGAGGAGCGCGACGTGTTCAAGCATCTCTTGGACAAGATCTTGGTCAACACCGTCATGGACGCTAGAACGGCTTACCTGAGGCCGTCATCAGTGGCGCGCGCCATTTTCATCCTCCTCTTCGACTGGACCCCATCTCGAATGGCCGAGATGGAATACCGGTAAGCTGCAAAAAATCTCTTTGACTCGGAACTAGAATTTGTCAGACTTTCTTTTCTTTCGGAAATCTTTCACAACATTTTACTTGTCATGTAGGGATAAAGACCTCGTGCTCGTGAAACAAGACATGGACCACATCTTCCGCTGCCTCGATCTTTTCCTTAGCAAAACTTACGAGAAAGTGAATTAACAACCTACTCAACGAACAACAAACACAACAGTAACAACAACAACAATTACATTAGAAATACCTCCTGAATACAAAATCATCAAAGCAAAGCAAAGCAAAGCTCAAGTAAAATCAAGTATTATCGATCAATTTCCAACCACCTCTTCTCTCTTATTACTATTAATATCCCTATGAATCAAATTCTGCCGATATAGAAAGTATAAGTGAATGCAACCATTCTCGAGAAAGTAAAAGGAACAACTGCTACGTAAAAACAAAACGAACAAAATGTGTATGAAGAATTGAAGAAATATGCAAAATGTTTTTGGCGATAAAATATGTACCCTTTTATCCCTATATGTATGCCCAATAATAATACTAATATCAACAATGAATCGAAATACATTAATACTCTATCTTAAAACAGGCAAAAAGCGCTTTGTTGACAAAAGGTTTGTTTACATTCTGGGGCGACCTCGAGTAGCCTCGACCAGGGCTCTTGTTTCCCTTGTACTGGTGCTGCCGTCACAATCATTGTTTACATTATCTCCCCAATTGATAGGGTGGGCAAATTAATGAATAATAACCATCATCATTATATCAAGAGCTTACCCCGAAAGCAGAGTAGCGCTTTGTCCTCCGTTTGTCGACTTGGTCGAGAAACACTTCGGATTGGGGACGGGGGACCCGACGCGGCCGCAAAATCACTTTGACCTCTTGTCGAATCTCGTCCTCGAGCAGCCTCGAGTCCGACTGCACAGACATTTGCCTGGCGCCCATTTTGTTGTTCCCGCCTTTGCCGTTGCCATTTTCGGCCTCTTGACCTCGATGGTTATCCTCTTCATATTGCAGACGGCCTCCGCCGCTACCACCGGCGGTCCGGCCTCCCCCGAGGTCGTCAGTTGTGGCGCAGTGTTGCAATATATCGCAGGAATCGGATTTGCGAGGCTGATATCCGCCGACGTTGTTACCTTCGCAGTCCTCTTGCAATCGATCGACCCATCCTGGAGGGGATAAAATATATAGTGGATTGAGGTAGAAGGCCGGAAATTGCGGCTGTTAACGCTCGGGAAAATGAGGCCGGTTAATTCTCGGAAAATGGGGACAGCCTGAAAATCTGCAATGCAAGGGTCTGATCTACAATGAACCTACATATTACACATACAGTATAGACACCATGTGTGAGGTATGTAAGATAATCTAGAACAAGAATGCGTGTAACTACCTAAAGAGACGCAGAGTGCTACGACTATTGCTAGTCTCATTTCCATCTTTAATGCATGGAGTATGCGGTGGTTTTTGGGGTAATATAATGTAAGGTATGGTAACACTAGTGTGCTTCTAACCTATTTTCGTGTATTGATGCAGGCTGCAGCAATGCAAGACTTGATTTCCGCCACCTTTGTGGATGAAAAAGATAACAAAGATGCATTACAAACCTACGTAAGCCGTAAGCCGCCACTACAACATATCCACTGTACAAAACCATAATGTGGTCTCAAAGGAATTCAACAGTCTACATAAAAAGAAGCATGGCTAGGCTTTGTTGTATAGTGGGGGGGATATAGAGATAATACTAGAACAGCTCCTCGTAAGTTTGAATGGTATTTGCTATTTGTGTATTTGTCTTACCACTGGCAGAATAGGGAATGTTGCCGTTGGGTTCAACGCGATCGAGGAACTCGGCACTGTAACCTCCATATCTCAGCTCCGACAACTTGGTCGGCATCGAGATGTCATTGCAGGCGTCGAGGCCGGCCTCACTCTGACCCCGGCGTGGGCGACCCCCTCTTCGACCTCGGAGGCCGCCGAGGCTGGCGTTGTACCGGACGAAGTTCAGGCACTCCTTCTTGCTGACGGCTGTGAAAAATACAGAACTTTTTGGTATTTTCGAGGCCGCGAGGTCAAATTGTTAATAGACAGTACAATGCTCATACGTGCGGAACTGGGGGGAGCGAAGAAGTTGAAAGAAAGAAAAGCACTAACTTTCAAGAGGAGAGGTGTTTCTTTCTGAGTCGAAAACACCAAAGAGAGCTTTTGGGGCCCATTTTCAATGGTGCAATCAGTGAATTGTTTGTCCATTTTTACTTGTGCGGCCAGTATTGGGACTGGGGAGGGAAGGAGCTAGCTGCTGGCTATAAAACCCTTTTAGTGGACATTAGCACATTTCTGTTTTCCTCTCTCATATTAGTGGAAGGAAATCATCTGTATAAAAGGCACACAAAACTGCCGTTTTGTAGCTATAAATGATAAGGACCAAATATATTTTCCTTTTCTGCAACACACGCTGCTCACCCAGTTTGCTGAAGCTGTGCACGAGCCCACGCTTGAATTTCTGTACTGCAGACAAATTGCCCCTTTTCGAGGCTGCCGCTGCCGCCGAGGCCGTCGAGGCCGACGATGAGGTCGCTGCTGTTGACGTTGTTACACCTCTTGGTGGAGTTGAACTCGTTGTCGTCGTCTGGTTAATGGACATTTCGGCTAAAAGAAAGAAAGTGGGAAAATAATGGGACGCCATCTTAACGGTCAGATGGTCAAATGAAATTGGCCTCTAAAAGCCGAGGCTGAGAGGCTTCAATTAAGAAGGGCCCTGTGCCCAAAGAAAAAAAAACGGGAAACTGCTTCGAATTCAGGAAGGATATGATATTTGCATAAAGGGACCAATTTCAAAATGTAATCTGAGGATTCACGAGTTTTTCATGGCCCTTTTTCACAAAGAAAATAAAAGTTCTTTGAAGGCTCATTTTCCAAAAAGGCCAGGAAGAGAGAGGAGACAGAAGGAACGAACGAGGCTGAGCTGTCCCTACATAGACTACAGATACACATACACCAAAGCAAATCCTTTGAATCTCCCTTCTTGACGTTAACCTAATCCTGAAATCTTATTCAAGCAAGAGTACGCATACACATGTAGATATACTCGATCTCAATTCTTGAGCCAAGAAAAGTTTTGGACTCTGCGGTGTTCACGTCAGTTATTCTTTTCAAAAAGTATAATTTGGTCTATGTAGAATGTATCGAGCGATGCTCATTACATAGATATTTTCTTATCAGATTATCTGACAAATTAGCTTGCTTCTCGTTTTCTATGAGAAGCGGCTGGAGTATATTTTTCTCCCGCCAGCATCATGAATCATTGTGTTCTGATTGTGGCTAGGGAAAGTAAGAGAATTGACATTAAATAATGGTTGTACGCAGGTTTGGTTTCACTACATATAGTCTCTTGGGGGAAATGAAAAAAAGCACAACGATAACAAATTACCTCTCTGTTCACCTTGACTTATTTACTAGAAATAGAGAGCCTTTTTGAGGTGGAAACTGGATTAAGGGGTTACAATTAACTAATGCGGCCAGTGACAAAACAAGGCTACATCACAGTGCTACCTTTTTTCTACTGGCCTAATTTAATAATACCGACGTCACCATCACTGCCACAGTCAGGCCAGGGCCAGGCCTTTTAAGGGAAGGAAGACTGGAAATGGGGTCGCACGATCTAGCAATCGCTTTTGATCCACCTGTTTGTTCTTTCATTTGATTTCCCCTCGTGCCCCTCCTGACCTAAGAAAAAAGTACGATCCTGAGACCTGTCTAGTTTTGGCTCTATGATAAATTGTTCCTGTTCATGGTGTGATGCTCTGTTATGAATCTTGTGTGTGCGACCGTAAATAATATATCATTTGATGTTTTCTTTTATGTTTTATCTTAGAGGGTTAGGTAGGAATTAGGATACCTTAACTTGGCTTTAGGAAGGGAAAGCTGGAGGATTAATTTCCTAAAGAAAATAAGATCTCTGATGACTGACATGCATGCACCCCTCCTGATTAATTTACATAGGTAGAGCAGAATAAAGGCCAAAAAGGCCACGGCGAGGCCTTTTTTATTCAGTTATTTATTTAGATTTGTACTATACCTGCTTCGATCGCCATATCACATTGTCGGCAGTCTAGTGAGCTGCATCTTGGTGGCAAAGGTTGCAACATTTTTGTTTGTATGTATTTTTCTAGGATTTTCACAGAAAATATCTGAAATGCTGCAATTGCAATTTACACAACCACTTGACAATGTCAAAACAGAGTCTACGTAGCCTCAAGGTATTTGCATTTTGAGACTCACATTAACCACTTACTTAACTGTCGAGTTTGGTGTTATCGCGATGGCGATATTTTTCGCATTATTTTGCTTGCGACAGCAAAAAAATGCCACTACCAGTGAGTGAGCATCTTGTCTTGAATGCTAGCGGTGCGCAACCAAACTGTACATAGATGGTATATGGCATAGCCATGTACTCGTAGAAATGTGAAAGTCACACAGCGACGGCGCGCGCGCGATTCCGAGGCTGCGAGGCCGCGAGGCCAGAGTCTCGAGCGAGCAAGAGGATGTCCTCCAACTTCCACAGCATCATCATCGTGCACCCAACTTCGTTCGTCGAGGCCGTGGGAGGCTGAGATCCGTACCATATAACATATTTCGCTAGCAGCCTCGGGTTTTCTTCGTTTCGCTTTTGTCGGACTCGGTCCTCGGGCTCTCGGATGAGGGAAAGCGAGACTTTCTTATTATTATATACTTTTGTTACTCTCCTCTGCATGTTTTTACTTCTTAGTTACAGGGAGACTTTGGAATACGCTCCCGCGAGTTAGTGGTACAACCCTAGGGAACATATTTTATGCTTTTTGTAGCGACGCGGCGTTCTTGTTGTTTTAGTCTATCTACGGAGATATATCTGGAAATGGACACTATACACCAGCTTATCTAGCGATAAGCCGATTTTAGAGAAACTTGGTATCAGAATGCAAGCCTGTTCTAGTATTTGCTGGTAGCCCTACATTATAATGTATACCGAGCGGGTTTTTAACCTTTTTTCCGCAGTCCACGAGACCGCCGATCCCTGGGGACGCTATCCCATTTAACTCTGATACAATGTGACAAGTAGACCATTTTTCGGCAAAAATTGGCCCCCAGGCCGAAATCCGTGACCCGACCTACATTTCCCCATACCCTCTTTTAGGGGGCAAAAAGGGGGAAAATTGGGTTTTCTGGCAGATTTTTTGACGAGGCGAGGACGCTTCCAATGGCTTGAATTATAGGCGCTAGTAAATTACCTGGACTGGGATTGGATTGAGTCAGCAAGAGCAGGAGCAACCCCGCAGAGGCCAGAGGGGCGAGCCGTTTTTAGCAAGCGGGTTTATGGGCTGTTTACATCATATCCTCGGCCGAGTCCCCTGGTATCAGCTCTAATTTTTCAGTGCGAGCCAAATATGGAGGACAACTTTTAAAGGTCCTCCTCCTCTCTCCCCGGTCTGTCTCGCGGGCTCGCGGCGGCCTCTCTAAAGTCGAGGCCGGCTAAGAAATGCTCGATAAAATGACATTGTGTTTAAACTGACACGTCTCTAAAACACTTGCACAAGGGCATAACATCCGTGTGCCTAAAAAAGTAGAAAAATGCAGCCAGCTAGCAGCTAGATATCTAGAGGAAACTGAGCTGACGCTCTGTACTCTAACACGAAGGCCAAGACCAGAAGAGCCCAGCTAAAATGGGCAATGGCCTTTTTATGCTCTATGTTTATGGCAAAACTGACAGTAAATAGTAAATAGAAATATCTTCCCACCCACCCGCTATCCAGCTATTTTTATATTTGTGTTGGGACTCTCTCGAGCAAGGAGCCGAGCCTTGCACCAAAACCATTTCGAAATCTCGTCGGGAACAATGCCCGTTCTCACGACTCAATAAGACTACAGGATGCATCTCGGTAGATACCTATCTATATTTTATATCCGAATCAAGCTCATAAACTCCAGAGTTCCCTATCTGCTTTAATGGATCTTCATTGCTTTGCCTTTAGTTATCGGGAATAAGTTTCAGTTGGAATCCTCGAAAAAGGCCAGAAAATCTATGTAGGAGAAGGAAGAGGAGGTGCAACAAAAAAAGGCCAAGATATCAAACGTCGAGGCCGATGCCTTGGTTCTCACAGCCTCAGCCTTCTTTTACAAAAGGACTGCTGGGGAGATACGATTCAGATTTATTTTCCTCCTTTCCTTTGCCCTTCAATAGATCTTTCTTTCTTCTCTTCTCAGGTTGGTGTTAAAGGCCGATTTTCACTAGTCAGAAATCTGTTGGAACACTCAAAAAAACCTCGAACTTTAAGCGTAATCTCCTGCATACGTTTCGAGTTTTGGTTGGGCGTGTTATTTTTTTCCACGGATTTTTCAATTCCCGCACAATTTGACAGAAAAAAAAGTTGGGTAGGCCCGTTTTATTTTCGTTCATATTTCATCAATTTTGTTACTGTATTCTGTATCGGTACGGAAAATATAGGTTATCTTTTATAGAGACGGTCTCTCTTCTTTTCATCTTATTTTATTTAGTAGTCTGTTCCTCGGATGTTGTAGCGTTTCGTGCATTCAGGACAATACCACTGACCCTCGGGCGGGACCATGATTCCGACGCACTCAAAGTGGAACCACTCCAGCCTGCAGTCGGGAGCATCGCACCCAATCATATCGCTCACGTCGTCGTGGGGGCTCTGGCAAATGCAGTACAACTTGGTGTCGACGCCGACCACGGGGTGATGCGATGGCCCCATCCCCGGGGCGGCTACCGAGGTGGGATAGCCGCGGCCGGAAGTCCCGTTAAACACGTCGTCGTCGTCCTCGCTGAAGTCCATCTCCGAGTCTGAATCGGAGGACGAGGGCCTGTTC
>JAAUYL010038748.1_pt1 | contig 13589 bp, 6 predicted proteins | sample 7278011 | NCBI WGS metagenome assembly JAAUYL01 (sample SAMN14350225, study PRJNA611818) | marine sediment metagenome | isolation source: surface marine sediment (1.8m) | place: French Polynesia: Moorea | collected 2018-08 | reverse complement strand
TTTAGCAGGCAGTTCTACGACTAATCTCGAGGGTAGCGATCAGCGATGTTTTTCAGGTTCCTAACGAAATTGTTGCATTACGAAAAATGTTTCTTCTTTTAAAGACAAAAGTTATGTTCCTTGGAAAACACAGTAATCTAATGCAGCTAATCAGTGAGTTTAAATCACTTTCATACTAGATCACGATAGATCAGCGTAAGAAAATACTGCAAATTGTCATGTTCATTGCATTTCATCTAACATTTTATGAAGTGAATTCTTTGAGGATCGTGACTGATTTGAAGCTGGCAATGAAATAAGATGATTTTTTGCGCATGCATCGAACTCGTTCAATCACTCGGCCAAGGTTGGATTTTGAATTTCGCGCCATAGCAAAAAAGCCCGCGAAACTTGAAATCAAATCAGCCGACGAAAAAACAATCCTCCCGGTAATCACATGCTATTAACGGCATCTTGGTAAATTATTTATAATAATAATTTTCCTGCTTATTGACAAGCAAAATAACGGTAATTTGCAAAGAAAAACTCATTAATCAATAAAAAATAATCCAGTCCAACAGTGGTTTAATGGTACAAGAATTTCACCCAAAATATTCTCAAGTGTAGCAAATGTACAGAGTCCATTAAAAACCATATCCACTAGGAAGTCAGGGAAGAAAAAACTAAACTTTTTAAAAGTGTTTAAAAAGTCTGCCAAGTTACTGCCATAAACAGCGCAGTAGGGAAGCTTGCTCAGAGTTTTACTTTTTTGCTACATAAAAATCTCACTGATAAGACCGCTCTTTCAAGATTGAAAGTTTTTTAGAAATAACAAAAAACCTTTATTTTAACCTAGGGTCAAAAAATAAACATCATTTTGTATTTTCACACTGAATTGATTGCCCATTAAAGTTAGCGGATGCACTTTCGCGAGGTGGTTGTCGTAAATAATTCGAAAGAACAATAGCCCAATAAATACAATGCAATCTTTTTATTTACTTTCAATGCCCAATTTTTCAAGAAATATTCATATATTTGTCATAGAGTTCCCAGACAATTTGGGTGGCGCTCTCAGAAGTCGTCAAAAATCGATAAAAAGCGCCGAAACTACCGACCGTTACTCACATTATGCATTCCTTCGGCGAAGGGATGTGTTTTTGTTTATGTTTACTACTGCTGCTGAGCAGCTGTTTGTTTTGAATATTTTATCGGTTTGTTTATATTTGTGCTTCGCTTCTTCATATTCTTTATGATTGATACCAACTTTCACTGCGGAAACAGCCACTTTTGTATCGGGCAAACATTTTGCAATTTTCAAAATTTCAAATTATTTTTGGAAATATAATATTTGGGTTTCTGCAGCTCTTCGAGGGTCTCCGAGAAATCGATTTATTTTTCTGAATGTCATTTTTTCAATTTTGCTTACAAATCCTAAAGTTGCAAAGGGCAAGTTTTTCATTATATTTTGATATTGTAGACACACGCGCGTTTGGAAAATAGATTCATATTTTAAATCCGAAAATTGCAAAGCTCATTTTCAATTTGTTTTTGCTCGTCCCTCTCGTAATTTTGGTTTCCTCTGACATTCAGAAAAATATTGATAAATCAAACATATTCATCATTAACCTTCAAAATGCAAATATGGCCAATGTAAGACAATTGCGCAATTTTGGGACTCATTTTGTTTACTTTTCATTTGACATAAATATTTTTTTCTGGGAAAAAAATCTTGGCATTCTGAAATAGCATTGCGCCCGACAAAAAAACGTGCCTTTGAGATTGAAAAACGTAATTTTCTTGCATGGTTTTAGGTCAAAATATATTCCATAAATGTAGATCCAACAAGAGCGTTTTGTCGTATCACCAGCTCATCCCCAGGATAAAAAAGGTCGCGCTAGGAGATAATTTCAATGCGATAAAAACTGGCTCACCTCTTGAGGATTACATTTTGTGAGATCCACGACGGCAAAAAAGCGGATTTTCCCAGGAGAAACCTGAGAAAAATATTAATATATTTTTATTTATTTGCATCCCGCCTTTTTTGACGAATGCAAACTTGAAAATGATAGATATCTTGGCAGTTGAGTGTGCAAAAAAATGTAAGCATTTAATGTTTTCTAATAGCAAAAGAACTACCATTGATATTAATTTATGTATTTTCAATAAATGAAACATTTCTAAAGTATAAATATATTTGAGGAAGGGAAAACCTTGAAAAAATGAGCCTTAAAAATGGATGGGGAACTTTCGCCAGAGACCAGTTTTTCAGGATTTTCTTAAAACTCCCTGGCTTATTGTCACCTCGCAGCAGGGTGTCCGTATCTTCTCCGTGCATAAAAGCTGATTTTTTTCCCGTGTATAGGTGAGATGCTGTAGTAGAAAATAACTAAGTATTTTTAGTATAATTAGCAAATTCCCTTGCGTTTTGGGTTACGTTGTTTACAATGTGCTATCAAAGATGGCGCCACCGTAGAGTATTTAAAAAAACCCTTTGCTTAATTTCTTTTGGTAGTTAGTCAAAAGTTGTTTTCAAAATTCGGTTTTGGCGAGATATTTTAATGTTTTTAAGAAAAGAATATAGTTACTAAATCCGGCAATAAACTTTTAAAATTATATTTTTGGCAATTTATATTTGCATTCAACTCACGCTGAAAGGTTTGCAATCATAGAAACAAATGTTAAATTCACCACCGGTTCAGATTTTCCAAGTTGTCTTTAAGGTCCTTTCCAGGGAACCCAAATATTTCTGATGGGCCACTCAAAATCTACATGGTATTTGGCCCATTGCGGAATGAACTTTTCTCTCTCAATACAATGACATGCATCGTCAATAATCTTACTTTACAAGTTTATTTCATTTATAATATCTTGAATAAGGGCACTTAGCAAAAATATAAGAAATTGCTACGAAAGTACAAGCACTTGACATTTTCGAATACATGTAGTATTTATTTCTCCCATTTTCAATGATTCCATCAGTGGCTTTTTGACAAGTTTATGGGTCTGCCTTTACTGATTGCAATAAAACGAGAACCGGTTTAGCTCGTGACCCGTGCAGTTTTGCAATTTTGAAATTTCCCGCCAAATCCGAAATTAAAGCTGCATCTCGCGTACGGACAATTTTTCTCTCCCTCTATCTGCTTAGAAAAATATTTCACAATAATCCCAATATCAATAACAAGATATCGGCTCTTAAAAGAGTGCTACAAACCAATTCATACATGTTTCTAGAAATAGAGGACAATTGTTACTGTCAAAGGAAAATTGCTCAAGATTTTTTTTGAGGTTAAAAAATCCATCTTGGGATGACAAGATATTACATGCGCATTTTTCTAACAGTGCTACAAGATGCTCCGTGAATGATTGTCGCCAAAAAAAGAGCCACAATGTAATTGTGATTTATTGGTTTGAAATGGGCAATGACGCGAACAGTTACGAAAAAAGCGCTACCAGATGGTCACTTTTGAAAAGAAATAGCCAAACAAAACGTCAAAAACTGTCAACAAAAAAGCCCAAAAAAGCAGATGTAGAAGTCAGAAAAATTGGGTAGGAATATAATTACTTAATTTCTACAATGCACGCGCCAGAAAAATATGCTCAAATTATGCCCAAAAAGCGCCAAAATATACAGTAAAAATTGTGGGAAGAAGTCGGCAGCGGCTCAGAGTGAGTAAAAAATGTTGCGAAATCCTCCGTTTTGAGGTTAAAATGTATGCCTTCCCGAGTATATTTTATTTTCTCATATTGTACGTCGAACAGATATTTTTTCCTGAGAGTGGGTGTCTATGAGAACAAATTCATCTGGTTTTCCCTGAAAAAAAATCGCGAAAAAAGCTAAAATATTTATTTGATTTATTTTCAGGTATGCTGAAGAAACGTAGTGCGACTCAGGACTCAGGACAACGACGATTTTGGCAAAATTATAAAAAATCAGGATTTTTCAGGAAAATTCCTGAAAGTGTACACAGGACTCTGACAAAAATACATATAAATATAATAATATTATTGTGAAATCACGTTACGTTTAAAAACAAAGCATATAAGGAAATATTTTTCTCGGAAATTGTCCCTTGTAATTGGCATAATTTGGCATTAAAAACATGGAAAAAGTCCCAGGTTTTCACTCAGAAAAAAAATCTTTTTCATCAATAAAAACCGAGTCATTTTCTCATCTTTTACTTTATTGCCCTGTCCATCTTGAAGTTCAACTTTCAAGAGCACTTTGAAACGAAATTGTAAGTAAAGGAAAAACAGGGCACTTTTTAACGCAGGCAGTTGACAAACTTGACATTGAAAAGTGGCGCTTTTGCCGAGATTTTTCCCATGATTCTGCTGTGACAATCTGGTAGCTCCGCTGCTGAGAACAAGACTGAACTTGCTGGAAAAAATGAGATTCTGCCTTGAAACAGCTAGCTCAAAAATCTGGGAAAATTGCCTAACCTATTTAACGTCACACTTCAGCATGTCTTTTGCTTTTGAAATGAAGATCAGGAAACGTACAACCGTTACACATTTTTTATCAATTTCCTTGGAAAATAATTAATTTTAATAATCAAAATCATGACCCTACAAAGAACAATTTCTTTTTCTTCTGCCTACTACAAAAAGTTCATGCTTAACTCGCGGGTGGCATTTTCCAAAAAACAATACAGGGATTTTACTCCCAGAGTTTTTGAGTATTTACAAATCTGAGATAGACAGTGCAACTGATATTTTCTCGTGGGTCGTGCAAAAATATAAATTGAACAAGATCACAGATAAAACCTTTTGAAAGAAAACTGTGCTCCAATATGCTTTGTGGAATTATTTATGGTCAATATTTTTCAGTGGTTTCAATTCGAAAATTGTATAGAAGGGGGCGTGGCAACAAATGACAACTCAATACTAACAATGGAAATAGGGGCGTGACGCTTGTGGTTTGAAAAAATGCCATATTTTTTATGGGAAAATTCAAAATAAAACAACTTCTTGGCTGCCCTTTGGTCAATAAAACTTGTTAAAAATATTCTTCTATGTTCTTCTGAGTGTCTTTCAAAATCTTTACCCTTCTACATGGATGACCTCAAACACATGTTCCAATTTGTACGCGAATCTTTCTCATTTTCTAGAATTATATTTTTATTTTTCAGAAGGTGGGCCAGAGCAAACCCCCCAACAAGCCTAGGATGCAATTTTCAACCAGACCCCTGATTCACTCAGCAATACTATCAGTCTTGTTCATCCTTCTGTCGACGACAACAACAACGACAAATGCGAGTCCAGACCGAGGGGCAGGCGGAGGCTGGAGCCTGCGGCTGAGCGATCCTGATCGCGATGGGCGATTTTTGAACGTCCCCATTTACTATGGAGACTGGGTTCCAATCACTCAGGCCCGCAAAACAATAGAGGTGAGAGCGAGGCAAGAGCGTAACGCCGAGCGAAGCTGAGTGTAGCCTTTCTTATTTGTTTTTCAGGCGGTAGCCAGTAAAATCCAGGGTGAACAGCAGAAACGGAGGCAGGACCCGCCTCAAATCATAACAGCAGCAGCTGTTGACCCACCCTCTGACCGTCTTGACACGGTCGTGCTGGGCACCAGCTACACTCATTCACAACAACAACAACAACAACAACATGTGCCATATGAACACCATGATTCCTCCTCTAGTCACCACTACAACCAACAGCAACAACATCACAACCAGCGCTGGCGAGGCCACCACAATCAACGAAGGCCTCCGCTGAGACGTCAAGACAACTACAGGTAAAAGTCTTTTTCATGCTCCGCGGGAGACTTTACCAACAATATGCTTTGGACTTTCAGACACAGAGGTCACCGGAAATTGCCGCCACCGTCGCAATTCGTCAACCAGATCTCGTCCATTTTTGGCGCCAGCAGCAATCAACACCACGTGACAACACAAAAACCGGAAGTCGAGCACACAACCACTTCCGGTTTTAGTCTGGGTAGCGTTTTCAGCTTCCTCAATCCTGTTTTGCAACCGTCGAAGCCGGACATCTTGTTGTATAACAACCCCGTGATCAAGGAACTGCCAGCTCCGGATCTTTCTCAGGTATGTCAAACTTGTGATGGTTTGTATCAATGTCATTGACAATCCACATTTTTTTCAGGGTGGACCACCTGTAATTGAACTTGGAGGAGGCTACGCTGAAGGAGCAGAGGACCTGTTTGTTGAGAGATTGGAGGCCAAACGCCAGAGGGACAAGAAATACCATAGAACCCGGAACCATCACCATGGTCATGTCAACCATAATAGAAACCACCACCAACATCAACATCAACAATCACAGCAAGTGGTCAACCACCATCAAAACCATGACCACCTGGCAGGGTTCGTTGATGTCGACTTTGAACACTTTACACCTGGCCAAGTGGAAGACATTGAACCTCCCAGAAGGCAAAGGCATCCCAATCTCAACTCCCATCCAAACAACTTCTCAGTCCTGGTCAGTGGATTGCCCAGGAATCCAAGTGCCAAACAATTGGCCAAACTGTTCAAGGATGGATCTGTTGATGAAGACAAGCATCAAGCCTACATCACTGGCAACAATGTCGTCGCTCCTGATGGTTTCGGCAAGGTGACACTGCCCTTCATTGAGCCGGCTGAAGCTGCCAAGAAGGCTGACGATTTGCCTCCAGTTTTTATTGCTCCTGTTGGTTACAAAGTGCCTAAGGGATACAAAGGCCATCCTCTTCCCTATGACCCATCAGTGGTGGACAGGATCAAGGACAAGGAGAATGTCAATCTGATTCATGCAACCACCAAATCTCCCTACAACAACAATGAAGTGGATCCCAATCCTTTCTTGGAAGGAGTCACCAATTCAAGGAACAGATATTTCCCTGCTTCAACCACAACCCAGAAACCATCCGTGATCATCAAGGATGACCATGCTCAAGACCATGTGGAGGACCTGGATACTTCAGAGTACAAGCCTGAACCTGTTCAAGATGAAGATCAAACCACTGGAAATGTGGATGACAGTCTCAGTGAGGTCCTGGAGAAACTGAGACAGGCCAGCAAAAATAGACCTCCATTGGTTTCCCTTTACGATAGGAACAAGAATACCGGTGGTCTTGTCGGACCTGTGGTCATTGGCAGTGGCAAGTTTGGTGGCAAGAAGAAGAGGAGGAAGATCCTGACCAAGATTGTCAGGAAACCTTACAGACCACATAAGCAAGCCAGCAGCAGCACCACAACCCTGGAGACAACCCCGACCACAGTAGAAGACCTCAGTCCAACCATCAGGGAGAGGCTGGATTCGACAGATCTTGAACCAGTGACTGAACCACTGTTTACATCATCGCCAGCCGGAGATTACTCTGTGGATGTCACAGTCCAACCTGAAGATGTGCCAATCACCACCCAACCTGAATCGTTTGTCACATACCCTGCTGAACATTTTGTCCCAACCACAACTACAACCACAACCACAGAATCCACAAGTCAACAGGAGTATGATGCTGCGCCATCCGATGTGGTCACTGATCAAGAGGCTGCTCCAATCAATTTCATCACCAGGAGACCAAGGACCACAAGAAAACCATTCGTAACCACAACAACCACAACCATTGACGACTTTGATCCGTCGCCAACTTCGGAACCCGGAACCAGTGGATACCAGCCAACTCCATTCAGCCCATTGGATCCATTCAAAAGGCTGAGGTTCAAGACTGGTGGTGCCACCAGAAAACCATACAACATTTTTGGTTCATTCGTACCACACGATACCACAGATGAGGAGACCACAAGGAAACCCTATGAGATCCACAGTCCCAGGCTCAAGTTCAGGAAGTATGGCTTCAACCAGGGAACCAACAGTGGCAAGGTCAGCTTTGGCGAGAGGCTCAAGGAGAGGAAGAAACCTAGCTGGTGGTCCAGTGGTGAAAGACCTGAAACTTACGAATACTATCCTCCCACAGAACCATCGACCACCACAACCACGACCACAGAAGGTGGTTACAAGAAGAAGTTCAGGCCATTCTTTGACCAGCTGTATGAAACTCTGACTGGTGGTCAGACCACAACCACTGAGCGATTGCCATTCTGGAGCAGAGGCAGGAATCAGCAGACCACCACACCCAATCCTTATACGATTAATGCTGAGATTTATGAGGTCTACACTCCTGTTGGACAGAGTCACAAACCTCTCAGCACCACTCAACCACCAATTGTGTCAGAAACTGAGCCACCCTATTGGCAAGACTCTGCTGTGGCTGAACCTAAGCTGGACGAAGCCAAGGACCTGGTGTTTGTTGATTACACCACTGAGCATGAGACAGCTGACAAGCACTCCACCACTCCTCACTACAAAGATCCTGTTGGAGTGACTGTTCCACCGGCTGACCTCTTGTCCAACTATGTTGACAGCGATGTCCATTTGGATTTTGCAGAGTCTCAGCAAAATGAACAGAGATGGAACGAGGTTGCAGTGCCTCCAAGAGGTTTGGACACTTATTCCAAGGACTTCAAGCCTGCTATTCAATTGTCCAACAAGCATGACCAAGACTACAGAGAGCCAACTGGAATCTACAATGAGCACAGCCAACAACAGCTCCATGTCAAGGAGGGTGACTTTATTCCGTTCCAACCACCAGAGGAAGGAGGAGCAAAGAGAAACAGGATTCCCTATGTTGAGATCCAGCGAGAACCTGTCAATGACGGGGCTCCACTGCAAATCTCCATCGAGACGGTGCCAACGGACAACACTGACTTGCTCATTGATGTCTTGGAAGCTGTCAACAATGCTGCTGCTCCAGTTGAAGAGAATGTCATTCCTGATGTTCCTGACAATGTCAACGACATTGATGGGCAATCACATGACGAAGATGAGGAGGACGCTGAAGCCACCACAATCTCTGTTTTCATAACTCCTCCAACAACCACAGAGGGCGCCAGGATTCCTGAGATTGAAACTGATGCGCCTGGAACAACTTTAGTGGATGATGGATTTGATTCCACAATTTTGGATCAGGATGTCACCCAAACAAAGGAGGTTGCTGAGACAACCGTTGTTCCTGAGACAGACACCACTCTAAACGATCATGACGAACCGGAACCAACGGCTGAGATTGACATTGTCGAGGAAACAAAGGAAACCACATTTGAGACCACACAACCACCAGTGACAACCACAAAACAAGAAGACCTTGAAGTGACCACCTTCAGGCCTTCATTCTTCGAGAACTTTAGCCTCACCAAATTGCTGGATTATGTTCTGCCATCCAGAACCACCACCACGACCACATCACCAACAGTGACCACCAGCTCTACCACAACTGAGTCTAGCCAAGATACCACCATTGTTGACGAGGAGAAGGAGGAATATCTTGAGCCCAACCATGAGATCCTGGATGCAGAGGTGACCAGGCCCAAGAAGGAGATTGACTTGACGACCACAGCAGCAATCACTGACATTGATGAGGTGGTTGGAACCACAGTTCTTCCAACTGTTGAAGAAGTCGAGACCACACAGCACCCACAAACCTTAAATGGGGTTGAGGAAACAGAAGAACCCTTGGTTACCACATACAGACCTATCCGGTTGCACAGGCCCAAATCCTACCCTCCCACGGCCAGAGATGACTTCCTTCACCTTAAAGCTGCCAACTCTTTGACCACAACTACCACTGAAGAACCTTCGACAACAGAAGTTGAGTCAAGCACTGTCAACAAAGCAGTGTATGGTGCCATCAGGAGAGAGGAGTTTATCAAGAACTGGGTCCAGCGGAAGTATCACAAACCTGAGAACAGCAAGAACAGATTCACACTGTCATTGCCTTCAGCAACCACATCTTCCAGTGATGACAGCAGTGATACATCTGAGACCACAACACCATCCAGTGAGGCTGTGACCACCACCACGACCACAAAACCACAGGGTCCATTGCTGCCATTTGCTCCAACAGTCCTGCCACGGGGCAAGATCAGGTACAACAAGGCCAAGAAAAAGTTCAAGAAGATCTCCTTCCTGGAGAAGCTGAAGAACAGCTTCAAGGACAAGGAGAAGGCATCTGGATCATCTGGGGTCAAGGGACCACTGAAGCTCAAAACCGCCACTGACGACACAACCACGACCACAACAACAACAACAACAACAACCCGAAAACCAGTGGTCCTCTATCCACGTGGCAGCAATACCAAGCTGTACCGGAAGTGGGCTGACAAGACCCTCAGCCAGGCAGAGTTTGAAAAGACTGTCCTGGGAGTGTCGACAGCTACTGAGGTGTCAGTTCAATCCAGAATTTGTGTTAGAGGCCACTGCTTCAACGCGGATGACAAGAACAAAAACAAAAGAAAGAGCTTCTTCAAAAATTAATAACATCAATGTCCCTTGATCAAATAAGCAAAACATAGTCAATCCAATTCCAAGGCAACTCCAAACTCAAACACATCATTTAGATTTAAATTCTATTGTAATCCCTAGTGCTGCATATTTTCTAATTCTTTCAAAAGTAATCAACGTTTTTTCCTAAGGAATATCTGGTCGCATTACTAAACTGCTCTCTACCCTGCTATTACTAATCAAAAAATCCAACAACCCTGTGTCATATTTTACTAAAAAAAATCTATATATATTTATTTATGAATTTCTGTAAATATATTCGTTTCTGAACATTTTTTGTTAAACAAAACAACCGGAATGAAATGCTCAATGTACAAAGCGAAGAAAACAACAATCTGTAAGTAAGAAAGAATGTCATTAAAAACAATATTCCGATTTCAAAACAAGACAACCATGACGCAAATAAACGGAAATTTGATTTAAAAAAAGCATTTTATTGTCTAACAATGTGTTTATCTAAAGTTGACAAAGCTACACCCTCTTTGTAAATGAAACTTAACAATGCGACAGAATTTAGGAGGTGTACTTTCTGTCTTATGAATTAGGCCTGAAAAACAGGACAGAATGAGTATATTTCAAACTATTCTGGTATTTTGGTCATTGGTTTTGGTCAGCAAAGCTCAACAAGGAGCCTGTATATTTGACCCGTACGCTTATGCAATCACGGAGAACGTTTGCTTGCCATTTGACTATCTCAAAGGACAGGTAAAAACAAGGTGAATTTGTGAATTACTTTTGAAAGAATAATAGATTCTTCTGTAGCTTCCATGGATGCCAACTAAAGTAGAAGTGTTCTTTCTGATCCATGCCATTCCAAGTATCAATGACAATAGCAAGTCAATCAGCCTTCAACTGTCTTTGTATATCAAGTGGTGGGATCACAGGTTACTTGTGATTATTGCTCGTCGTTGTCTTTAAAATGATTTAAATGCCATTTTAGGATTAGGATCAACATGACCGACTACAGTTCCTTTGAGGACATTGATGCTGAATACTTGGATCTGCTTTGGCAGCCAGACCTGAAGATTGCCAACCTTGTCGATTTTGAAATCCAGGAGGTGTTGAAGCCCTTGAAGGGGTTCACAGTGTTTGGATCAGGACTGGTGTATCATTCACTGGATGCAACTGCAACTATTTCTTGCGGAATGGAGTTTTCCAGGTACCCAATGGATAGCCAAGTCTGTGAGTTCATGGTGAGTCAAGTCTTTAGAAGAATTTATGTTAATGTAACCATCCAAGTACTTGCAGGTGATGAGCTCCAACTACGATTTTCCTAAGCTTCAGTTCATCTCACAGTACAAGTTTTCTGACACTGATCACAGGAAGAGTGACACGACTGCTTACACCATTAAAATGGAAGAGCTGGAGATGAATCCTAATCTTACAACCTCAGAAAACATGACGGCCTATGTTGGATTCAAAGTGGCTTTGCAGAGACGAAGTATGCCCTACATTATGCAATATTACTTGCCTGCAATCGCCATTGTCATCTTGTCGCAAATGAGCTTTCTGATATCACCGCAACAACTTCCAGGACGAGTGGCCCTCCTTGTCACTCTGTTTCTGGTCCTGACAAACATTTTCATCAATCAGCAGGTTTGTTAAAATAGCTCGGCGCATGTAAAGCAAAATCACTTTGCTTTTGTTTGCAGGCTTCAACGCCACCTTCAAAGAAAGTGACACTTCTTGGAGAATACCTGTTGGCCTGCATTTTCTTTGTCTTTGCTGCCCTTCTGGAGTTTGCATTGGTATTAAAGTATAAGAGGAGGGCTGATCTCAAAATGTCAGTTTTGCCAGTTAACATTAAAGAGGATACTGTCGTGAAACAAGAATGGTCGGACAAGCTGAGGACTTGGAATGATGTTACTGACAAACTGAATGTCATCAAGACTAACAAAAGAAAGAAAAATGTTGATCCTGAAAGATTCTCATCAAAAGTTGATTCTATTGCCCAGGTCCTATTTGCAGTCGCCGTTATACTTTATAATTGTGTCTATTTCACCAAAAGTTTGGCTTGAACATCTCAGTGTTTACTTTTGTCCAAGATAGAAATGAATTTATTTTCCTTGAAATCAAGAAATTGTGAATACATTTCGTCTTTTATTCCTTTCCTTGATGGCAAAGTTGATCTCCTCCTGCCTTCTGACTTCTCTCAATTCTTGTTGAGTTATGGCCTGATTGTGCAGATTAACTTTGAATGTAAAGGATACCATCGCTGGATTTCTGACTGACATCACGATCAGGGAGAATGTAAACAACAAAATGGGCGGAAGAGTTTTGTCAATAAACAGTAACGTAGCTATTCCACCGACAATCAACATTGACACTGCCAGACCTGAAGACAACATTGATGCTCTGAGAGGAATCTCCAGCAGTTCTCTGTTCCTGAATTCATTCTGAGCGGGTGCAACTCTTCTTTTAATATGGTTGTACGTCATAATGTCCAGCACAATGGCAGCTCCAATCTCAACCTTGTTCCAGAGAAAGACAATTGCCATCAAGGCTGGATTGGGATTAAACTGGAAACTAGGTCCATGGATGCACAGAGCAATGACCCCTGAAATCATAACTTGTTCTATTGTAATTTTTGTAAAACTTTGTTCCTCACCACTGATAAATCCTCCGTTGTAAGAGTATAGCATCAACGCAAAGAAAAATACCAATTTAATCCCTGTTCCAACGGAAACTCCAATCCTAATTGGTTTGTTCAATGATTTCAGGTCTCCATGTCTTGTCATGTAATACCTATTAACATTTAGGTTGTAATAAAAGGTATGGAAACACAATTCAAGTATTTCACAACCTTATTGAAGATATTAGTGAGACAAAGAATGGCGAAATGAAATTGCCAGTATATCCAGAACCAGCCAGAAAATGACAACCGAGCTTATAATTGAAGTCGAGGCTATTACTTTTGGCGAGAAAAGCAAGACTTGACGTTGCACTCACGCCCATCATCAAGGATTGGACAATGCCATCTGTGAGCAAAATAAGGTAGATAACTTTTCTGGTGTTGAAGCTCTTGTAGACTTTGAAAACACTGATACAATTGGCAATGCAACCAATGCAACTGACTACAAAGAACAGACACAGAACATTTGGATGGAATTCAAAATGAGAAGCCATGTTATTAGAGAGAATTTGTTACTGCTACTAAAGCTTTTTTGCCACTTACGTGCAATGGTGTTTTTGAGTTTCCGGAGATTAATTCAGGTGGACAAAAATAACAAGATTGTCTAAAAATATGAATGCCACGTCGATCAAGT
>JAAUYL010026669.1_pt1 | contig 13592 bp, 19 predicted proteins | sample 7278011 | NCBI WGS metagenome assembly JAAUYL01 (sample SAMN14350225, study PRJNA611818) | marine sediment metagenome | isolation source: surface marine sediment (1.8m) | place: French Polynesia: Moorea | collected 2018-08 | reverse complement strand
GAAATGAACGGGCTTTGTCTGATGCGGAGACTGAACAAAGATCAAGTAGAAAATAAAAAGTAGATTTCCCAAAATAATATTCTTTTATTTACTGACTGACTGTGGCGCAAATTCTTGCCAAAGCTCTTCGAAATGATTGACATAGGGTCGGACCAGATTCGGCTCCGATGTGACGACGACATTTTCGTGATTGCCCATCGCTGCCTGCATTGTCCAATTGAACGATCCCGTGATCAGGATGTTGTCGTCGACGATGGCGAACTTGTGGTGCATCAAGTAGTCGGACTTCTTCATCCTGACGAACGCTCCGTTGGCCATGAACTTGGGGACGAAGCTCCCGTTCAAGTTGGCCGAGTCGGCGTCGACAATCACTCTCACCTTGACGCCGCGCTTCTTGAGCCTCTCCAGGATGGCGAGGCCGAGCGATTGGCAAGTGATGAGGTACAGGCATAGGTCGATTGATTTCTCGGCAGATTCAAGATGGCACACGATTCTCTTCAACGAAGGACTGCCCTTCAAAATCGCCTTGTACATGTCTGTTTTCTCAATTCGAGTCAAGGATCTGTCACCGGCAGCTGTGATTTTGTCGGGAAAAAAGATCACTTCATGGAGAACCTCTTCATTGTTGTTATCACAAATCTTCTTGTTTTGTCCATACTTAAACTTGGCAAGAGCGTAGCCAACTCCAGCCCCGACGAGGGTTGAGCTTGCGACGAGAACGACAGTTTTCAACATGATGATAAATTGTTAACAAAAACTTGTCGTATATTTGATCTCTGATCATGTCCAATTCCTTGGCTTTCTTGTTTTTGCGAAACTCTGGTTTGTGTGTGGCAATCACGGAGAGGAGGATGAAGACTTCGGTGCCGAAAAAGTTCTGCAGGTCGTGCTCGGCCAGACGGGCGATCTCTCTCAAAGTGGTCGTGTTTTTGCCGCTCAACATCAGAGCCGTCAGCCTCGGCTTCGGCGATTCGATCTGGATGTTCAGTCGAAGAATGCCGTCCTCGACGTTCCAGCTGGCGATTTGGGGATGCAGCAGATAGGGAGCCTCTTTTGGCAGGACTTCCAGAAGCTTGCTCTTGATCACGCGCAAAACCAACAATCGAGGATCGAGGTCGGTCTTGAGATCCTGGTGGAACTCCCAAGGACCCTCGACCGCAGACTCGACCAGGTAGTCCCGGAGATCGTCGACGCCCTTGCCTTCCAACGCCGACACCGTGAACACCTCCTTGAAGCCCGGCCACCCGACCAACCCGTTCGTCAACTGTGTCACGAGCTCGTCGGTGATTTCGTTGTTTTCGAGAACTCGTTTGAAGTCGTCGTAGGAGCGGATCTTGATCACTTCTCGGTCATCTTCATCTTCGTTTTGATTTTTCGACAACCATTCGGCCTCTTTGATTTTTCTTTTCAGGTAAGAATCTGACGTCGTTCCAAGTATTACTTCTTTGCCGCCTTTCTTCACTTTGAAATTAGCCTTGGTTCCGTTGAGGTATCCACAGGTCAACTTGTGAATCAGGTCGTAAACACTCCGACCTTTCGGGCAAATGTCTAGCTTGTTCAAGACCAGGATTGATGGGATCCCGGAGAGTGAAGCGGAGTGGCGGCACAGCAGTTTCAAAATCCTCTTGTCGATGGCCTCTCTTGTGAATCGATTCGAGACGTCTTGCAAAACGATAATCAAGTCGGCATGCTTGGCGGAATATCCTGGATGGAGTACAATGCTGTCCTCGAGCTTGAACTTCTTGATGTCCTTGTCGGTGACAATGCCGGGGGTGTCACAAAACACTAGTTGAGTCTCGTCTCTAGTGATGATGGCGTTTGTGTTCTCGCGCGTCGTGTGAGTTTTGCGAGAATGAGCGCAGACATTGGCCCCGACAAGTTGGTTGACGAGACTGCTCTTGCCTGAGTTTGGCACACCCAGGACGCAAATCCGCAAACACTTGCTGTTAGACCTCTGACTCGGAAGACTTTCAAGAAGATCCTGATGCGATACGGGGTTCAAGTGAGGGTCTAAGTCTGACGCTGCCGACCCTGCTGTTTTATCAATCGCCGATCTGAACACTTCTAGCTCCTTTGCCGACCTCCCCTGTCCACGGCGACAAAGGATGGCTGACGAAGAAAAACCTCGGAAAATGCCACTTCTTGGCTCAATTGTCCTAATTGTTGCTCTGAGACTCAATGACAGCATTTCAAAGTTTGCAAGATTTTCTTTTCGTTTTCAATTTTTTTCTTGCGTTTTGACGCGGTTTTGTTTGTTTACATTTTGAACATGCTGAGAGAGCTGAGTCTATTTCAAAACAAACTGAGTATCTGAAGCTCTCAGCGAGAGCGGAACGATCTCAGTGCTCAACGGGAACCTTCCTCTCAGCTCTCAGCCAAAACAAAAACAAACCGCTGTCAAAATGTCCACTTTTGAAAGTTGAAAATTGAAGTCTCGTGTAAAAGTTTTTCCACCATGGAGACCGGAGTGTGCCTGAGGTCAGAAGATATCTTCTACCTGTCCAGAGACTCCCTAGAACAATTTGACAACGTGTGCCTGGTTTCCGAGGACGGGCAAGTGTTGAAAGTTAACGCCATTATGTTGGCATCCTTGAGCAAAATGATAAGAGAATCCCTGTGCGATGCCAATCAGTCTTTCGACCAAGATGTGTTCACGATCAAGACCGAGATCAGCAAGGAGAACTTGGAACTCGTCGTCAACTTTGTCAGAGAAGGTCTGCTTCCAGCTCCAATGGAGACGATACAGTCGGACAATGTGTTCAGGTCGTTGTTCAATTCCTTTGGAATCTCCCTCGACGAGTTGCTGTTTAAGAAGGAAATCAAGACGGAACTGCTTGAGGAGGAATCTGTCATGGTCAAGCTGGAAGACCCTTCAGAAATAACGGATAATTTTTCGAAAGCAAAGTCCAGATCGAAACGTGCCAAAGACGAGGACTTCTTCAGCGACTTTGAGGACGACGAAGACTACTTTCCCGATTTCGGATGGGGCGAGACAACAGCCACAACAACTGGTTCAAAATCAAAACTGTCGAAAAAAGTCAAAGTCGAACCGGGAACCACCCCCATGAATCAGAAACAGGAGTCTCATCTAGAATACATTGCCAAGATGCAGGAGGAGTTCAAGGACACGATCGCTTTCAGCGTTCCCGAGGCCAAAGAGGTTGACATGTCCCAGTTTGAGCATTTTGAGCTCTCGTCGCCATTGTCCTCCTATTTGAAGGGACCGAAGCGATTGCCAAAACCTGACGATAACATCGACACAATAACGAAACCGTTTCAGTGCGACATTTGTCTCCGAGGTTTCTCCAGCAAAATGACGCTGGTCGACCACGAGAATACTTACCATAGCGACCATTATCAGTGCACGTTTTGCCGCCGAGTTTTCGCTCCCGACAAGGCTGAGGCTTTCAAGATCCACCTGTTCAAGCATGAACATCTCGGGAAGGGTGGCGAGCACGAGTGCATCAACTGTGGCTTCCGATCTCCCCGAATTTACGTCATTCGAAATCACATTAAAAGCATGGGACCTTACCACAACAACAAGTGCACTCTTTGTCCAAGAACTTTTTCGAGTCATGATGAGTTTAAAAATCATGTTGCTTTCGATCACGGTGGCAAGCGACTCTATCAATGCGGGAGATGTCCGGAGACTTTCAAAGAGTACAGGGACTGTTCCAAACACCAATCCAAAGTCCATGGGTAAACAAAATTCTTGATTTCACGATTTTTTTAAAATATTTGATCCTTTTCAGAAAATATGTCTCCAAGATCCCCGGGACAATTTGTGATATTTGTGGCAAAGAGATGCGCTGTAGTGCTAGAGTTTTAGAAGCACATATGCGAAGACACAGAGAAGGGCCACAAGCGCTGAAGAAACCTCCTCAACCGACCGAATTCAAATGTCCAACCTGTGAAAAGCTGTTCAAGTCCAAGAAGAGCTTGGACAGTCATGTTGAAAACGTACACAACAAGTTTCCATGTGATCTCTGCGGAGTCCTGATCTGTAGTAAGCACAAAAAGGTAAACATGGTAATTTGTTGGGGTAATCAAGTCATTAAGTGTTTTTTCCTCAGGCTCATTACCAAAACAACCATATGGAGAACCAAGACAAGAGCTTCAAGTGCGAAATTTGTGGGAAAGGTTTTGCTCAGAGAGGCAATTTGCAATCACACATGTACATTCATACCAATGAGCGACCGTTTGGATGCAAGTTTTGCGAGAAAACCTTCAACAATGTGGGGAATCAGCGAATGCACATACGAACGACGCATCTCGGTTTTAAAAGAGGACAGAGGAACAAGAAGAAAAACCAGAGTCAAGAGCAGCAACAACTACAACAACAGCAAGAGCAACAGCAACAGCATCAAGTCCTTCCACAGCAGCAGCAATCTCAAGTTCTTATCTCAGCACCCCTACAACAGCTAGGACTTCCTCAACAACCTCAGCAAATGGTTCAGCAACTACTGCATCCAGGACAACTTGTTCAAGAAGTCCAACCTCATCTGCAACAACAACAACAACAACCACAGCAACCTCATCAACTGCAGACACATCAAATCCAAGTCCAACTTGCGCCTTTGCAGCATCAGTGACCTGCAAAATATTTCCTAACACATTTATACATGTATTTCCTTTTACATGCTGACTTTCTACAATAAAGTGATATTTTTACGACTTTAAGTACAGGCCAATTTGGCGGAAATAATTTTGTTTTTCGTGAATTTTAAATCCTGATTTATGAAAATTATAGTGTTGCCTCCGTTGCGTGATTCCTTAAAAGCTGTATCATTTTACGAAAAATTCCGTTCCGGGCCAGATCATTTGACATAGTTTTTGGTCCTCGGAGGGGAAGTTTATAAATCACATTTTGAGAAGAAGCGAGCCGCGAGGCTGTCTCGAGGCCGGCCGAAAAAAGTGATTTCTTGAATCCTGTCAGCCGCCTTGACCTTGCCGCTACCGTCTGAACTCATACAGCAATGTAGGAACCGAAAGGAAAGCATGATGTGTTAAGATTTATGTTTTGTTTTTGCTTATCTCTAATCGCCACTTTTTCGGTCATTAAAAATAATAAAATAATTTTAAGAAATAATATTGAAACTCCATGTAATCATTGTGAAAAGCATATCAGGATTTAAAATTGCTGAGCACTTGAGTTTTGTTTCCGCTATGAGACTCGCATTTTTTCACCTTCGACTCGCGTCATGAGGTTGCTTTTTTAAGAGGCTGCGAGGCTAGTATAGAAATTTTGGCCTCAGCTTCTAAACTAAATAAGAACGAACACCTATGCTATGATCATTTCTCGACCTCAAATGCAAACACATAACTTTTTCCTACCTACAGACATGCCGCTTTTTACACCCGATATCCACCCAACATTTTCAGGTTGGAAAATTCTGCCTCGTAGAGGTCGCCGAGGCCGCGAGGCCGGTCGTCCCCTTTCCTTTTTGGTCAGTCATTTTGACTTGCTCTTTTCTCTTCAGTTCGTTCAAAAACATTTTCCTGACAAGGTAGGTCACACATTGACAACAAGCTTATTTCAAAAATATGCGGCGAGGGTGACCATATTTTTTCGTGAAAATGAATTTACCCAATGTCAAAGATCAGTCTTAACAAAGAGGACACAGTTGTTGTTTGTTGCTTACAATTGTTGTCGTTGTGGCTGTCGCTAAGCTTGATACGCTTTAATTTCACGATTTTTTTTCACGGGCACTTTTTTCTTTTGCCTTATGTTGTAGTTATTAGTGCGGCCTCAAAATGTGCGGACATTGAGACTTCACTTTTGATTTTGATCTTCATCTTAAAAGTACTAGAGTAGATTTTAACAAGTTAGTCGACCCGGAGAAGTGTTCTTGAAAAGTGCTTTCATCTACTGATATATTCAATGAAAATAATATTTTTTCGTGAAATTGCTGCTTAGATATCTATACTGCAGATGCCTTTCATTGAAGATCCTCACTATCCAGGCAAGAAACTCAAAAAAGTGCTTTATAAAAGAGAGGAAGTGGTTTTCTCATAACTAGATTTAGCTCTAATTGCATGACCATTTCACAGATAATTTAAAAAAATAAAAAAAACCATATATAATCTGTAACTCTCTCTTTGCTTTTTAGGTTACCAGTTTTATCCGATTGGTCTTAGAAGACGAAGATATCCCGGGATGGCTGAGAAGTACAACCTGAACATGGCCTGGAAGAGGCCCGTCAGCCGGATGTACGAATTCAATCGTCAGGTTGGCGAGAACTACTACCTCCCCATGACATCCTATCTCGACTGCAAACAAGTCGGAGAGACGCCGGGCGCCTTGACATACAGGTAAGGCTCGAGACCGGAACCGGAAGCGCCTGGTTTGTTTACATTTTTGTTTACATTTTCCAGCGAGCGTCTGGCCAGAAACTGGATCAAGGGACGAACTGAGGTGAAGACCAAGACTTCGAAGCAGTCTTATTACTCCCATCAAACAACCAGGACGATCTCCTAAGAATTAAGATCAATGTCATTACCATCATTATTTTGAGTTTTGAAATCTATCTACTACTACTACGTTGTTGACAACTCTGAAAAGATATGAAAATACAATTGGAAGCAAGAGCCAAATCAAAGCCATCATTGAATTATTGACAGGTTTGCGGACTGCAATTTGGCCAATTTTATTATTTAACACAGAAAATATTTTTCATGAAGCTCAGTCTAAGTACGCGCTTTCAAAATGTCAGTGAAATTGTGGGTTTGGATATTCGGGCTATTTTCACAAGTTTTTGGTTGCATCTTCTTGCCTCCGACCAATTTTATCCTGGATATAGCTATTCAAAATAGGCAAAGTCATATAGTGGTTCATTTAATGGAGAAAGATTTTACTCGACAATGCCTCGCACAACGTCAGAGAGAATTAATGTAACAAATTCTTATTTAATGATGATTAATAAGGGTAATCAATGAAATTAATTTACAGGACGTTAATAGCAAATGAAACGATCACGATTTCGTACACAAAAACCACTGAAAAACTTGTGAAATCAGACGAACTCCATGTATTTTTGTCAGCGGAGACCTTGGAACCGGAAGTAGTATCTAATGGTCACGTGGTCTTGATTGGATTAACCAATCCTTCCTTGCAACAAGAACAACAAACAACGTTGAAGAATTTGCCATTAGACCTCGGTTCAGATGTGTTTTTGTATTTCAAACACAATGATTCCTATTTTGACCTTTGGGAGGCCTACAAAATCATTAAACGCCCAACAAAAGCAACCATTATAAAATATGGTTTTTGGACTCGGGAATTTGGCTTGACAGTTTCACAAAAACCAAAATGGCAACGAAGGAAAGACTTCAGGGTAATAAATTGCATTTGAAATGACTATATTATGTTTAACCATTTGTGATTTTAGGGGGGTATGCTGAGAATTGTCACAGTTCCATATAGCCCGCATATTAATAAGCTCCTGCCGCTTGTTGGCAGCAAAGATTATTATGCATTCAATGGAGGCATTTTTGCTGATGTTTTTATGGAGCTCCAGGTAGGAGATATCAAGAAAATCTAAAGAAAAGAAAGTCAATATTGAATTGACAGGATCAGTTGAACTTCACATTCACATTGACGAAGCCGGATGATTTGAAGTGGGGTGGTAAAAATCCTAATGGCACTTGGAATGGGATGGTTGGGATGTTAGTGCGAAATGAAAGCGATATGGGTAATTTGTTATTGAATGCAAAATGATTTTCTGATTTTGCTTTAATGTTGGAAATATTAATCAAGCCGTCACTGATTTGACAAGGACATTAGAGCGCTCAAAAGTGGTCAGCTATGGTTTGCCCATCTTGAACCTATATCACAGACTTTACATCAGCACTCCAGGAGGAGGATATAACTTCAAGGCTTATACAAATACATTGCATTCAACAACTTGGAATTTGCTTGGATTGTCAATAGTCCTGATGCCTCCAATATTTTTCTTCATACTGAAGTAATTCATTTTAATCAACTTATAGATAATTACTTTAAGTTCTTAATCAACTTCATCAGGTACGGCGAGAAAAACCCTGAGTGCCAAAGTGAATTTGCTCTTGGGAAGTCCTATGTTTTCATCTTGAGCACCTTGACCAATAGAGGATGGAGTCTTACCCCAGACTCAATATCATCACGCATTGCTTTTGAAAGGTAAATTTTAGATATCGAGCGTCAACTGACACTGAGAGTTTTTGACACTGCGGGTCTTAGTGTATACCCTCTACGCTATTTCATTTTCACAGTTTGATGCTATTTGGGGTGATCATGTACTACCACTGGGTGGTCATGCTCTACACTTTTCTCAGCTCGAGAGTCATGACATTGCCATTCCAGGATCTGGACAGTCTTGTATTGAACACAGACTACAGGATAGCCATCATTCCTGATTCAGCAGAAGGTAAGTAAAATGCATTACATATAAATACATAGCATCATAAACGTTTGACAAATAACAAAATCTCTAGAGGATTACTTCAAGAACTCCTTGAATCCAATCCTGACACAAGCCTACAAGGAGAGAATACAACCATATATTGATGAATACAATCAGTACCCATCAGATGGTTTTTCCAATAGTGCTCTCCAAGACGACAACACTGCCATGTATGATTATGGAATGTAAGAGCTCATCAAAATTAATTTAAACAAATCTCACTGACAATGATCTTCTCATCAGTGATGCTGATGCGTACAGGGAATGCAGAGTGGTGGCAGCTCCAGGAAAATATGACCTCAGTGCACTCTGTTATGGTTTCCAGAAGGACTCCCCTTTGAAAGACATGTTCGACTATCACTTGGCCAAGATGTTTGAAAAAGGCACAATTGATAAGATTCTTGCTAAGTATGAGCCTTTGCCTCAGCAATGTCCTGACAATGCTGGACAAGCTCTTGGCATGGAGAGTTGCTTCACTGCCGTTGGTGTCTTTGTTCTTGGCATTATCATCAGTGGCATTCTGTTTATTGTTGAAAGTCTCTGTAAATGCTCGGCGATGTCCAAGATTACGAAGTGGTATGAAGCTCCTGTCCAGCCTTCTTCTACATAATGATCAGGAAAATAAATATATGGTGCTTTTTGTCTCATCCTAAGCACAAATTCTTGTCTATCGTCGTCTGCTTTCTTGATGTTTTAAATATTTTCTCTCGGGTGGCTGCCAATTTTGTCTGTTACCAGGTTGACTTCCTCTCTCGCATCTTGCTCGATTTCACTAGTTTTTCCACAAAAAAATATTATGGAAAATATTTTTTTTTGCATTTCCATTCGTGCATACAAGCAAAAACGAGCTGTCCTATCAGGTGTCATGCTCAGGTTAATTTTCTAAGTGGCCATTTTCACAGAAAAAATATAATGTTACCAAAAAATGCTTATTTAGCATAATTACTGTAATTAAATGATTATTTTTTAGATATTCATACATATATTTTTCGGGCTTGATAAGAAAGAAATTCCTTTATATTTGTTGTCTTTCACAGGCCACTTTTTTCTCTCATTTGCACGAATATGACCCACCTCATTTAGAATGTGGACAAACAGAAAAAAGAATGCGCCAACCTTAAAACTTGAAAACATTCTAAGTTTGTATAACCTCTTTAAAAGAAAGAGTTTCGGCGAAGACGGACATTTTGCAACGATCTGCAACTAGATTTTGCTTGAGATGAAAGAGTTCACACCAAAAAAGATCACATTTATGATTTTACTTGAGGCGTCTTCAGCCATCTAAACACGTGCAAAAATGTAGTGCAATTTTTTATCAATTAAATATCTGAAGGAATGCATGTTTATATTGTAGCCACCATTCTGTTTTACCTATTTACAATCAAATGAGATCGTATGTTCAGATAACATAAAACAGTGTCAGCGGCAACGACTACGTCCTTGAAGTATTCGCGAAAACGCAAAAATAAGTCCGCCTTCAGGGGATAATAAGTAGCCGCATTTTAAAACTTTAAATCATAAAACGGACTAATTCTTGAAAATGATTATTACTTTGGCTGCAACAATCAGCTAGCTGTCTTGGCCAATCCTCCATAAAAATTGCATCTTTAGAACCTTAATTGCTTGATATGATTAAAACAACCAAAAAAGACCCTATTCACTAGTAATTAGTAATTACACTTAATTGATTGCAATTATATTTATAGATGATTCTGGCACAATATACACCTCTGCAGTAATAAGTCTTGATTTGAAAAAAATAAGAACGTATACTTTTACAGATCTTTGTTTTAATTTGGTTATTTTTATTGCTCTCGAGTATTTTTAATTTTTATTTTCCTTCCAAAATGCAATTGCATCAGGTATCGTCTTCAGTCCTCAGTCATCCACTGCCACTTAAAACTCAAAGATGACAAGACGACAGCAGCGCCATCTCTTGATGGTGGGCTTTGCATTCATCCTGATTTCTTGTATTTCTGGTGATACGAAGGTCTTCAATGAGGACCACCATCGTTGCCATGATGTTTCTCTGTACGGACCGGTGGAATATAAAGACGAGCAATGCGAGCGTTGCACCACAGATTTTCACCAGGTAAAGCTATTTCCCACTTTTCTGGGGATATCCAAGTGCTCAGGGCCATATATTTAGGTATGCCGTGATAGGCAGGAAACAGTTTGTGGTGAAGTTCCTAAGACCGAATGTGATTTGGTTGCCTATGCTGATTGCAAGATGAGAACGTTCAAGTTGGAGTACAACGAAACTGACCTAATCCCGGATGCACCCTACTATCCCTATGTGTGCAGTAACGTCACAAAGTGAGAAAAATCACGCAACCTTTCCTATTTTAGACGCAAATCCTCCCTATAATATTCACGCAACCTCTCATATATTTCACAGACAGGAGATCCATATCAAGTTGGTGCCCAAGTGTATTAATGTAACCAGGCAGGATTGTGTCACCAAGTGGGAGATCAATTCTAGAGGAGAAAAGGTTTGTTTTGATGTTTTCAAAATGTACTTCCGGTGCACCATGTTTTATAGGTGTGGGCCGGAAACGAGCAATGTACGCCGGTCACTTGGCAAAACTGTACGCTACAACATGTCAAGATTCCTTATGAACAAGAATACACGGAGTGCAAGCAGGATCTAAACATTCCACTGCCAACAACAATGGTAATTACGAGTAATTTTGTTGACATCTCAGTTTTAAGATTATAGCTTATCATCTGTAATAGTGCATTTTGAGCCAAAAATCCAAGACTGGATCAGGAATCATATGCCAAGTGAAAAAGGCCATGGATTGCCGGTGTACCAAAGAGTAAGTATCCCGTCTTGACCACGTGGTCTTTGTTTACATTTCCACTTCCTGTTTCAGGCGGAAGTGTGTCACGGTTCAGTTCAGAGAGTGCAAGGAGACCGCCAAGGACCTGGAGTGTGAGACGGTGGGCCTGAGGGTGCCTTATCAAGAGAAGATCCATAGGGTCAAATGTCTGCTGACATCAAATGGTGCTGAACCTCCTCTGGACGTTGACGAGAGCGCGAGGTCGATTCCCATCCTCAGCGACCTCGATCAAAATGATCCTCAGCCTGACAATGACAATAACGATGACCTCTAAATAAGAGCCAACAATCAATCGTAGTTCATGCCATTTAGAAAATATGATTCCAAATACATCCTTATCAAAATTAAGTAGGTTTTTATGTAATCTGAGTTTAGTAAAGGTCAAGCGGTGTTCATTTTAAAACTAGCTAAGCAAGAGATCAAGATGATCAAAGTCCTATTAATTTTCGCATTTTTCACGACCATCAACGCCGTCTGCTTCCACCAATACGGCGGCATTGGTGAATACCACTGGCAGTGTTCTGATACGATTGGTAAGCAGCATAGAGTACCGTCTCACTTAGCTCGTTCGGACAATAAACTAAAATTTACATCACATATACAGAAATGGAGGCCTGCTACGCCCGATGCAATTGCTGGACAGATTTCCCCAACCTTGGAGGCGAGATTACCCATGAAGTCGATGCATGGTGTTTTAAGGTACTTAACTATGTCAATTATTTAATTATCATAATTAATCGTCATAATGCAGGACGCTTGCTGGTGCAGCTATGACCAACTGATGTGCCCCTTCGGAACACTGAAGACAGACCCGTTTTGCTGTGCAAAACATGGCTTCCAGTGCGATGAATTTACATGTGACACTGATGGCAACTGTACCCACAATGATGACTTTGAAATCATGAAGGAGAAGCCCAAATTGGTCAAGTTGACATAAAAAATCCGCATAATTTGAATTTTATGTAATTCTATTGACATACGGATGTTCAAGATGATAAATAAACGAATAAGAAAGATAAGGATTACTGTCCTCAAAGCACGAAAAGTAGAAAAGTAAGTACAATCAAAATGCTGAAAATTCTACTGATTTTTGCTTTTGTCAATGCCATCAATGGAACATGTTTCCATGCGACTGGCGGAATCGGGGAGTACCATAAGGAATGCTCGTCATCAATTGGTAAGGATGTTACTAGTGAGTTAGCTCGCTCGAACATAAGTTATAATTTATACGCATTCCAAAGAAATGGAAGCCTGCTACGCTCGTTGCAATTGCTGGTCGGACTTTCCTGACCTCGGAGGAGAGATCACCCATGAGGTCGATGCCTTGTGTTTCCTGGTATGATTAAGTTATTAAAATAATTAATTTCTCATTATATATGTTCATATCTAGGATGCCTGTTGGTGCAGTTATGACCAGGTCAAGTGCCCATATGGAACACTGAAGACTAACCCGTTTTGCTGCTCCAAGAATGGATTCCAGTGTGACGAATTTACCTGCGACACTGACGGAGACTGCGAGCATAACCTGAAAAAGGATCATTAAAAGCTGACACAAACAATGTCATGCCTAAAAGTCGTGAATATTGTGTCAACAAATATAGGCGTTGCGTTGGTTAAATGCATTGTACTCTAACCAATAGAAACTATGCTCTAACCATTTAATTCATAGCTACCACATTTTGTTGCTATCTCAAAAAAAGAAAGCATGTCTTATCAGCGTGATCCAGACACACATAAGTCTGGCTGTCAATGTCAGTGGTTGCTGGAATCTAAAATGACAAAGATGTTGCTCCAATTCAAACGATACCAATATTGGCTTGTGGCCCTAGTTAGCTTGATTTGCTTGGCCATAGTGGTAAGATCCTCCACGTGATTAGTCATTTCCGGTAAACAATTTTGGCACGCACAGGTTAGGCAAAGCTTTCTGAAGTACATTGCTAAGGAAACCGGAAGTGTGGAAAAGTACATTACCACGTCCAAGATATCCTTTCCCTCATTGTCCATTTGTCCATCTGATCCTTACAAGACTGAAGTACTTGCCCAAGAAGGTATTTTGGAATCAGTCTCAAATGGGATCCCCCAGGGCCTGTGGATACCAGGAAAAATATTTTCAGGAAAATCGGTTCATAATTGTGGCAATGGCGAGCAAAAAAATTTGCAATTTTTTGCCCAAAAATTGAATTAATTATAATTTTTTCAAAAATTTTTGGCGCTCCCAAAAAATTTCACTTTCACAGGATCCCCCAGGGCCTGTGGATACCAGGAAAAATATTTTCAGGAAAATCGGTTCATAATTGTGGCAATGGCG
>JAAUYL010014850.1_pt1 | contig 13604 bp, 13 predicted proteins | sample 7278011 | NCBI WGS metagenome assembly JAAUYL01 (sample SAMN14350225, study PRJNA611818) | marine sediment metagenome | isolation source: surface marine sediment (1.8m) | place: French Polynesia: Moorea | collected 2018-08 | reverse complement strand
TGCCGGATTTTTTGCAACGAATTTAAGAGATGCAACGCGCTCCACCAATTGCAGGGGCTTAAACACCGAGCCTTTTTAATGCCCAATATCTTTTTTGACTGTGCTGCACTCATTTTTCATGAGTTTCTGGAGTAAATTATTTCGCAAACCACGCATCAAGCTTGAGAAACCTCAAACTTCAAGGCTAGAAATGACTTTAATTATTAAGTTCCATATACGCAATTCTCCCAGCTCAGCAAAAGTTTGTCCTAAATATGTACAAAGTTGTAAGTAAAAAAAATCTTTTGATTATGCATTCTCTCTAGTCTCTGTATGTCACTTTTAATGTCCCGAGGGATGTTTTTTAGATTTCTTTTATTTAATTTTTTTCCAGAAAAAGGGGAAAATGTTAGTATTTTTCCAATAGTCGATACGATACGAGGGACTCTATGAACTGCTGCTTGCACCCTCGACCTGATTTGCATGTGTATCTTCTTTAAACAAGACTGAAAACCAGACCTACAAAGATATTCCATGAGGGTTTTTTGGAAAAGCCATGCTGGTCTGTCTAGAAAATATCCAGAAATTTGGGCTCTGTGTGGCCCGACGATCCTATCTTTTTTACTTGAACATTTATTTGTCTAAGGCACTTTTGGGACAAGTAGTGAGTCTAGAACAAACATTCTTGGAATATTCCTATTGCAGAATGCCAAAGAATATTACATAAAAAATCTTAAAATATATTTTTTTAAAGGCTTATATTTTACGCATTTTTAAAAAAATATGCTTAATAGAATATTAGATTTTCTAACCAGAATTGTCAATACTCTTTGTTTTCATTGATGCAAACATAAGAGAGTCTTACAAGATCGCAAACAATTGCTTTCTACACAAAGAATAATATGTACGAATAACGTTAGAACGGTCTTTTTATCCAATTATGTAATTAATTAACCACTAAAATCTTATTATAGCCTTACTAAAGTATTTTGGCAAACTTGGAGTGGTTTTGAGTGCTTGCGGGTGTAGTACGGGAGGATGTTCGAGTAGTAAAAATTGCATTTTCATTTTTTGGATATCTCGTTCAATTCAATTCAGAATCTCCAGACGGTCGGCCTATTTTCACAATTTATTACCGGTTTATTCATTCATTTGCTACATATTTCCAAATACGAAATCGATTTTGGTATGGCTTACATTAAACGATAATGCTTGTTGTTGCTGTTTTTTTGTTCCTAGAAAATCGTAAGTGAAGAAGGCCTAATTTTGAAGCAAAAAATCTTTGGAATTTTGCACTAAGAAAATTACGAGTTTTGCAGACATCAAAATGCAGCAAGCAGATGGCATTTTTAGGAAAAAATACAGCTTTTTAGAGGGGCAAATCATGGATTATTAACTAATTAGAAATTGGGACAAGGCAAAACTTGGAAGTTTCCAGGATCTTGAGACTAGGGACTTTTATGAATAGCTGAAATATGCTGGTTCGGAAAACATTAGAAATTCTGACTTACCTTGCGTTATCTTATCTCCAAAGCACTTGAAAAGACCGTTTAAATCCATGTTGTCCCCATTTTTTTTTCGAGTCAATATTGTACGAAAATTACTTGAAATATCCTCTCTTCGAAAAAAGAGAGGCACATTTTTTTGCACGTAAAATCTTTTACGCATACCACCAGCATCCCAAATACTGGCTGCGTTGCGTCAAAACGATTTGTCACCAAAGGAAGGAAAAAAAAGTTTGTGTGTTTCCAGAGATTGGAAAAATCTGAACGGGAGGAGTTGCTTTATTTTTCTTGTGTGCCTAGATAAAAAATGTCCATTTTATAGGAAGGTCGTCTGTCTCAATTTAAACTGCTGGGGAAAAATATTTGCCCCATCCTTCTCAAAGTGGCTTCTTATTTTTCCCCCTCCTGAAATGAATGCAGATTTCGCTAACGCTCACAGCTTGACAGTTTGATACGCCTTAACGTCAATCTCCTGCTTCTGATGCCAGCCACTATTTCCATTATCATTTGGAAGGAAGCTAAAGCCAGAGCTGGAGCCAGGGGAATCTTAGCGGCGGGGGTGCTGCACAGGATAACACTTTCTATAGAAATTCCCCCTGGGGAAAACCTGCTTGAAGTAGGGACAATTCCGCTCGATTGGCTTTGTTGTTTGTTTTTGGTTTTGGTTTCCGCAAACTAGCGCTTCTCCATACCGGGAGAATTTTCTTAACGCTCTCCGGAAATCCTTCCCCACGTGTAGCGAAATCTGTGAAAAACTAATCGGAAAGTAAGATTCTTTCAGTGAAAGTTTTGTTTTTCGGAAAGCTTTTGGTGGACTTTCCAAGTTCATCTCCTGGCAAAAACTTTTCTAAGCTTTGTATCCACTATGCTTTACTATGCCAGGTTTCAGATTTAAACCGATCTGCCTTAAATTCTACAGCAAAACGAAGGACAGATTTTGCTTTGCGTCGTAACGAACTACCGCAATAGAAAGTACATCACCGACATTGTGGTTCTTATAGTCACAAGATAGATAGCTGGATAGAATAATGTAATTTGCTGCAGCGTGCATCATGAGGGGGGGGAAATCTAGTTATGCGCAACGCCTTTCTCGTTTGAGAAGAGGAAGCCCTAAGTAGGTAAATATTAAAGTTAAGCTTAGGCCTTCGAAAAACACCTCCTCCGCATCTCTGTAACTTTTGCTACAATTGCATTAACTAGTAAGCAAAATGTAAATATCTGCCTATTGTAACAATGGTAAAGAAAGGCAGGCGTGTAATGCTTTCACTTTGATACTCATGTCAGAATTTCCCTTCGGACCTGAAGAACACACTGTGCTCGTCCTCTTCTTCTTCTCTCAAGTTGAGTTGATCAAGCGAAAAAAGCCTTTTCATGGCAAAAAGTACCTGCCGACGTCGTCCCGGAGCTAGTGCTTCCCCTTGATCGGATTCGATTTTTCCGGAATTTCGAAAAAGGTGGTCTTAAAAAACTGTCAGCAAGGATAATTTTTCAAAACAGCAAGAGACCGATTAATTGATTTTTAGGGACATTGTTTTATAGAATATCCGGATATTCTTTCTAGAGTCTCGGGTTTTTTTGGGGAAAACTAGTTTTGGCAGCTCAACGGTTAGTGCAACGGTTATAGTCTTAAATCTTAACTAAACAACCGCTAATAAACGAGCCTCAGTCTGGCAAAGGCCGCGGCGAGAGAAATGAATGATTGTGAGAAAATCTTGGCCTTCTTAAAGACCATGCTTAAATTGGCAGTTGCTTGCGTCTCTTTTCCTTTCTTTTCTCTGCCCGAGAAGGGGACAATTTTCGCTGATTTCATTGTGGTGAGCTGACAAAAAGCTTTCTGCTGCAATGTCAAAAAACCTTGGGAAAAACGGGAAAAATATTTACTGACTGACGTGACTTTTGCTGCAGTTTCCCTCTCCCCCCAAAAAATAAACAAGGTTCAGCATATATTTTCCCGGATTTTTGGGGACCGGAAGAGTGGGAAACTCTAGCTTTTCTCGTCCATTTGTCATGTTTAACGCGAATATTGCGAGAACTCTCATTACTACCTCATTTCCCCCCTTGTACTTGCATGCCATAGCCATACGAAATCCAATTAATCACAGTCATATGCAAAATGTAGACCGCTAGTTAACCTAACTACATGAGTTCTCGACTCCTCCTAAATTGTCATAAATAATGCAAAAGTGTCAATTTTGCCAAGGAGATCGCTACTACTCGTACTCGCTATATAATGGCGTGACGCTTGGCTATAAAGTTGACTCTCCTTTTTCTCTCTCCCTTAATTTATGGCGCCACAAGACAATGCCAAAACATCTATCTAGAAATGTAGAACTTGAATTTTCAAGTCGTTTCACAACAAAAATACTAGATCTACATAGACCCAGGGGCTGCCAAATTACGGGCCTTTGTTGGCACTGCTCAGCTCAATGAGTAATGTTTATTTCCCAAGGTCCATTGACGCAGGTGAGGGTTGGCTACATAAAGGAACACCTCCCCCAGTACAACTGCATTCGCCTTGATGTTGTTATTTCTTAGTAGAATCACAATAATATTCGTGGTAATTTTTGGCTTGTTTATGGAAAGGCCGTGGTCATGTGACTAATTGAAAATTACACCCTGAATGGTGGATATTATCAAGGTTATGTTATTGCTATGTATTGCTGTATGGAATAAGTAGGTTTGTGAACGTTTTGGCAGGCGCGAAATGTACGGGGGAATGTGTCCAATTTTGAATTTCTCCCTCGGCTTTTGAAACCACTGGCTATTATTACGAAAGCTAGAGCAGGCATTCCACCGGAAGTCCATATCAAGCAATGAACCGGAAGTGTCTTAAAAGCAGTAAGTAAGTGTTCCCGGTTTATAGCAACGCCCATTTTTGCCATGTGGATCACGTTTTCTTTGCGCGTTGGCTGTTACCTTGTTACATTTATGTTGCTTTTCAACAGCTGTTACTTACAGAACCACCTCCACCAGGGTGCTACCATGAAAAAGCAGGTTTTATTACATAACCATATTAGGCAAAAATAGGTTGCTTTTCTGTAGAGTGACTGTTGTAAAAGCATTGTGATATTCAGCTCAGACGCCCGAAATTTCTCCCCAGCTTCCAATTTTCGCGGGCTACTCAAGTCATAAAGTACTACACAGGCCAGGTCTGTCTGCATCATGAATTCTGAAAAAAATAACACGACACTGTATTTTTGCATTTTCTTCCCCTATGTTGGAAATTATTACATCTGCATACAGCACAGTTTTTTTACGATACGCCACAAAGAAAATGGTAAGACACTACTCTTCCTTCTCAGAATTGAAATATGACAATAAAAATGTTCTGAAAAAGATGGCTGGATGCATACATTTTACCTATATGAATACCAAGCCGGTTGCCAGTAATAGTAAGTAAGTTAGTAGCTATCCTGCTGTCTTTTATCGTGCAGAAAATTGCTAGGCCTTTAGTCATTTCCGGATTTCACTCAGGCTTTGATGCAAATTGAATAATTCCGGGAAATGGATGCACCTCGTGAAGCCCTAGATGGCGGAAAAATATGTGAGCAGTAAACAACGGAAAAAAGACCACTACATAAAGCAGTACATGCATCATATTCACATACTGTATAGCAGCCATCTTGTTTCAACTTGCATAGGCCTAAGTGCAGTGGCATGTAAACAAAAATTGTTTATAATATCGAATTTTCTTCCCCTGGGGAGAAAAGGTTACCCCCTACCCCTCAGTCTTACACAGGGCTCTTTTGCTGGACCCAGCATGCAACAACGGAACTAAAATGCAGCCTACCGTTAAGTAAATGTATACTGACGTGTTGTGTTTGGCTCTGGCTCCTCTGGAGACAACATGTCCTGTCTATCTATGGTGTGATTTTGGACTCTTGATACTCGATGATGTGTGCGAGTATTCGAGCCATGGATAGCAGGGGTCATGTAAGCTTCCTAACATGGCATTCTTCAAGGTCGTATCTGCAGGCCCACACGTAATGTCATTGTACTTTTTATACATCGATGAATCCTGACAACAAGGATAATCAGTAAGAAAGTCCTCCTCTCGGTTCTCGGCTCAACATCATCAAAAGTTGCTCTAACAGATACAGGGTGTTAATTAGATTTCCCAAGTTTTTTTGTCAATAAAAAAGTGCATTCCATTTCTTGAGAGGAGAGGCCAGTGCAAAAATATTTATGTGGCCTTTTTAAATGCTCTAAGATGGTTTGAAGGCTGACGGCTCAATAAAGAAAGCCTGGTCTTTTTTTGGGTAGCTCAACCGCAAAGAGAAAGACCACCGAACAAATCCCTTTGGATTTTTGCAACCGTTTTTACGACCCTGTATCTTACCACTAACTACAGTACAGCACTATGTAGCTTTAGGGGGACTTCCCCAGCTCCAAAAACTAGCTTTAGCAGCTCTCTAAATGAAAATTGACACGCTTTTTGAGCACAAATGCTGGCCTTGCCAGAAAGTAAATAGCATTCGTACAGGGCGTTTTCGAGTATGTGCACCAACCTTTAAGAAGCTACACTTGTTACTGGACACCCTGTACTCGGGTTTTATCAGTAGGATCTTGAAGATCAAGGCTAGAGATAGTCGCAAAAAAGAGGCCCAGACTGCTCCAGGTTTATTTACTTATTTTTTCTTCAGCTCGAGTCATGAGGTAGTTCTCTACGTTTTACTAGGAAGTAACGGGATATTTTCATTTTGCTTTATGGTTATAGGAGCGTACTTCGTATAGTCCTTTGAGATGATATTGAATGACACTCCCGAGAAAAGCTCTTCATTTCATGCACTTTTTTACTATTATTTCGTGATGAAAAGCAAAAGACTTCCGATTTATTTTTGGCAGGCAAGTCAAACACAGACGTAGAGTGAGGCAGAAATTGAAAGGAGTCAAGAAATCACAAAACTCTGTGATATTGGAAAAGTTTTCCCTTGCTTTCAGAACTTTCCTAATTAGTGTACTTACCTGTTACTTACTTACTTGTAATTACAAGCAAATTGTCCAGCCTAATTTATTGGCCATATAAAAATTGCAAGCATGCGATTCACCCCTAAATTAAGGAATTTGTCAATTTTATAGAGGGCTGTAATTTTTGCCTTTGAGCGACATTTTCTTGACAGGATAATAATTAGTTTGGAGCACACCTTCGAAACTGTAGAAAATTGCAAGTTTGCTTTTCGTATCACAGTTGTATCGATTTTAAAATGATCGTATATTTTTTTGCATTCATTTGAAAAATATGGCTATTATGGTAATTTTGCCCTTCGCCTGTATTATAAAATTGTGGAGCTAAACGGCCATGTTCCACTGAGCGAATTAAATTATACAATTGAAAAGAAAAGAAGAAAAGGAGGGAAAGAAAAAAGAACGGTTACCTATCTTTGAACACAAATATCATTACGTCTGCAGTACAGCAAAAATGGGCCCCAAAATATGTGGTGTAGTCGTACTTGAACTTTAGGCTTTCATCTACTTTCTGGTCTTAGTTTCAGTTTCAGAATCAAAAGCGTAAACAAAAATGTCAACAAATGATAAGGGTAGGAGGCTGGATGCTCATCAACAAGGACCAAAAAAAACTAGGGGACTCCCTCGCCAATCTAAGCGCCAAAAATACTCCTCTTTATCTAGAGTTTTCCTCTTTATATACGATGTAAATACTCTAGATTTAAGCCAGGGATAGCGAGAACAACTAGGCATATAGGCCTTGCCCTGCTCATTTTCGTTACTCTTTTGCGGTCACCACATAACCCTCCAAATGATCATTTGCCATTGGACTGGGGGAATTTTGTCATTTTCCCCAAGCTTTTCTACTGAATAAGTTGTTGTATAAATGCACGGCTTTCTCTTGAGCAAGCTAGTAATCTCTTAAGATGCTTAAAACAGGTCGTTCCCCCTGGGGAAATATGTATTTGCTTCTATTATTCATTATTTTTGTACTTCAAAAAGTTGCCTGGAGTTTCCAGTTTGTTAAGCCACTTTTGCATTTTGGAGATTGGTTAGACACATTTTAGGAACAGAAAGTTTTACGCAAAAACAAAACTTCGCATTGAAAAAATGGCTGGGGCACAAAAGTTTTAACCATGACAATTCAAATAAAGCAACTCGGGGAAAAAAGAGCCGAGCTGGAGTATAACAACTTCAACCGTTTCCCCTATTAAAAATTACTGACTTGATGCTTCAAGATAACACCCCCATTTCTTTTAAAAAAGAGAATTGGCTGGCTTTCTCATTATATTTCGAGATTAGAAAGTTGTCGAAAAGAAAGCATAAAAAGTCAGAACTTACTACGATTACTATTTGCCTCCGGAGACATAAAGACCCATTAATTCCTGTGTGGATGGATTTTAGGCTTGCACGCGCGGCCGGAAAATGTCCGGAAAAAACGGACAAAAACCGGATTTTTCGTCCGGAAAAACCGGACAATCGTGGTAGTGGTAGGTAAATAAAGAACGTCAGAACGTCAGTTACGGTAAGAGACTTTAAGCACAAAAAATCCCCTTATGAAAAGGCAAGAAATGCGCACCAACGCCTGAGGCTGATGCTACAAAAAATAAGCTGAGATTTTCTGGTAAAAAAGGCAGAGGTTTATGTTTTGAGACCAGGCCCACTAGGTTTTTTTATTGTAATGGTTATGTTATGATGAAGCAAATCTCCGATGTATAATCACACTAATCCTTTCTCTTCTCGGTTGTGTTGTGAACAAGACTGAAAATAAACAAAGCTTCATACAATCTACTAAAGAAAGAACAACAAAGCCAGCTCTAGAGACTAAAGAGAATCTCATAAATAATAACCACTTTTGATCCGAAAAGTGCATTTAGATGTCTAGCCAATTTCTGGCGGAAAAAATAGCAATTGAATCAATTTCACAAAGAGAGAAGACGGTTGTCTTTGTTTTCTATATTTCCAATAGGAAAAAATAAATATAGACTGAGCTTTTATCCAATTTTTGTGGCACAGTCTATCCCAGGCTCTACGCTCTTTGTTGCAGAAAAAATGTAAACAAACATCTTGCTTGATTAAGGAAGGTCCAAGCAAGCCAGTTCTCTTTGTTTTCCCTGTGTAAAAACCGTACCGCTTCTTGAGGTCTCCGAGGCCGGAGACCTATAAATCTTTGTATCACCGCAGGCCAACCTTCTCTTTCTTTCTCTGTCGTTGCGAAAAAAGGGTACCAAAAACCAAATTATGTACGTACCACAGTGTTTAACCACAGACGTTTTGCCCCATCCATCCATGTAGAAAATACTCTAAATATTTTATTTAAAGGACAATTCATATTTCTTCCTTTTTTTTGCAAAAAAACGAGCAATATCAATGAAAATATTGAGTGTGTTTGCGTTGGCTCTCGACTCTCGCAAATAATAACGTGGAGCTTGAAAGGCAAATCGCGAAGAGATGCCGCCACAGATGTTTTTGGCAGCTATAAAGCTCTGATTTTTTCTTCCTTTAAGTAGGGAGTCAACATGGTCGCACATTTTTGGCAGAAAATACATGTCCTGCCTTAGAAAATCCAGGCACACAAGAAAATGCGACGGAAATCAGTCGAAATTTTGCCTGGCAGCTTTTTGTGCCTACGTGTTTGTGATTTATAAAACGCAGCCCTGTTTTTCTACAAGCGCAAAATATTTAATATCTACTTGAAGACGGAGATACAATTAAGAGGATTGTACTGTGACTTTACTTACCGGCCGTTAAAATTCGGTTGCAGCAGGTCTACTTTTCTCGAATTTGGTAGGGGGAGCAAGAATTTAAAGTGCCCAATTTAAACTTCTCTCTCCTGGATTTTTTCTTCGCCAATGCACTTTTACAGTTTTTATCTGGGACGACCGAATTCTCGAGATATACTGACGTATCCTTTTTTGTCGGTAGATGTAGGTGCAACAATTCTGTCAATGTAACCTTTCAGTTCGATCCAGAAGGAAAGAGATAGCCTTTTAGCACTCCCGTCTATGAATACAACGTAGTCCAATATTTCCGCTTCCTTCTCGAATGAATACGAGGGCCTCACTTATCTTATAACAGGCAGTAATAGGTAAATAGCAGTGCTCGTAATACAAAGCGCTTTTTCAATAACCAAGCATACATATACAGTACTTATTTAGTTACTTTACTTATTTGGGAACACACGAGCGAAGAGGAGTATCGGAGTCAAACTGAGCCCGTCTACTATTTACGCTTCTCGCTTCTTCTAAGGAGCGGCGACCTCGCGGCCTCGCAGCCTCGGAAAAACCCTGTATCGGCTTTTCGAAGCGCAAAATACGCGCCACTACGAGTATATACTTAGGCAAGTGGAAGATGCAACAGAGTCCCCCCTTTAAGACTTATGTTGCCTATATTTACAAATAAAACGAAAAGGCATTATTTTGGTTCTTTCTCTGGTGTCTGTTACGTATAAAAAAGAAAGACCTCTTTGGCCTGCTTCATGACCCTGGTTATGGGACAAAACACTCCCAGCTTGTCGTCTATGGAAGACTCGGGTTAAGGGCATTGCATTACACGGATGCGTTCTGACCTGGTGCCGATTTTTCTCATCTACGCCAGACACCCAAGAACAAGAATCCTCCGCTGAAAAGCAAAGTGGCCTGGTTCCTTTCCGTCTGGCTCCGTCTCCCTACTATGTAGCTTCCTGGGTAATGTAAGTTAGAGGAGGGTTTCATGTACCAGGGTTTTACTGGTTTTCTTGGGTTGTCCAGAGAAAACCCTTGGTTGGCAGGGTTGTATTCTGGGTATTCCCAGAAAACCTTGATTTATATGACAAGGGCAGTGCTACCTAGCATTAATGGCGCACACAATACGTCTTTACTCGTTAAAAAGGTAAAGCTGCTAACTTTTTCCCTTAAAAAACGAGCCTGGGGTCTCCTGAGAGTCGAGTCTGTTCTGTTCTCTGCTCTGCTTCTCTGTTGAACCCTTTAAAAAGGCCGTTTAACAAAAGGCCTTTTACACAAATGGGCAAAAAACTTTTAATCTCTCTGCTTTACACTTTCTTTTTACCTTGTGCCCTAAACATCTATGGCTCAAAGAGGGATTTATAGATAAACAGGAGCTTAGGAATGATCTCAGGAGTAAAGTTTTAGGTGTTAACAAAAGTATAAAAAGTTAGTGGGGTCTACTTTTACGTATGGTGTACCGATGTACCATTGCTGAGCACTCTCCTCTAATTACTAAATATAACATTAGTCACACTACTTAGACCTGAAAGCCATCAAGGTTTCGTCGGTAACTTCCTTTTCCTGTCTCTGTATCCGTGTCTGTGGTAAGTAAAACACTGCTGACCATATACCAGAATGAAGAATGTTCTATTTCAAGGCAGTGTCGACGTAACATCCGGTTGTTTTTGTTTACAAAAGTATGCTGACGAGTTGGTTTCGTCCAGTGAAATGGCGACGGCTCGTTCAGCTTGATGCAGGGGGTGCCTGTAAAAATGTAAACAAATTAATCACCTGGAACAGCAAAATGTCAACAAAAAAGTTGCTGACCTCACGACGGCCTCGATGTCCGTGTAAAATCTGGCCTCCGAGGCTGCTCTTTTTGAAGATTTCCTTCCCATCGAGAATTTCCATTCAGAATCGTGCGTTGAGCAATCAACCCCACTATCTGCTGACGGCAAAACTGGCAGAATTTGGGTTTGCCTGAAAAAAAGTAAAATACTTTTGAGAACCCCAAGTGATGGAATTATTTATCGTGCTTGCCTGAAACACTTTCCGGTCAGAATGGTAACTATAACAGGGACGATTATGACCAGTAAAACTCCGATCCCAATCAAGATATGGCGGGCCGTTGGTGGGAATCCGTAGCCTTGAAAAAAGAGGCACAGTTCTATAATAAATCCACAGTCTTTGGTATGTCCGTCCGTCTGCGTGGACAAGAAGGAAGATGAAGGAAGGCTAGCCTAATATTTTATAGACTTCATAAAAGAGAGGGCGCTGACCAAACCTAAACGCGGAAAAGCATTTTTTGATAGCCCATATCTGCCTATAAAAATACTACTCGACGGCATACATTTTTCATATACCCTCCCTCCCCCTTCTATGGCCTCTATGAAAATGACTCTAGCTATTCTTCTTGCAGATCTTTTTTTCAGTTTTTTGTTGTGAAAAAGCAAGCTGGAAAAATCAACAAGATTGAAGGTGACATTTTGAAAACAGGAGGGAGCGACACTGCGGAAGTTGCTATCAAAAACTCTTTCGCTCCGCAAGGGAAAAAATGGATATTCTTGGAATTGAAATTCGCAGTTTCAAAAATGCTGCAATGTAGGTCACCCGGTCAAATATCTAGAGATAGTCAGGCATATTATTTCTATTGCAGAAGGGAAATTAACATGCATCATTTCGTTTTGTATTAACCTTGGAATATTTTTCAAAGAGGTTCGATCGTACCTTTGTGCTCATGATGAGCCTCGTCTTCGTTCTCTTTGCTATGATCATGCCCTTCAGCCTCTTCACATTTGAGGACATCAAAGTGGTGCCATGGTATTAAAACCTGCTTTCGAATGCCACCGAAGCACTCGAGACTCTCGAGTAGCTTTTGACCCATTGATCCTCTGTTAGTGGAGTTCAGTTTCTGAAATACTAAATCATGAATCATCCATTGGCCGTCAAGTTCAAGGGTACAAACTGGACAGCCATCCAGGGAGTTGATTGTTTACAATTTTGTGTTTACATAACAGAATGCTTTCTGCTTGCCTTAACATGAACCTCGTCTCCCTGGACAATGTCATGCATGTCGCAGTCGCACTCCTGGTTGATCCTGTTGGACTTAAACACCAGCTTGACCTCGGCGTCGTCGGCCTCCGAGGTCAGTGCTAAGGCCTCGGCCTCGTAACTCATGATTATGTTGCGGCTGAACTCGAACTCCGAAATTCCAGTTCCATTCTCCTTTTTTCGCAGAATATACAGTTACGTCAACATGACTATATTCCTAGCTATCTACCTGTGAAGATCCAGAAATGTCAGGTTGAATTGCAAAAAACGCCTGCTCGTTGATGTGATTGAACGTGTTGTTGACAAACTTTGCGCGGCCTTTGAAGGCAAGACCAAAAAAGGCCAAAGTACCTAGCCTTTCAGCCTTCGTTTCGCTCATGGAAAACTCTTCTCCCACAACAACATTGTAAAATGCCTAGGTGTACGAATATTTCAGTGGGCCTTTTTCATGTCTTTTTGGTCATAAAGTCTGACCTTTGTCGAGATTTCGTTGGTCACAGTGGATTTCAAGAAGTCAAACCTATTGACATTGCAGCCATCGAAAGCCTAAAAAAACAGTAATTAGTAATAATTACAACTGTAATAAAACAGATGATTACATGCATACTTTAATGCCGATTGTGTCAAAGGTCACGTTGATGAAGGCCAAACGCTGATATTGGCAATAAAGGCCAGAAAAAAGGCCGCCGCCTCCGTCCGTCAAAATGGCGATTTTCGAATCCACAACCGAAAAGTTTTTCTCCCGTCCGAAGCCAATTTCAAATGTGTGTGACAGGTTTTGTAAGGCCCTCGTCATCTACTGTATTATTGTTTAAAATGGGGAATTGTAGCCCCTTTCTTTTTGGTACAAGTGATTAAGAATGCAAGTGAAAATGACGAGGGCCTTTTATTGGCTATTTGCCTGGCTTATCTGATCCGCTAGATGGCGCTAGTGTCGGTTTTATTCTAATGCCGGTCCCGCCTCCAGAGCTACTAAAACATGCAGGGGGTGTAGTCAAGTATTTAGGTACGTTTGTCCATATTTTTACAGATGAAAAGCACCTGTGGTGAAAGGATAGCAGTCCAATGCTTTCAAAAGCCACATTTTGCAAGTGGCTGATCTCTTTTAAGTCCAGGACGTGAATCGACTGGCAATTTCGCATTTTCAACGAGTTTAAACCTGTCCCGACTTGCCCAGTCTTGAATGTTCCCAGGGAAAATAGTCCTGTGGTGTTAAAGTCGTTGTAAAATTGGCTAGCTAGCTCGTGATTTCCAACGAGTAGTGTCTGAAAAGGTTACTTTTTCATGGCTTAAGAATGACATACTTAGATGGGTATTTACCTGGAGATTGCCATTTTTGGAACAGTCACACTCGATTGAGGTCGAACTTATTTCACAAACATCGAAGCCTTTAGAAGAAATAGCTACCAGACCAACGTTA
>JAAUYL010027545.1_pt1 | contig 13614 bp, 12 predicted proteins | sample 7278011 | NCBI WGS metagenome assembly JAAUYL01 (sample SAMN14350225, study PRJNA611818) | marine sediment metagenome | isolation source: surface marine sediment (1.8m) | place: French Polynesia: Moorea | collected 2018-08 | reverse complement strand
ATTAGTTACCTCGTTACCGCGGTCAAGAGGCTGCTCTCTGCTTGCTCGGTGGCAAACAACACAGCCATTGTGACGAGATTGCTTCCTTTGCTCCTCGTTAGGTTCGAACCCTGCTCACCCCGGGGCTATATTATATATTGCTACACCCTACACCCTAACCCTCCTCATACCCGAATTGATGCCATCTACTTGTAACCCTACTTCTTTTTCTCTTCTCAAATGAAGGCGAGGGTCGAAGTAACAGAAAGAATCGGCTAGTGTTTTGTCTCAAGTGTTTTTCAATCAATTCGTCTAACAATATCCGGTCTTCGGCATGTTAGCTATGGTATCTGTTTATATGGATTTGGCACACACTACTATAGAAATCTACATCTTTTCTGCCAGACTTGTATATTTATGTGCATCATGTAGAGTGTATATTGAAGTAAGAGAAGAGGTAATGCTTGCTTCAAGACGAGACTAGGCCAAGGGCTACATCCAACAGAAGAGAGCGAAGAGCTAGCGAAGGAAGGAGATGGAAGAAAGAAAGGAAACAAGCATCTAGGGAATTAGATTGCTTTCTGGTGTGTCTCCCGTTTCTCATCCTGTCAAGTGAGGCGATTTCCAACAGCCTCGAGACTCGTGGCAGAGGCAAGAAGGAGGCTGAACTGGAGGATGTGAAGAAGAGCTGCCAGTTGCAGGTTCTTCCCCTCCGCCTCCTCCTTCTAAAGGCACAAAACGTAGGCACATTTTAGAGAATAGAAAAAAGGAGACCCCCATTTCCATTTCCATTTGGAGGGAAAAGGTGCGTGTTTTCGATCCTCGAATTGAAGAAGGGCATCGCGCGGCCTCGCAGCCTCGCAGCCTCGCTCACGTACGGACCTCGCATTCAAGTTTGCCCATCCGTTGTCGGTCGCGAGAAGGATATATAGGGTAGGTTCAGGACAAGGCCTCTGTGAGTGTGGCCTGTCATTTTGTGGGTTGCCATCGTCGTCCAGGTCCGAACTATAAATATTTACCACTAGGCTAAGCCTACATTCCTACCTTTCCGAGGCACTTTCCCCAATTGAAATTCCTTTCTGAATCTCACTCACAAAGAGCGACCTCATCCCCTGAATTCCAGAATTTCACTTGAAAGGAATTGCTTCGCTGGCTGGCGACGGCAACGTCTGGCACGCTACACCATTCGTACAAAGAGGAGGAGGAGGAGGAAGACTGACAGCTCAAGTCTCCCAGAATTAGCTCGGTTTACTTCTCCTCCCTCCTGGCTCACATACATGTATAAGAATCTATAGTGTGTGTCACAGTCACACACATGTGTAGAGAAAAATGCGTCCTCCTTCTTCCCTCCTGAGGCTCCCCTGGTTGAACGCAACGTAGAGATATGTGGCTGGAATTCTTGGGATACCAAAAGAAAACTAATTTGAAGATTTCGTTGGTTTAGCCTACCCTCCTTCTTGGAATCAAGCATATATTTTGGTGCATTTTGTATTCCAGAATTTAAAAAAATAGCTCGGCAGATAAAAATAAAGCAATTTTATTACTTCCGGCATTATGGGGGTCTCCCTTCACATTAAAATACGAGCTCTTCGATTGTCATATTTTACATGAAAACATGATAAAAAAGAGGGAGATCAGATGCAAACTAGCGCTCCTCGTTATGGGTTTTATTCTCCCTTCTGAAAATGCTGCTTGAAGTTGAACAAAAACTTGACAATAAACAGTATATCTATAGCTAGATATTTACATAAATATTCCGCGTACTAAATGGGGAAGCAAGAGATAAAACATGAAAGAACCTCTTCGAGGCCAGAAAAAAAAGAATGGGCATGGGTTAAAAATTATGAAAAATGTACGCACATTACGCCGCATGACGGCCTCCATAGGAGCTGCCGCTGGCCTCTCCCAGCTAGCTTAAATGTAGCCTCTGCTTCTGTGCTTCTCTGTGTTCCTCTTCTTTTGGGTTTTAAAACACTATATATTGCAGCAGCGGGCCTCTGAATAATACCCACATTAAGTTTAGTCTATCTCTCTGGGTTCCACCAAAAATGTTTAGAGCAAACGAGCATAATGGCCGCGGCGGCCTCGCAGCCTCGTGCTCACTGTTGCACACGCGTTGCCTCGACATCCTCTCCTCGGCCATATCTAAGCTCAGAGAAGGCAAGCAGCAATATAACTCGTAAAAGTAAAACGGCAAAGACCCCCGGACAATTCAGAAGAACATTACGGAGATTTGTGTTGTTTCTTTCGGGCTGCAATATTTTCCCAAAAAACGCAATTTGCATGCTAGCCAAAAATTTCCTCACGGCAGCTGCCCATTTGCGAGCACTCTATGGTTTCGAACGTTCATCGCACATGCTTTTACTTTCTTACATACCTATATAGGGGAAAAATCTCCCTACCTAGAAATACATATAGGTAGGTAGACGTTGCCTGGAAAAAAATAATAGCCGTGGGGAAATGGTGTACCGGGTTCCCAGCGCAATTCAAAGAGATATTGTAGCTTCTCCCCAGCCCCAAAGTTTCGTACACAACATAGAGGACTCCTCGCAAAAGGAGGCTAGAAAACGTTAGACACTAGGAGAGGAATGGCAGTCGACTGGAAGATACTGTAATACGTCTCTTTGTGCGATATATACCAACCAGTTCATGCTCTGCTATACGCAACAAAATAATAATACATTGCAAGTCGAGTCGACGGTCTGAAAAAAAGTAATATTATGAAAGCCACCACAGACGCTTTTTCTCTTTTCTCTTTGCACCAGACTCCCCTTTTTTCATCTTTTGAGCGGAAGACAAATGCTTCTGGTTCTAGTGGTGGCGGAGTTGGTGTTACAATGAATGCGAGATACCACAGCCTCGCAGCCTCCGAGGCCGACTCAGCCGTCAGCCTCGTGTCCGTCATGAGAGGAGAAGAGCTCTGGCGGTGGCGCAGCGCTTACCATTTTTAAAATTAAATTAGATGAGCAGCTTCATATGCAAGTTTCTTTCTGTGTCCTTCTATTTACAGTACATTTTTTGCTGCAACATAACCCCCCTTTCTTTTCTTTTTCTCCTGTACGAGATACGTGCTGCAGTTGCCTGTAAATGAATTTCCATAAATCTTTCAGAGATTGGTTGGCTGGTTGCTGTACGTGGAGCGCGAAACACAACCGGCAAAAAAGAGGACTTGCAATACATTTTCCCGGGGGACCTCGCAGTGCCATTTATGCTAGACCATCGGTATCTTTTTTTGAAACACTAAGTACGCTAAGAATGCAGCAAAAAACATACTGCTTCTTCTCTCTCGCCCCTTCTCTGTCTTCACACGTGATATGCTTTTTAAAGTTCAAAGAACGTCTCGGTTGCGGGCTCCTACATGTGTAGCCACACATCTACTTCTTACTTCATATGTATCAACTTGTTTATGTGCACACGCACCGCCAGAAGAGAATCCATGTTTGCCTTATGCATACTAAGTGGAAGAAGTGGAGCTGCTAGCTAGCTAGCTCCTATCCTTTGATAAATGAACGAAAGCTCAAAAGATGACGGCCACTATGCTACTCGTACGAGTACTGCCAGAGTCGCTCTACTGTGCACGCATTTGCTTTACATAAAACATAATATCCAACACCAAGTCCCTAAGTGCTTCATGAACATATAGATACATGGTTCCAGTATCTACATACTAAATACTAAGTATGTAGGATAGGGAAGAGCAAACAGCAGAAGCGTGAACACTTTTAACTTTTCATATATGCCTTCTGGATATCTGTGTGTTGGAGATTAAAATGCAAAGTTTCAAATTGAAACAGTCGTCTCCTCGCGCTCTTTGCCCTCGGCCTCAATTAAAAACTGAAACTTCTGCAGAATATTTTGTTGAAAAAGATGAAGATGTCACAGAACATACTCGTAGATAGATCCCCCTTAACCTTAAGGCTGCCATCCAACCGGCATAAAAAAGAGGTAAGAAAGTGGGTCTAAGGGAATCAAGGCAATTATCATCAAAAGGAGAAACGAGAGAGCGAGCGAAAAATTATACCGTCTGCAAGCAGGGAACGACGAGGGCCCAGTCAACCAAAAAGACCCCCTCTCCTTATCTTTTTTGGACTTTATAGCTAGCTCTCTCTTTCTTTTAGCTGATAGTGCACACGTTTTCCAACCAACCCGAGATAACATAAGTAAGAGCATAAAAGAGCCGTAACTTTTAAAGGTTTACATTATTCTCCCATTCGCCGTACTTCCCCAGGTATCTATGGCAAAGACTTAAGATGAGAGCTAGGAGGGTGAGGGTAGCGATAAAGAATTGGCAATAAAGTTGGGATGTGCTCTTCTCGTCGAACTTGTGTGTAGGTGTATTGCAATTTCTTTACAGCTGAGGATATCCCCAGATTAGAAATGGTCGCCACCATTATTCAAGTGTGCGCTTTCGAACCAATATGGTCCTCCTGTCATGATCCTATCGAACATTTTATTAAAAACCTCCACACTTTCGAGAGTATCTAACATCAGAGAGCACTTTACATACTTCGATTCGATCGATATTATTGTACATCCCACCGTATCGTCGATAAGAATCGGAGAAACTTCGGCTTTGATCTTTGAGCTCCTTCATCTTTACATACGAGCATCTATCTTTCTATACTTTCGTTTGATCAGAAGGTGGCTGACTGAATCCTGCATAAAACTTGCCAACAGTTCATCCTGGAATCCAGGGGGGTCATTGGATGCATACTTTGTGCTAAGCCCCTGGGAGCTACTTTCAGCGATGGACCATGTCTACGTCCGTAAGTCTGCTAAGAGCATTACAGGGCGTTAAGTCGCTTCTTAGTCTAAAAGCTTCTCGTCTTGTCAACTGACGAATCTCTCACACTTACGCATTACTATTCCTATATTCCTTCAAACAATTGTTTTGTTGTCTCTCTTAGAAGTCCGCCAAAAAAAGGAAAAAGAAAGCGCGGCCAATTTTGCAAGGATTTATCCTCTAGTGGATTGTGTGGTGGCCTTCCAGGGTCTTCTTTTTTTAGTCGGCCGCTCGATATAATCCGTAATTCCTCTCTTTTTCCGCCCGACTTTCTTTTGCCGTACTTGGAAAGAAAAGAAGTTCTTTGTTCAGCTTTTATTTCAGTTTCTGATACAACCATTGATCTGACGACTTTAAGACCTGTGTTTGTCTATATCTACATATGGTAGCCTCGTTTTTACCGTTGTAACCAATATCGAATTCACGCATGCGAGATGCAAATTTATAGCGGACGGCCAACATTTTACATTGGACTCATCCGTAACAATAGAATATTCTATTCCATATATCTATACATGTGTGAAAAACTTTGGAATTACATTTTTGTTTTGTGCAACAATTACAGCATGTTTGTAATTTGGCGCAGAGAAGTCAGATAGAAGCAAAGTAATTGCAGAAAGTCTAGTATAGTGGTGTAATATCTTAGTCGCCAACTTTCTGTCGTTCTTTTCCCTATGCCGAGTTCATCTACTGCTCGCAAGAAATTTCTATGCTCATTGCACTTGGACCTAAAAAGGGCGCAATGCCATTAGGAGATATTTGGAGTTGAGTAACAAGTTGGTATATCTACGTAACTAATACTAGCTACATCTACAAAGTTTCTGCCTCATAAATGTTAATCTTGTGGCTTGAAAATGAGTGCATAGAGGGGGAAAGAAGATGGAACACACACGTCCATTTACCTAAATGTGTACTTTGCACTAAGCAATTAAACAAATCCTCTGAAGTTTTCAATTATCTAGGTAGATCCATAAAAGAGCCACTATCTAGCTTTCTCATGCTGGCTTGGCGAGCTTATTTCAGAAGATGGCTGGAGGACAGAGATAAGAAAGTGGACAATGAAGGTTGATGGCTTAAACCTTTTTTTAGTGGCCTCACTTTATAAAAAGCAAGCTCTAGATATTCTAACTCTAACGAGAGCTGCTCAGAACAACTATAATTGTTTCTTTCCAAAGATGGTCGCTGCTGCAGTGCTTTCCAGGCACATGTCAAAGAGAAGATTGAGCATGCAAGCGCAGAGGATCAACAAATGTGACTTTTTTCTCTCTCTCGCTTCTGAGCACATCCACATCTATGTACACAAATGGTGTTTTGGTCGCCTCGTCCATGTCCTCGTAGTAGACAAACAACGTGGGTGACACAGCATGTGACGTGATGTGTGCAGTGTGCACACACTCACGAACAGTGGGCATTATTGTCCTCTTTCCAGTTTCAGCCTCATCCCCGACACCAACGGCCTCGAGCTCTGGCTCCCCGTCGACGACGACAACGTCGGCAAAGTGATGGTGATGGTGAATTGAGGCGTGTGTGATGCGACTGGATAGCAATATTGGACAATGCCAAACAATGTCATGTCCTCGTCACCAGCATGGCAGAGCAAACAATAATATGGATAATGCAGATAGATATCTAGAAATACTAAATGTATAATGCAATGCATCACGGGGATTGTGACACACCGAATTGCCGATAATTGGAAAGGCGCTACATCCTATTCTCTCATTTCAAATAGCAAAAGACCGAGGGAGGGACACAATTTTCTTGAGGATCGGAGGAACGAAAGAATCAATGTCGCGGGCGTCCGACCAGAAAAAAGGACCACATTATGGACTTTCGAGCAAGGAGGCTCAAGGCAATGTTAACAGCACCTATGGTACCTCTAAGGCCAGAAATGCCTTAGCTTAAAAATGGCACCCTGCGTCGACACCAGACCATAAAAACAAGATGATTGTTGCCGACGGGGAGGCGGGAGAGCGGAAAGATTCCCTCCTTGTCTCGGGTGCTTTGGTCGTCAATCGTTTTCTTATCTTCTCTGTCCTGTCCTCCACGTTGTGGCCTCTTACGGCCTCGCGGCCTCGAGACTGTCGCTCAACTGAGCTCTATCTCTTCGCCATGATGGAGGTCTCTTATATTTCGAGGGCAAAACCCCAGTCGGCCTCTCAGTTTCCCATAAAAATGTATAGTAAAAATATCTAAGTAAGTATCCAGGCCGTTAGAATGAAGTATGGTGTGTATCGAAATATTATGCGCTAGGCGACTGTCCAATCTTTATCTTTCTCTGGATTCTTTTTACAGCGCAGCATCCTCCCTGTTATTGCCAATGCTGCACATTTTCGAGACGACGGCCAGGGACAACAACGATTGCTAGATAGTCTATATAGAACTATGCCCTCAGTCTCACTCACTATTAACCGACACTTACATTCTGTGTGCTGTATATACATATGTTGTGGTAGTGGCCATTTTTATGTGAACTAAGCAATACTAGGAGCACAAAAGAAACAAGTCTACCACGAAAAAAGTGTGCACGTCGCCAAAAGTAAGTTCCAAAAAATAGGCAAAAGCTTTGTTGGGTATATACCTAACCACCGCATGTTAATGTTATCATGAACGCCAAAATTTTGATCGGCTTTCTAAACAGTCCCAAGGGACATCCGCGAAACAGGTCAATATATCTATTTATTTTTTTAAGATTGAGTCAAAACCCAAAACTTGCTTAAGCAATAGGGTAAGCCACATCAACCCAGCTCTGTTTTAAGATTCACTGCAGGTTTCTCTAGCCTGCAATATACTTTTCCAGTACTGCCCAAGCGAGTTGCTCTTTTTGGGGAGATGGCGAAGCATATGTGTGTGCTTCTTGCTTTTCACATACTTTTATGGCATATGGATGGTAGACAAACCAGCCAGGATACAGGATACAGAGGACAAGCAAATCTTAGCCACCATGGCTATGGCCATGGCGGGTGCCATTTGTATTCAAAGCTTTGCCCCACGCGCGACTCCACGCTCGGTCGCTTCGCTGCTTCCTGTACAAGTTTCTTACGCTCTCCTCTCGTGTTCCCCATCTTGCAGTTTCGTTCTTTCAGAGTTCCGACCGTTTTCGTGGTTTCAAAATGAGACCTAGTTTACAAAGTACCCCCGAGTCCTTTTGCGGCTATCATATCGACCAACTCGAGCTAAAATCTAAACCATTTTAGCTCAGACTTACTTTTTTGTACAGGTAGAAAGATGCAGGATCTGTATCACTGTTAAAAGCAATTTCCGGTGAGGGGATATTGCCTTGGCCGAACATCCTGAACTGTCGAATGACAGAGAGGAGCCGTACAATCTCTTAAGGTTACTATCGACGGAGACATATGGCGGAAGTAATACGTTACTCACTACGAGCCTGGAGCATCTACAGAATATTACGAAAAATATTTATTTCAATTGAATACACAAAATCTTACATTTGCAAAAAGATAGGAAATAACTTTTGGTCTTGGAAAAATATCCCCGACATGTTGACTTAGTCCGGTGATTTGACTTGATCTTGATTATTTGTTTTAGATTTGGACAGGCTCAAACTTTAGTTCTACGGAGAGGAAGGGGGTTGAAGAGGACTGAGGGGTTCGTTGTACAGGCGGCGCATTTGAGCTCTCGGGGGTGCAGCGTTGGCGATCGATGTTCCCGGCCTTTTGCCGTTGCTGTTCAAGTCGACGCGGCCGTGATGAGGATTCCTCTGAGCAGCCTCGCCTGGTCTTTCGGTTATTCGGACCACTCTCTGACCGCTCGGCGTGATGGCCAGTCGAGTAGGACCAGGCACAAAGTTCGTCGAGGTCGAGGATGTCGCGGTGGTGGAAGGAGCTGGCCTTATATGCCCCTGTCCTTGCTGCGACTGCTTTAACACAGGACTGTCCGGGATTGAGATGACCGGCGGGTAATTGGCATTCGGCTGAGAATACTGGTGATCCTGCTGGAAACTGGCACGAGGCTTGGCAACTTGAGGGTCGGGAGGAGGAGGCTGAACCCCAGCCACTTGGGCCGGCGCGTTCATGTCGAGCAGGGACCTCCGCACTTCTCCGATCAAGGCCTCGATCTGCCGTTCGATATCTTTAAGCCTGAAAACGGAAATATGAATCCTTGCCAGATCAAGAGCATTGCAAACGCTTACTTGCGACACTCGTTGTCCCGGTTGCTGTTGGTGTCGGGCATCTTTGTCACCAAGACGGCGCCGCACCTTTTGCTCGAAAACCTCTCCATATTTTCATTGTAGCTCAGAAGTCGGTAGGTGACATTGAGTTTGTGAGACACCTGAACTCGTCGTCCGTCCCTGTCCTTGATCCATTTCTCCAGGCATCTGGAAGGGATCAAAGAAAGAGTTGATACATTTACGAATGTTAAAAACATTGCGAACTACTTCATGACACATCTTCGTCCCGCCTCATTGACAGTAATGTTCTTCTCGGTCCAAGTTGGATTCGCCAGAAACTTCACTAGCAGTTGACCTGAAAGAGGAAAATAGAAAAAGAGCCCAAATATATTTTTGTTAACGATATTTCTCTTACATCCTTCGCAGCCTGTTCGGTTAAGGCCACCTTGCCAGTTGGCACCGTGCTGGCACTGCTCGATCATCTTGGCATCCCTGGCCCAGTTGACAGGGACGGGTTGGGAAGCTTCCCTGATGTTTTCAGCCACTTTCGTCCTCAAGTTCTTCATGAAGCTCTTGGCGATCTCGGCCAGGCTTCGATCTGACCGACAAGTTCTGGCCAGCGTCTCGCAGGTCTGAAGCCATTCAGATTCGTCCTTCGACACAACTTGGAGCCACCTTTCGTTCAGGCAGCTTCTGAAGCAGGAGGTCTTCCCCTTCCAGAAATCGTAATTCTGAAAAGGAGAAAGATCAATCACGGTGCGACGACTTGTATTCCAGTAATGAAACGGACTGTAGCTTACCATGAGGTCGTCGAAATTTCGAGCTGTCAGGGTGGCTCTTTCAAAATAGAGCGAGACCATCGTCTCGAGCCCTGGGAAATCTTTTGGGCGGTTATGTTGCAGAAACAGCCTCACGACACTGAGATTGCCCTCGACACGCTTGTCCTTGATGTAGTTGGTCATTGAGTTGCAGGCGGCCGCGATGTCCTCGTCGGTGCCAAACGTGAAGACGGAGTGCGCGTAGTGCTCGGGCTCGATGGCGAATTGCTCGAGGACGACCTTCATAATTCTCCTCGAAAAGGACGGAAAGGCCTCTTTGACTTTTTCGCCAATTTTGAAGATCACAGTTCGAGCCTTCCTAAACCAGGTGCTTCCGAAGGCCGTCTTCGCTTCGACCACGTCCACAATGGCATCCATGGCATACTCGTCGTCACCGAAGATCGAGAGGTAGGCCTCGATGTAATTCATAGAGTCTAACTTGAACAGCTTGATCGCCAGCCCCACGAGGGCCTCCTTCAGACCGGGAAATCGCACTAGCAAGGTGGACGCGATCATGTGGAGCATCTTTTTGTACTTGTCGCTCTCTTCGCCCATGAAAATGAACCCGTTCTCCAGGAATGCGTAGACTTCCTCCTTTAGGATGCGAATGACGCTTTGTCCGTCAAACAAGTTGCCGACGTACAAAACGACGAGATCGATGAAGAGGTCGGGAGCCTTCCTGAAGCAGACGAGGAGCAGATTGATCAGTTCACCCCCATCATTGGGCTCCTCTTTTTTGAAATTGCTGAGGAGAAGGTTTGAGAACACCTCGAAGACTTTCAGATTCATTCGAACATCTGTCGCAATTAGGTGCTGAATGACGTCGATGGCAATCTTGGCATACTCGCTCGAATCTTCGCCGTGGAGCTTGTCAATCGTGTCAAAGATCAGGTCGGAGCTCCCGGAGGCTTTGGCCAGCATGAAGGCGTGTTGCAGTTGGCCTTTGGTGATCAGGAAGGTGTGCCTGGCCTCGATAAGCTCAAGAGGCTCGTCGACTGACTTGCCAGCCAGCAATAAGTCCCAGTTTTCCGGGATTTTCATCAACGGCTGCACGTCCTCCTCCAACTCTTCGAACACAAATTTGAAGGCCTCGAGGTCGATGGTTTTCTCGTAGCTCTGTAGAATTGCCTCGGTCTGGATCGCTCGTCGGACCTTTTGGCGCATGTCCGTCTTGAACTCGGCCTCCAGCGGGATCTCATCCAAGGCCGGCACATCCTCGCTCATCAAGAACAAGTTCGCCACGGTAACAATCTCTTTGAAGACACTATTTTTGTTCGATTGAAGAGCATCGAAGCACTCTTTGAACTCGTTCGCAAGCTCCGCCTGAAGTGTCTGCAGCTCCTCCTCATAGCCGAGATAGTCCAAGGGACAAGTAGAGTTGTCATCCCTCCAATGATTATCCGGGTACTCGCAATTCCCCTTGCGGCACGGTTCGGTCAGATCGTCACAGAATTCATGAACCTCTGTGAGTTTCGCGAAGAATGAGAAGAAGCCCGACACCTAAATATTAAATTGCATCGTCAGATTGTAAGAGATTTGGGCAACTAAAACATACGTTCTCGTTCACGAAGGTTGCCATTTCATTTTTGGATGTGATCGTCGCAGTGATGATATCCTCAAGGTAATCTTTTCCGAACCAGGGGCCTTGGCAACTGGCGGCCTTCCCCAATGCTTCTTCGGTTTCGAAGACTACGAACACCGAAAAATACTGGCGCTTTTCCAGGATCTGTAAAAGAAACGGGCACAAGTGCTTTTAAGTATAAATTCAGTTTTCAAAACATTTTGGTTAAGGAATTTTCAAATATGGTACTCACTTCCAAACTTGTGATAGGGCCAAATTTCGTAAAAAATTCTGTGAGCTCTGAAAATTTTTTAAGCGTCAGCGGGATTGGCCGAATAAGCAGTCCCTTGGGAGAGTCAGTCTGAGTGCTCATGGCTTTTGCTGGCAGTTCGTCGTCGGTTTGTGTGGCGCAAGTGACTGTCTGTATTTTGCCTTGGCCCTCCTGATCCATGTCGTCGGACGAGGTTGAGCAATCCTCCATGCTCAAGAAGTATCTGGAGATTATTTCCGACTTGGTCAAGTCCTCGTTTGTTTCGTCCGATTCTGATGACTCGCTGCACAAATCCAAGTCAACATTGTACTCGCGCAGGATTCGATCGACATTTCTGTGGTGCGACGATGAGGACGTGGAATCTCGTTCCCATTCGATTTGCTCCGCTTCGTCCGTCTCTTTTCTTTCAACTTCACTCCGATCGACGGCATCGGTGACCAGTGAGGATAAAATACTGCTGGTCATCTGTTGCTTACGGAGAGCTCCTCTCGTGACGGCAGAATCGACGAGGTCGATCACAATGGATCCGATCATGTTTTCCGTCAGCTTTCCCGTCTTTTCCAGCAAACGGACGGCGGTGGCTTTGGTCTCTTCCAACTTTTCAACGTATTCTTCGCTGCGACCGCCGACTCCCTCGAATCGAAACTTTGACATGAAAGCCGCGGCAAAATCTGACCTGTTGTTGTTTGGATCGCCGAGTTGGGCTGGACGTTTGGCTCTTGGAATGATCATTGGCACATCTTGTGAGGATTCGTCGTCATCACTTTCGACGCTGTGCCTTTGCCTGAATTGAGCAAAGGACTTTCCAAAAGTTAGCGCTCGGCGACAAGATTCCCTTGGGCTGGCAACCTTGGCAGCCAGTTGAGAAAAGGCGTTCCAGTGATCCTCGTTGTTTGGAATGACGGCCGTCAGGAGGTCGTCGATGATGGGTTTTACGATAATTTCATCAATTGACAGCTTGCTTTGACCCAGGAGGAGCACTCGCCAAGTACAGTCTTTCAGTCTCTCGGAAATGTCCGATTTGGCCGATCGTCTTTTAAGCAATCTCTTCAGCGTTGGGTTCACTGCAGACACTTTCTTCCCACTGGACAATGTGATCATGCTTTCATCAGGCATTGTCGACATTTCAGATTACACAAGCACAACCTTCAGAAAGTCTCACATAAGTCAACGTCGTAACGACTAACGTGACAAAAACGTCACTTGGACTTTTTGAATTTTACGATTTTTCATTTTTGATGGCGATCGCGACGTCCCGAGAAAAAAATTGTTTAATTATCCTACAAAGTTATTTGAAAAGCCACTTTTACTGCATTAATAGTCTTTTCTACCCAACAAAAAGCCTAAGCTGGTAACGTTGTTCTATTTTCCCGATTTATCGTGATCGTTCAGTCTCAGTTCCAAATGGAAGCTGCTTACCTGAAAACTGAAACAAAGCGCGCGCGCAAGAGAGGGGAAAATATGCTTCCCAAGGGAGATCTTTAAAAGACCTGAGATTTTTGAGAATTTTGGAAGCTTTTTTTCCTTGCCTCGTATTCACTACGCATAATCACTGAACAGACAGTAAACCCAAAAGATGGCCTGTGCAAGCTTCTAACTTGAGAGCGGATATGGGCGCAATAAACCTTGCTTGGACAGAACATCCGTCCTTGTTCTTCTTCCATTTCCTGGAAGCTCTAAGTCTAGCCTCAAGGTACAAAAATCTTCCAAAGTCCCACAATTCCAGAAACTCGCAGAGATGATATTCGTCGATAGTTGTAGTCGTCGGTCGACACTCTAAAATAGATATTGTGATATCTGAACGTTGTATGAGACAAGAATGTACACAGTTTTCGATTGTATCGCCAAAATGTTTCTTACCGAGAGTCGGGCGGATATTACCGCATTCCTCCGCAAGGCAATATAATGGACCCCATCTTTTTTCTCCTCACATGCCATAATGCCATAATCTGTTGCAATACTTCCTTCCTTTGCCCCAGCTCAGCCTCGCCCACCCTCCCGCAGAATGATGGCCTCGAGGCAGGCAAGAGCAAACAGAAACAGTTCGTGCTGTCACAATTATTTTCTGCT
>JAAUYL010090099.1_pt1 | contig 13641 bp, 9 predicted proteins | sample 7278011 | NCBI WGS metagenome assembly JAAUYL01 (sample SAMN14350225, study PRJNA611818) | marine sediment metagenome | isolation source: surface marine sediment (1.8m) | place: French Polynesia: Moorea | collected 2018-08 | reverse complement strand
TTGGTCTGATCGGTTGTCTGCAAATTGTCTGGAGAATCGCTAGAGTGGTCAATGTTTTTTCTCTCAAAAAAGACTTTGTTGCGAGCGGGCTAATTTTCAATTTCTGATGTTTATTTTTTGCGTGTCTGAATTGCAGTTTTTAATCCCGCGTCACATCGAAAGACATCAATGTTTTGGCTCGTTTTCAATTTTTTTAGTGTCGTGCATACCTAGCGCGTTAGCTAGTTGCATAAACGTCTGAATCGTTTCCTCGTTTTGCATCGTAACGCGCTAACCTAATGCAGCACAGCGTTGTTAGACTTTAGTTTTCTTTTAAGAACAAATGCGTGGCGTTTTCTGCAAGCATTTGTTTAATTCAGTGCCTTAATGTTCTGTGCAGCATTGGAAGTATTGCGCAAGCGCACTGCGTTCAGGACAAATCACAGGAGCTGTTGAAAATCTGCGCAACTATGGCCGCTCTCCGTGCAGTTTCGATCGCCGAGAAGGCCTTCCTCAAGCAAGGAATCAAGGTAGGTCAACTAAAACATCTTGGCCGTCAGCCTCAAGGATCAGAGTATCGATCTTGTCCGGCAGATGTGGTTGTCAAAGCCCTGAAAATTGAGAAAAGTAAAATATATCCTGCGAAAATTCGGACAAGGTCGCTTTGACATTGGCTCAATTGTGTTTCAAAAATACAACCTTTTCGAGATATTTCGAGTCATCATTGTTCCTTGTTCTTTTCAGGTTCTTCCGGCTGCCGCCAGCAGTTGTCCCGCCTCACCATGCCACCAGAAACAGCAAGTAAGTGAGACCAAAAACGGAAAACAAGTGGACCCTGTTCAATTGAATTTTTTGTGTGAATTTCAGGTCAGAAATCTAAGTGTTCACGAATATGTCTCCATGACCCTCCTGAAAGACGCTGGCGTGCCTACTCCGAAATTCGGCGTGGCCAAAACTGCGGCAGAGGCCAAGAAGATCGCCTCTGAGCTGGACACCATTGATCTCGTCGTCAAAGCACAGGCAAGTATCAAACAGCAGTTGGATAAGCGAAAGAAAATATTGCTGATTAAACCAATTTCGTTCAGGTCCTTGCCGGAGGCCGTGGAAAAGGACGATTCTCCAAGTATCCCAAGGGAGGCGTACAGCTCGTTTTCAGCCCGGAGGAGGTCGAGGCTGCAGCGAAAGGAATGATTGGTAAGCTTAGGGGCATCAATCTAGGATCACGATTGAGACAGTTGATTTTGATTTTCAGGCGACTATTTGATCACGAAACAGACTGGCAAAGAGGGCCGCATCTGCAACTCCGTCATGATCACAGAGCGCAAATATACTCGCAAGGAATATTACTTGGCTTTCACCCACGAGCGCGCTTTTTCCGTAAGAAGTTTTTTCTCACTCAACTTCTGCAAAACCTTATAAACTCTTTGTTTATACTAGGGTCCAGTTCTGATTGCGTCCTCCGAGGGCGGTGTCAACATCGAGGACGTCGCGGCTTCGAATCCCGACGCCATCTTGAAGTTCCCCATTGACATTCACGACGGCCTCAGCAAGGAGCTGGCAAAAGAGGTGGCCGAGAAGATCGGAATCCCTGACGAGAACCAAGACTCGGTCGCTGATGTCCTGCTTAAGTTATACGACTTGTTCTTGTCCAAGGATGCCACGATGGTCGAGATCAATCCTTTTGCCGAGGACGCTCAGGGCGGATGTAAGTTTAGATTTAAAACATTCCGTCCAAGTATGTCGAAACTGAAGCATCTCTTTTTCTCAGACTTTTGCCTCGATGCCAAGGTCAGGTTCGACGACAACGCCGAATTTCGCCAGAAGGCCGTGTTCGAGCAGCGGGATCAGACACAGGAGGATCCCTCCGAGGTCGAGGCCTCGCAGTATAACCTCAACTACATCGCCTTGGACGGAGACATCGGTTGCATGGTCAACGGAGCCGGCCTCGCCATGGCCACGATGGACATCATCAAGTTGCACGGCGGATCGCCGGCCAACTTCTTGGACGTCGGCGGTGGCGCCACCGCTAACCAGGTCAAGGAGGCCTTCAAGATCATCACTGGCGATCCCAAAGTCAACGCAATCATGGTCAATATCTTTGGTAAGTCAAAGATGACTTTATGCTTTTTGGTCTTTGTCTATAGAATTGGGCATTTTTAGGCGGCATTATGAGGTGTGACGTCATTGCCGAGGGTATCATCGAGGCTGCGAGAGAACTGAACTTGTCCACCCCGATCGTGGTCAGGCTTCAGGTAAGAACTTTTTCGACAAGAACAACAACAAGGATACTGCCTGGAATGAAATCAAGTACCGTTTTGTTTTTGTTGCTAAATAGATGCCACACCTGGAGACACTAGATTAACTGTTTTCCAAAAGTCATTAACAGTCTTGAACAGCAACGAACAAAAAGCTTGCTTGATCCACCCCAACCATAAAACATACTTAGAGTTTAAGAATTTTGATTGCACAGGGCACTAACGTGGACGAAGCCAAGGTCTTGTTGGGAACCTCGGGTATGAAGGTTTTGCCTGTTGACAACCTCGAGGAGGGGGCGAGGCTGGCCTGCAAACTGTCAAAGATCGTGGAGATGGCAAAGGAGGCCAAACTGTTCATCAACATCGGGTCCAAGGAGGGCGACGTTCCGCTGACCAGCATCTAATCATTGTGTTGCATTTAGATTTCCCAACCACCACCAGCATTTACCAGCCAACACGTCCTCCCATAAAATGATGATGCATATAACTGTGACAGCAATGCACTGGCTACTTAAAAGCAGACAAAGAAGTACAGTATAAGTAGAGACTTTTATCTAAGTATTATTTTACTCTGTAAGCCCCCGCCTCCTCGCTTTCTTTTTTCGAAACTAACGATTTACTGTTTTCGAATTTCACGAGTGATTCTTTTTTTTCAGGGCACTAAAGTAGACGAAGCGAAGGTCATGATCGGCTCCTCCGGCCTCAAGATTTTGCCGGTCGACAACCTCGACGAGGCTGCGAGGCTGGCCATCAAGCTCTCCGACATCGTCGGCATCGCCAAGGACGCCGAGTTGAATGTTGACTTCCAGCTTCCGCTATAAGAGCCATTTTCACGAGAAAATTCGAACGATTAGTAGTGCAATCAGTTTTACAAAAAATGAGAGAACAAAAACCAGATCTACGTACTTGTACATAAATTATGATAATTCGTATATGATAATCCCATAAGATTTCAGCCCGACAAAGAACTAATTCTATGTTAAATTGCATGAACGACAAGCAGTAGTCAGACTTAAAAGGCTTATTATAATGTAGACTACATATATAAAGGAATCTATGATGCTTTCGCGAAATAAATATTGTCAAAATGACACTCAGAAAATTAATTTTGGACAGGATAAACTGGCTTGCGTATATTTTTCGTCTTCATATGTGTGTGATTTGGTTTTTTGACAACACTCATAATAATAACGAACAATAATACAGTAATAGGGTGTGAGCTAGAAAATAATGGAATTTTTCAAGTGGGGCTTTCAAGTTCAATATCGAAAAGCGATGCTGCAAATAATACATTGCTTTTGTGGGGATATGTAATCACTTGTATAACACAATTAAAACAGTCATATATTTAGATATAAGATTATTGTTTTGAGCATTCAAAATCAGTAGATGTTCTGGGGATGACATAAGGATTTTGATATAGAATTCGAATTGGTGTGTCGTGTGTGTATTTGTGTAGTAGTATTTTATAGGGATGTTGTTATAATTTCGATAAAAAGTGGATAGTATTTCTTAGAAATTTGGTTAACAAACAAACATTACCATATGTTCATTGCTGTGAAACACTTTTTTCTTCTGTCTAATAACTCTCGATAATATTTTTTAGACTAACGTTTTTCACATCGTTACACATTCTTTGTTGCTGCTCTTTTCTTTCGTGATGGGCTTTGCTTGGAAGACTTTTAAATTCACAGATTCGTATGAAATATACAAGATTTATGTATATTAGGCGGGTTTTTCATGAAGTAATTAAGTACTTAATAACGTGATGCTAAGTGAACTGAGTTTGCTTTTCTGGGGAAGTAGATATATCGGCTTTTATAGACAGATGGCTTCTATTTGTTTGTAGTTCTATTTTTTCTTCTTGAACTCGCTTCATCAGATGATGGTACAAAAGATGTTTGTCTATTTTTCACAAATATTTTGTCTTCAGAAACATGACTTTCCGAATTTTTAGTTCGACACACTTTTCGGGGCAAAATTTCTACGCGTAATCTCGTTGATTCAGTTCTTTGCAATTTCATGATTTTTTTCGTCAACTGTCATTATTTTGCTAAGCAGGGTCTTTTAAAAACGTCCCGTGTACGCGGTATTGTGAGTCTTGAGTATGCAAAAATGATCACGATAGGTGTTGTCCAAGATGAACTCTTGAAACCAGGATTTGGACGATCAGGATGGCGGCGAGGCCGGCCATGCTGAGAGTGGCATGCGCTGCTCCTCCGCACAGTTTGATTTCGGTTTCCTAACAATTGATTAGTGAATAAAAGTCATATCATATCAATTTAATTGAATCATTAATACGTACCTCGGGGTGGTAGTTTAGGCAGTGGGTGGGCTTTCGCCTGTAGATGTTGTACTTCAGGCGGTCGCAGTAAGCTGTCTCGTTGACCGGCCCATATTCGACCTTGGTCGGCTCGATGGAGATTTTCGTGGAAAAGCAGGGGCACAACTTGTCGGCCACGATGAGGATGAGGTTGGTGTGCGGGATCAAGATCACACTGAATGGCCTGTAAATAACAAACAAATGAAAACATTTCATTGTGATCATGAAGAGGATATGTTTACCTCTCGCAATTCGATTCGTGACAATTGCTGAGCGTGCCCTTGACCGGCACGGGCTTGTTGTTGCGGTAGAGGCGCTCGTTGTTCAACTCATATAGTGTGACCTGTTTGTCGCATGGCTTCGGCGTCGTCTTGTTGATGTAGGTCATCTCCAGGAGGGGGATCCGACCGCCATCCCGGATGCTGAACTCGTCCATGAGGGGATCATTCTCATCGTAAGTGTCGATAAAGTCCTGGCTGTCCTCGTCGCTGTAGTAGTCGGCATTGTACAGGCCTTCGACATACTCCTGACTTCCTGGGGCACCCACAACCGGCACCTCGTTGGGGCCTTGGCCCTGTGGGAAGGCGTACGTCCAGTCGGGGTTCCACATGTGATGGATCTCGAAGCGGATGATCGTCCACGCGATCTGGCTGAGGATCCAGTTGAACAACCAGGAGACGAGCTTGAAGGGGTTAAGGAGGTCGGTGGCGGCGCTGCCGTCGTCCTCGGTCTCGAGACAGATCGCCTGGTAGTCGTAGATCTGGATCTTCTTGTAGATTTGGTGCTGGATCAGCGAGTCCAGGATCGTTCCGTCGACCTCGCCGAAGAACTTGCCGGTGTGCACGGGGTTCTCCGAGATGACGACGAAGCCGGAGTTGTCGACCACATAGCACTCGAGGTCCTCGGAGCTGCAGGTCTTGGGACAGCTGGCGCCCGGCGGACACTTGCTCGTCTCGTTAAAGAACATCTCGCGGAACTTGTCGTAGTCGATCTGCATGCCGGCGACGGCCGCGGGGGCCTTCTGGTTGGCCTTGCCGACCATGATCGCGTGGGTGGCCGTCACCGTTGTCTTCTTCCTGCCGACGTCGAAGGGCACTGAGTAGACGAAGGCCTTCGGGTTGACCGTGTGATAATCGACCGCCCGCTTGTACCACGTCTCGTCCGTGGCCTTGTTGTTGATGTCGGCAAAGTGCCTGCAGAAATCAGGAGATGAAAATGAATTGAGCCTGTCAATATAATGTATTTGGCCTTTTTGACTTACGGTTCCGGAATGATATCCGGGTCGAGGGGCTCTTTCTTGGCTTTGGGATCTCTGAACAGCTCAGAATGGTCGCTAAACCTGGTCAAGCCCGACCTTGTGGCAACGAAGGCCAGGTGGATGCCGAATCGCTTGTACGTCTCGTTCCTGAAATGGTCAGGTCAGTCAAGAAAATTGCTGTGAAAGTGTGTCAATATAGAATTAAAGATATATCTAGGGGTGGATTGATAGATTGGATATTGTTAGTTGCCCAAATCAAGTCAATGAGTTTAGTCACGACACGGGTCAAGGCACTCTTGACTCACTCCTCGGACAATGGCTCTTCATTGATAATCTCGTCCTCCTCGACCTCCTCCTCGGCGTTGTTTTCATCATCGCCATCATCCTCATCTGCTGGTTCGTCAGCAGGATAGTCTTCCCTGAATATTGAATTCCATTCATTTTACTATACTCTCAAGTGATCATGACCAGCTATAATTTGTGACCTAAATATTTGCATACCACAATATCCTCTCAAGGAGATATTTTTGTTGTTTACCTATGGATCTGAACTTGAACAAGATCAATACTTTACCTTGGCGTGAGCTCGAACAGCATTCTCAAGGCGTCAAAGCTGTTTTTATCATTTGCAATTGTGTGCAAGCAAGTTAATGTGAGCAATTCAAAATTAGAAATGGGAGGAAGATTTCAGGAGTTTAGGAGTTTGGAGAAGGAAGAGAATATTTGATTAGATTGCTGTGCAAGTTGTAGGTGTACGTAGATAGATAAATATGTGAACTTAACTTGATCTTGACTTATCTTAGTTATATTTTCAAAGTGAAAAATAAAAAAAATGAAAAAGGCACTTACGAATTTCCGGGAGGTCCTCGTCCATGTCGGGGACTTTTCTGGTTCTCGAAGTCGTTGGTCACCATTGCATCAAAAACCAGGGCTTTGAACAGCTCGTCATTGCCTGAAAACACGACAAAACAAGTTCAGTTATTGATCAATGCAGTTTTCAAAATCAAATCAAAGTGGTAATATACGTATATTTTGCAATCACACTTACAGACATGTGAATTCCTGTCCATCATATCCATTCCATGTGCTGCATTGAGGTTAGGATTAAGTATTTTAGTATTTAGGATATTTCAATTTGTTAGTTTCGTTAGGATGTGATAAATGATGATGGTTGGATTTTCACTTACATTTGACACAGTTTGGATCGTATTTGGCCTTGTCCCCAGTGCATTTAGGAAGAGGTAGGACGTTTGGGGTGCCCCAGTTCCAATCCTTCTTCTGGGCCTTGACACTGAAGTGTCTCATGTTGTCCTCCGGAGTCTCGAACTCCCGCTTCTGGGTGCCAGCGTAATTGTACTCGCAGTAGACCCAGTCGGGATGAAGCCTCCAGTTCTTGCCAGTAAACAGTTCAGAAACTGAAAGACAAAAGACATGATTTCTTTATCCTTGTTCAGAATGTATTTTTGTTGGACATCCGGACTTACTGTTGTACTTGGCCAGGGAGACTTCAACCTCTCCCTTTACCCTGAACTTGCCGTAGTCCCTTGGGAGCGCGATTCCAAGTGTAAAAGGCGTGTTGCTGAGGGGATGATAGAAGTAATCCTGGGTCCTGACAGTTGCTCTTTTCTGTACAATACAAAACATAACATATTGCTTGGATCTAGCATTGAGCAAAACAATGAGTTAATGAACTAATTACCATGTCATCATAGTGTTGCTTGACTCTAAGAAAGTTCTGTCCTTTCATTTGGTTCACCATTTCCTTTCGCATCTGAAATGACAAAATCAGGCATTGGTCCACATTACTCGGCATGTACATTGTGCAACAAGGGAGATAGGAGCAGGTTAGATCTCTTAGAAGTGTTGTAGAATTCAAAATTGGCAATTATTAGTTGAACACTCCAAGAAGTCAATCACAGTTTGCTGGAAAAAATAATTGTGGTGTTGGTAGGCTTAGCGAAGCTGTGTGAGTTAGAAACAATCAAACAGAACAAACTTAAAATTGTAACAATACAATAAAGTAGTATTTAGCAACTCCTCGTTGCCCTTTTTTTGCAAATTGGTCATAATCTGAACAATAGAAACAAGTTCATTGAATCTCCTGGATTGACAAGCTATTTAATAGACATCTGGATGTAAGAAATGCCAGACTTTCTTTTATACCAGAATAATAATCTTATGTGCAATGCAATATTGATTGGATGTGCTAAGAATATGGCAAAATGTCCTTCATATTATCTGAATTGAGTTTGCATTCACAGTACTAAACAGTATAGCACAGTATCTGTGATCTATTTTTTTAAATTCTATAAAAAATAGGGTCATTTTTCCAACAATCCATTTCTGCAGATTTAGTTACATGTTGATTTTTTTCAAATTAAATGATGTCTCAAAGCGCTAGACGGTTGCTTGGTTATCAGTGACCTGGATGGTTAAAATTCAGTACAGTGGGTGCTTTGAGTAAAGCTGTTACAATGCTTTCTAAAAGATATAGTTGTAGGTATAATGATAATAGCAATGAAATGCATAATTGGCACTCAAAATAAGTAAGTAGATATAGTATATGTTGTAGTAAGTCGTTAGTAAGTAGGTAGATGTGAAAAACATTGTCAGATGGCGCTGCTGCCTTATACTCATCATTCTCTAACCTGGATGCCATAGGACCTATAGCCGATTCGACTGCGGTCATTCTGAATGAAATATAGGGTTATTAGGTCATTAAACATTGGCCTCTTTCTTTTTCAAGTCCTTACTGCCATACTTCTAAAAAGTTATAAATTGTAAAAAGTAATTCAACTTACTGCAAGAAGCTGCGAATCATTCCCTCTAGGCTCAGAATCATATGTATCCACCAGCTCCACCTCCGCAAGATCGACACTGTTGTAATTGGGCTTTAGGATTTCCTGGAACTGTAGAAAGACGAACAAAATTAGTAAAACAAATCAGGAGGTATGCATACTTGATATCTACAAGATTTGTTGAGCATTGTGAGATATTTGTCTTAGTGGCATTTCACAGATTCTCTTGATTATTATTAAGTTGACTATTGACTATATGGTTTTGAACCGAATGTTTACAGATGGCAATAATCTAAATCTACAGTATGGATGAGTGTAGAAGCAATGATGCTGGCTATTAATTATCATTGATGATCAGATGACGACAGATACATGACAGGAGGAGGAGTTAGTTCATTAGCACATGACCTGTAGGAAGGAAAGATTATAGCTATATAGCAAGATAGACCTAGTGACATTCTTTTGCTTTTGATTGAGAGGGATAGGCAGTGTTGATTGTTCGGCATGCAATTACTGGTGTACATGTCTGTGTTTTGGTGGTTGGGTTTTTATTTGCTTGCAGTTAGTTGTCCTTTGTTCTTCGCATCTTGGCTGACCAGCTTCCATTGCTGTTGCAAACTCTAACATCACATATATTTCTTGGACATTCTCTATGTAGGGCAATCTAAATCTAAACTTAGCTCTGAGAAAGTTTAAAGGCATGTATGGTGACCCTTTGAGAAGGGATCATTCATCATCCTTGATTGGGAAATTTTTAATGCTCCATGACGATGAAGTTTCAAGCTGTATACATCACTTGTCATTGAAAGTGATTGGATTCCGTAACATAGAAACGACTCATTTTGGCTATAAATATCTTCGACTGACTAGTGGATAATAACGGCTACTACACTTTTTCTACAGAATTGTTGATTAACTCTGTTTTGAATAATACTTAAATAGTTGTTGTGTTACTGTTTCTGCTATTCATGTTAGTAAGATTACTGCTACAGTTAGGAGTGCAATATTCTTCTGGCTTCCTCAGCTATTTTTGTTTTTATTTTGCTTAATTACCCTTTCTGTTCGTGGGACCTTTGGTAAAAAGAATTGGGGGTAGGAACAATATAATATACATTAAATAATGACGGTATTATTTCAACTTGACATTTGATGTGACATCATGAGGTATGTAAGCTAAATACCACAAAATGTAGGTGAATGCAATACAAGGAATATCCCTTTGAGGGTGAACGAGTAAGGTATACAGTTCGGTTGTTGCGTAATTATCATTGTTAAAATAAAAATAATAACATCTATTCTTTTGCCTTACCATTGGCCTCAAATCTGGATGGAAGAGGATGTAGCCATTGTTGTTGACAGCAAAAGCATATCCGTTGACGCCCAACTAAAGAAATAAATAAGTTGTTGTTAAAACAGAGAGTGACTCTTTACACTATCACATTATCACTGAGTTTTACCTAAATTAAAACTGAGAAGATCCCCCAGCATAAAAGTTTTGAGGCAATAGAAACAGAAAATCATGTTTCCCAAAGTGAAACAAAGGTAAACATGAGGGTTAAGTGTGCCCCAAAATCTGATAGGTGAGGTGATTTTTCAGTTTTATTTCAGTAAAACAAGGTAAGATTGGCGTTAAAATTTGCTATGGAAATGAAGAGTTGGGATCTACCTCTGGTCGATTAGTTACTCTTTAGCTGAGCATATTTCAAATGTTTTGAATTTGCATTAGCCTTTGACCTTTGGTCGATATCTCAATATTAAAATGAGGACAATTCCGATTTTGTCACATATGCAAATTGTTTAGTTCAGCAGCGGCCGATATATGGTGCTGACCTGAGTGAAGTAACTAAGTGCCGACAAATCTGTTGTTGGCTTTTCTAAGTAAACAAAACGGTCGCGTGTCTCGACGCCCTCTGTTGGATTGGAAATTGGAATGGAAACTAGTAAGTAAATTGGAATTAAAAGTAATTACCTGATCAGGAGGGGTGAGTTTCTCAATTTCTCTGATGGGTACGTCGGTACCAGCAACACCAAGTAGCTCAGCAATCCGAACCTAGAAAACATACGCAATATTAGACATTTCAAAAGCATATTGGTTACTTATTTTTTCTGGTGTAAATGTATATTTTGATTGGGTTAAAAAAACTAGAGCATATGTTTGACACACTTAAGTAAGAACGGACAATATGAATATGCTAATTCTAAGTAGGGAACTGCTGGTTGGTATAAGCATTTTTCTATCAACTACATGTCATGAACATGCTAGGTGATGTGTGTGATGATTTCAAAGTGGTTAATTTTTCTTTGTTGTATTCATGTTCTCATTAGTGTTTGTTTTGGGAATGAAACTGTGTAATTTGTAAATACAAATGTCTGTATGTAAAGTTGGTATATGCTAGAATTGTACAGGGGTTTTACTTCTTGTCCTGGGGAATATTGAGGAATATGGGCACAACATATTACAAATTCTTTCTACCAGAATCCATCTAAGTAAACTATCAACTTTTTCTAAGTAATTGATGTCTCAATTTTTTCCTGGACAAACAAATAGATAGATATGTAGGTTGACACAAATCTTGCTATGACCTTAACATTGTACAGATGATGAGAAATTCAATTCAAACCTTAACCATAGGACATGGAACTTTTTGATATACTGCATGGCAAGTTGTAGTTAATCTCTAGTAGGATATTTGCTAATATATTGGTCATTACAAGTTAACAAACAGGGTTGTTAGTCTCAAGAACTTGTATTTGTTCAGCAATAGGTTGGCATTCAAAGCAAAAGTATCCATAACCACTGTCACCAAGTGATAACAAATATAGTTATTCCATGATTTTACACTTACTAATAACTTCACATCTGGTTAAGAATATATAGAGGAAAATGTAGCAATCTAGTCTTAAGCTCTATTCTGAATCTCTAAGTTTGAGCAATAATACAAAATATTGAAATAATAAGCCCCTAAATCAATATACCATGGGGACTGTACCTTTTTAACCATGTCCACCTTCTTTTTATCGGAAACTCTGACACTTTCAGTATAGTTCTGTTGTATTTTGGGGGATGGTTTTGATATAGAGATGGGAAGAGAGAAAAAACTAGTAAAATTTTGTGTTGGTTGGTGGATAAAACATTGTCAAACATTTTGAGAGTTGGTTGTGCTTCATAGTTTGAAAAAAGACAGGAAAAAGACCACACAGAAATATCATTTTGTTTTCTGTAATTTCAGACTGTGAATTAAATTATTAGTGGATGGTGCAGGAAAGTGTTTTGTCAGACACAAGAAGAAAAATTTGTGCTTTCAATCACAAGAAAATCTTCTTCATCAAACTGCTGAAAAAATATTTGATGAGAAGATTTTCCCAAAATTTGGGGAAGATTTGTTATTTTTGATAGATTTGTGCACTGATGTTGGTTTTGTGAAGGAATTATATTTGTTGATAATGTAGACATACGGGCCTCTGTCAGCATTTGGAGAGGTTCCTGATTTCACATGTTGTATTTTTTTCTGTATATTATATCTTATCTGATTGTTATTATTAACTTGTAGCAATCCAAATCAACTAATCTATAGCTTTTTCATTGTTGGAAAATTTCAGTGGTAGAAAAGATTAAGAATAACTTGTAGAAAAATTCAAAACTTTGAAATCAGACAGACAAAAAAGGTCTGTCAACAAAGCAAGATGTATAGTTGTAATGTTGTAAAAAGTAGTAAAAAATTTGACTTCAAAGAACTAGATACCTTCTGCCTCTTAGGTTTTTGCTTGATATCTGAATTTTCTCTTTGGTGGCCAGTTTGGCTCTCCGAATAATTCTGTGAAAAATCAAAACTGCAGCTAAAGTAACCTTTCAAAAATAGTTCCCTTGAACTGGTTATCCTGACAAACTATCTCTTGTAAATGTAATCAGGAAAAGCTTAACTTCTTCTGAAAAGGGCGTTGTGCTGATAAGGATTTGTTGTGCATAAGAGTATTTGTGGGATTGTTTCACATTAAAATTGAAGAAACATTAAGCTTATAGTGAACAATTTTAAGATCATATTAGTATTTTATGCTTGTGAGACAGGCTTGTAAAGAACCATTTGCAGTCATATTTCATTGAAAAATTTAGGAGTACAAACAGGAAGCTGTGCAATTAGGGTAGCAGTGAAAAAGAAAAGTCTTCTTAAAACCTTTCTTTTTTCTGTTGAAACATGCTAATCTTCATGATCTTGTTCAAAAGACATGAAGTCGTTTCAATTATTTATTATTGTGATGGGGTAATTTGTAACAGAGAATAAGTAAAGTTTAGAAGTGGTTTGGGCATTTAAGTTGTGAAAATAAATTGCATATGGTGTGTTGGGTTTTAAAGTTAGTTAGATGTTTGATGGTAAAAACATCTCTGGTAGTTCAAAATCCTTCAGTAGTTTTTTTGGTTGTAATAGTTTGGGGATAGTTATGCAACATTCTGTGAGAGTATGGTACACATTTGTTGGTTTTGGTTTCTGGGCAAACCTGTCTTAGCAAAGATGACTCAAGGTGCTTCTGGCCAAGCTCCTCTAGTTCCTATAGCAGAAAGGGGGGCTTCCATCAAACACACATCTTTTCGTAAAATAAATCCTCTTTTCATGGCAAAATAATCTATCTATATCTTTGTACCTCATTTTGAGATAAGCACTGACAAAAACAATACAAAATAGATCTTGTTTACCTCCTTCGCTGAGAATTTTGAAGAAGTTATATTTGGACATTCAAATTTTTAATAAAAACAGAAATAAAAAAGCTCAACTTACGGTGTGATTCTTCTTGTCAAAAACCGGAATGGAGACTGAGGTCATAAGGCGGTAGCCAGTGAATTTGTCCCTTCGCAATGAAGATTCCTGAAAATATGCGAAAGAATTAGTTCTTCATTCCACTATTTGAACGCTTCAGAGCATCTAAAGATCTCCCGCCGTAAGAAAGCGCAAAGTCTGTATTGAAAAAAAGTATGTCAAAACTGCTCGACAGCTGATTGGCCCAAAAAGTACTGGTTACTGTCATTAATTTCAG
>JAAUYL010018922.1_pt1 | contig 13643 bp, 9 predicted proteins | sample 7278011 | NCBI WGS metagenome assembly JAAUYL01 (sample SAMN14350225, study PRJNA611818) | marine sediment metagenome | isolation source: surface marine sediment (1.8m) | place: French Polynesia: Moorea | collected 2018-08 | reverse complement strand
GGTGGAAAATTAGACCTTCAGGTGCGAGAATGGGAGTGTCTCAACTGTGCTGCCAAACACGACCGTGATGAAAATGCAGCCATAAATATATTAGTCGCGGGCGGGCAGTCTGAGACAAAAAACGGACGTGGAGGCAAGCGTAAGACTAGCGCCAAGCTTGCGGCAGCCTGTGTTAGCGGAGCTTTGCGTCAGCAAAACGTCAACCCCTTGAGGAGCTACGGCTTGCTAGGAATCCCCGTGCCTTTAGGCCCGGGAGGATGTCAACCAGCCTCTACTCCCTATTAGGAGTTGCTGAACTAAGCGATGAATCTTTGCAGAAAAGGTAAATCCCAGTTTTTACTTCCTCTTTCTCTGAAACAATAATTCCAATGCGCAAATATGCAACGCTCTCTATTAAGAAAAAATAACCATGTATTGTGACTACCTAGTACAAATTCTCACCGCCCGCGTCTACGATGTAGCTCAAGAATCACCACTTGAACCTGCTTCCAACCTATCAACCCGCCTTAATAATAACCTTCTACTCAAACGAGAAGATATGCAGTCAGTCTTCTCCTTCAAACTGCGTGGAGCTTACAACAAAATGGCTCAACTTCCCCCCGATATTCTCTCCCGTGGAGTTATAGCAGCTTCCGCAGGCAACCACGCTCAAGGAGTCGCTCTCGCCGCAACTCACCTCAACACCAACGCCATCATAATTATGCCAGTAACTACTCCCCAACTAAAAGTAGATGCTGTCAAAGCTAGAGGAGGAGAAGTTATTTTGTATGGCGAAACTTTTGATGAAGCTTATAAATATGCCCGTCAACTGGAAGAAGAAAAAGGCTTAACTTTTATTCATCCTTTTGACGATCCCTACGTTATCGCCGGACAAGGTACTATAGGTATGGAAATTCTCCGCCAATACCAAAAACCTATCCATGCAATATTTGTTGCCATCGGTGGTGGAGGCTTAATTTCCGGTATTGCTGCTTATGTCAAACGGTTACGCCCCGAAATCAAAATTATTGGTGTTGAACCTGTTGATGCTGATGCCATGTCACAATCTTTAAAAGTCGGACATCGAGTCCCCTTACCCCAGGTAGGATTATTTGCCGATGGTGTAGCAGTAAGACAAGTAGGGGAAGAAACATTTCGCCTCTGTCAGCAATATGTAGATGATATTATTCTCGTAGGAACCGATGATACCTGTGCTGCTATCAAAGACGTTTTTGAAGATACTCGTTCCATTGTTGAACCTGCTGGCGCATTAGCGATCGCTGGTGCAAAAGCTTATGTTGAACAAGAACAAATTCAAGGAGAAACTCTCATCGCTGTCGCCTGCGGAGCGAATATGAACTTTGACCGTCTCCGCTTTGTCGCCGAACGCGCCGAATTGGGAGAACGTCGCGAAGCTATCTTTGCTGTTACCATTCCTGAAACTCCAGGCAGTCTCCGCAGGTTTTGTGACTGTCTAGGCAAACGTAATATTACTGAGTTCAACTATCGTATTGCTGAGGAAAAAGAAGCACATATCTTTGTTGGAGTGCAAATAAAAGACCGCGCTGATGCTTCCAGAATACTAGAAAAATTTGAAACCCAAGGTTTGAAAAGCATAGATTTAACAGATGATGAACTGACAAAATTACACCTGCGTCATCTGGTTGGGGGTCGTTCTCCCCTTGCCCACCACGAACTACTTTACCGTTTCGAGTTTCCTGAACGGCCAGGTGCATTAATGAAATTTGTCGCCTCCATGAGTCCTAACTGGAATATTAGTTTATTTCATTATCGCAACAATGGGGCAGATTATGGACGTATTGCAGTAGGAATGCAAGTCCCCCCCTACGAGATGGCAGAATGGCAAGCTTTTCTCGAAAGCTTGGCTTATCGCTATTGGGACGAAAGCCAAAATCCAGCTTACAAACTATTCTTGGCCTAGTTAGGGTTTAAGGAGTGAGGGAGTAGGGGAGTAATTTTTTTGCCCTCTGCCCAAAATGCTAAATTTTGGAGCACTCATTATTTAGACTGAAAAGCAGGCACTTTTTTCAAACTCAAAAAGGCTAAAAACTTTATTATTAACTGTTTCAGATTTAATCAGCAAGTCCTAATTAAGAAAATTTTTGTGCCTAACTACTCCCTGATTATGCTAAAGTATATACTGTTTCATCTTCCACTAGCTACTTGGTAGTCTTGTAGAAGTAGTTTTACGAGTTGGTGTAACTCTCTTTGTATTAAGAGAGATATAGCAAAAATCCCTACTTGTTTACTACTACCAGCTCTTTTTTCTGAGCTAATGGAATTTGTCCTGGTGCAGTAAAAGTTCCATAAATTTCTACCCCTCTTCTCTGTTTTTATTCAGCAGAGCCAGGGGTAACTGATAGGAACTTAACCTGCTCCATATAATACCAATTCACTTTTAAAGATGTCACAAATAATTTCACATCTAAAATTTGAAATTATTTGCTGAAATTACTTTAACGTCAGAGTTTTGAGCCGAGCAAATATTACTTTTGACTTTTGAATTTTGACTTTTGACTTCCGTGAAACGGTGTAGCTTGTGTAAAGATGAAATATCGGTCATACTAGATAAACTGAAAAATTTAGTGCAATCAAACACTGTTCTCGATCAAGCAACTGACACAAACTCAACTCCCTCAAAAATAGAGTTACCCTTTACTCTCCAAGAGGTGAAGGCAGCTATTCCTCCTCACTGTTTTGAACCTTCCCTCTGGAGGTCTCTGAGCTACTTCTTTCTAGATATTGGGATTATTGCAGGTTTATATGCCATTGCCTACAATCTAGATTCATGGTTCTTTTTTCCCATTTTCTGGTTAATGCAAGGAACCATGTTTTGGGCATTATTTGTAGTAGGGCACGACTGCGGTCACGGTTCCTTCTCCAAACATAAATGGGTGAATAATTTAATTGGGCATCTGTCTCATACTCCCATTCTCGTACCATACCACGGTTGGCGCATCAGCCACAGAACTCACCACGCCAATACCGGAAATATTGACACTGATGAAAGTTGGTATCCAGTTACCGAGAGTAAGTATAATATGATGTCTTGGCCTGAAAAGCTAGGTCGCTTTTATTTAGTATTATTAGCCTATCCATTCTATCTATTTAGGCGATCGCCAAATCGTGAAGGCTCGCATTTCATGCCCGACAGTCCATTATTCCGTCCTAATGAAAAATGGGATGTTTTAACCAGTTCAGCACTCTGGATGTTAATGGTAGGCTTTCTTGGTTTCCTGACCTATCAATTTGGTTGGGTTTTTCTAGTAAAATATTACTTGGTTCCTTATGTGATATTTGTGATGTGGCTAGATTTAGTCACCTTCCTACACCATACAGAACCGGATATTCCTTGGTATCGTGGAGATGATTGGTATTTTCTCAAAGGTGCATTATCAAGTATTGACCGCGACTATGGTTTCATCAATTCCATTCATCACGACATTGGTACTCATGTCGCTCATCACATATTCCTAAATATGCCTCACTATCACCTGAAAACAGCAACAGAGGCAATCAAACCTATCCTGGGTAAATATTATCGCAAGTCAAGCGAACCAATATGGAAGAGTTTCATTAATTCTTACTTAGCTTGTCATTTTGTTTCAGATACAGGTTCTCCAGTATATTATCAATCAGCCTGGAAAAAATGATACCTATCAGGATCAAAATTTTTCAACTGATATCAGATATTTTTGATTAGTTACACTCAAATACTAGGGGCGGGTTTTTTACACTTAGAAATCTTTTTGTTAAACCTGTCCCGACAGTAATAACTTCTGCTAATACCTGATTAATCACGAAGCTAAATAGTTCCAAATCATACAATGGAGAATAACTCCATACTTTGATATTGCCCCAGATTCAATAAAACTAACATTGTTGCCAAAAACTTGATTGTAAATTTCTCGAATACTGTCATCTTCTGGCTGATTATAAATGGGGGCATATACTCGGTTTTGCGTTCTCAATAAATTCATATAGTTTCCTTGTTCATCAGTCCAACCAAGATACTCTTGATCTGAAATAAAATAGGGAATTTTCACTTTCTCAACTTCTGGCAATTCCTGTTCTAAACAACTATCTAACTTCTTAATAAACATCTGCAAATCAGAACCTTGAGTTTGATAATCATTCATCATAATTCGATCGGAATCAATCCATTGAAGCATTCCATCAATATGTCCCGTCATATCTCCAGGCTGTTTTGGAACGACCACTAGCTTTTCAATTGAAGTTTTTTCTTTGATGAGTTGATTAATTTCTTCTTTGCTTTTCTGGGGATTTTGAGCATATAATTTTTCGGTTACAATTGCCGTTCCTTTTCCATTATGAACAAAATTTCCCCCTTCTAATTCTATGTCTATAAAGCTGGTATTTACAGATTTTTGTATTGATTTATTAAAGTAATTTATCAAACTTTCTTCAATATATTTACAATCTAATTCATCATCATATTCAGGTTTGTAAATAAATTTAATATAGCCTCGCTCTGACTGAATTGGAGCAAAGTCTCGTATCCAAATATCTTCTACATTCGCAATTTTAAAAACCGATAAATCTAAGTTAGTAAGTTTCACCATCTTTTCAGCATGAGCTTGATCTCGAACCAGGCAAATTACCCGATCGTACTTTGCAATTTCGATATAAAATTTTTCTAGTTCAGTCAAATATTCGTTATAGTATTCGATCCATACATTCGGCAGAACTAAGGTCACAGTATCAGTTTTCCAGTCAGGGATAAGATTCATAGCTGTCAGTTTTAATAAGTAGATCGGCGTTAAAATTTGTCACTATGTAACAAAATGTAAATTCACCTCAAATAAACTGTAAGTCAGAGTTTGGAGCTAGTTTATGAAACTTAATATAGTTAAGCTTTTTTGTGCGTACCTACTTAGAGTTGTGTAAATTGAACTGGAGAAGTTCTTGCTCATTTTAGAACCTCTCTTCTGTTTCTACTCTCTAAGTAAAATTATTACGATTCAAGTGCATAATCATACAAGATAGAAGAGCGCCAGATTTATGAAATTCCGAGAGGTTAAAGTATACAGGTTCCATTCTCAAAGATGAGCAGAGCTGATTCAATGACTTAATCTTTGATTTTTCCAGTTCATAATATTTATGGGATGGATACAGTTCATCAATATTAGATGCACAAAGAAGATAATTTCCACATCGAATACTATTCGTTAATCCAATATAACCATCATTGAAACTGACATCATAGATATTGACATATTTCTCTAACTCTTTTACGCTACTAGAGTCTGCAATCTCTGTACAAACAACTTGACGTTTCGTAGATTGAGGTTTTAACCTCTTCGGTATAGTAGCGGTGATTTGACCTATACGCGCTTGGCTTTTAACTTTCCAGAATTATCCCAACGCTGTAAAGTTTTTACGCTAACTCCTAATCTTTCTGCAAATTCGTGATTGTTTCATATCCTAGACATTGTGTACAGATTTGTCTAGGATAGTCTATATTTTTGCACTTTAGCAAGCTACAGGATAATCAGGCTTCAATTTTGTGACAACATAGGAAGTATCTAAGAAACTTTCCACTTCTTCCATACATTTTCTTCTCCACTAGATAATTCTAAAACTTCGCCTAGCTTACTATAACCTCAACTAATAGCCGTCTTCAAACTCTGACAAAACTGCCTGATCGCCTCCAACCCCTCATCCGGAGTTCCCTCAGCTAACCGCTTCACCACCGCACTACCAACAATAACCGCATCACTCCCCCACTTTTTTACCTGTAAAGCGTGTTCCGGTTGAGAAATACCAAAACCGACACCAATAGGTTTATCAGTAACCCCCCGCATTTGTGCCAACAAATCTTGTACTCCCGTTTGTACTTGAGTACGCATTCCTGTCACCCCAGTTACACTCACCAGATAAATAAATCCTTGAGACTGACGAGCGATCGCCTCTATTCTCTCTTTTGGGCTAGTGGGAGCCACCAACAAAGTCAACTCTATCCCAATATTTCTTGCTGGTTTCAACAAAATATCCGCCTCCTCCAACGGCAAGTCTGGCACGACCAAACCCCTAGCACCCACATCATAAATTTTTTTCAGGAAGCTCTCCACCCCTCGATATAAAATCGGGTTGTAATAAGTAAATAGAATTATTGGCGATCGCAACTTCGGACTAACCGTCTGTACCACCTCTAAAACTGACTCCAAAGTTGTCCCCCGGCTCAAAGAGCGAGTCGCAGCAGCCTGAATTACCGGACCATCAGCCAAAGGATCGGAATAAGGGACACCCAGCTCTATAAGATCGGCTCCACTACTATCCAATACCTCTAAAGCCTTTGCCGTAGTTTCCAAATCTGGGTCTCCTGCCGTAATAAAGGGAATCAAAGCACATTGGGGACCATTTTCTGAATTACGTAGAGATTCAAAACAATGAGAAACTGAAATCATTTTTAATTTTCAATATTGGATAGATAATTTATTCCTGCTTTTCTGTCTTGTTTGCCTTTTCCTGTTCAACTTCAGCTTGCAACTGAGCCAACTCTTCTGGAGTCATTTCTTCCAGACGCTTTTGCAGCACAGCCTCCTCATAATCATTTAACTGTTTGTTATAAGTCATATCTGTATTCGCAACCCGAAATAAATAGGTCAGCAGCCAGATAAATAAGCCACCGACCAAAACAGCTTGTGTCCAAATACCAGCATTGGTACTATTTATTCCTACTATTTGTAATACCAAGTAGAGGATACCACCAGCAGCAAAAATACCGATACTTATTCCAATAGCATCAATTCGTCGCATTATACTGTTATCTAACCTTCAATCTGTCGCCGTCTAGGGCGAAAATTTAAAAATGGGGACAAAACCAACATACCAGGGAAGAATAAGAACATCAAGAAGTACATAAAGACCCGTTCAATGGAACTAGCAACATACCAACGGGTATTGAGATAAGCATAAACTATAGCTGGCATTACTAGGAGATAGGCTCCGGCCAGGGCTGCATAAATAATAATGATTATCAGATTCGTGTCTAGGTCTAAGTTCATAAACAAGATTGAGAAATTACAATAGTGAATCGTATTCTGTTTAATATAGTATTGTCTGGATGGCTGTTTTTCCAGCTAACCTCCAGATTATTCCATATTTTGTCCTAACTCCTCTAAATTGTGAATTCTGAATTCGCGCATTCTGAATTCTATCCTCAACTATAAGACTTTGTTTCCGCAAACCCTATTTAGTTTTCGACCAGACTTGACTACCATTTCAGAAGTAGCAAATCTAGGTAAAAAGTGGGATACCAGTATGGGAGACTATTGACCTTATTTTTTACTCAAATGTTTGCAAAAAATTACTAAATTCTGGACTTTAACAAAAATTGAAGCAGGACTTAGGAGACAGCAATCTTTGTTCTTTGGGGATTCCAAACTACAACCAATTGTGGACACTGGCTCCAAAATCCTTAATAATTTTTTTATTTTAATTTCTCTTCAAAATACTTGCCAAAACTTTGAACATTGTGATTAAATAAAAGAATGAGCATAAAAAGCTCATGCAATTCTCTCAATTATGGGGGTGTGGCGGAATGGTAGACGCTACGGACTTAAAATCCGTTGACCTTAACAGTCGTGTGGGTTCAAGTCCCACCACCCCCACTAAAATTCAAAAATTGGCCATCTGAAGTTCTCTCCCGTTAAATCAAATATTATAACGGGAAGCTCACAAATAGAGATAATTGAATCCAAGCCTCAGAATTTTCTTGCTTCACAGGCCGATCAATATCTAAGCCTCCACAAGCAGACAAGATGATACCCACCTCTTTTTGGGTTATAGTTGCAGTTTTAATCGTCATACCATCTGGTATTGGTCTATGAACTATCACAGGAACAGCACCAAACCTCGTAGTAATTATTTGTTTTCCATCAAATTTAATTACTGATGAGTGAATGATTAACTTTGCTAAAACACAATGACCTTAACTTCCCTGATTTTTTAAATCTAGGTCGTCCTCCACGCTTACCAGCGATAGGGTATTAGCCTTTCATGTCGGCTCTTAGCCGAAACGTTTCCAGGCTTTATCTAGTCTTTGTAAGTTAATTTGCTGGAGCAACAATAGTTGACCAAAAACCTTGTCAAACCTTTCTATAACTTCTAATATATAGTCAGTAAAGTTTGATAAGGTATGAAAAAATATGTCACACCATGCATAGGCGGCAGAGTATTACGGTGTCAACATCAGCACTCTTAGACGATGGGATAATGAAGGAAAGCTTGACAGCATCAGAACTCCCGGAAACCAGCGACGATTCTGCATTGATGAATAAAATCCCAAAAGTAAGCCAGTTATCGCTTATGCAAGAGTCTCTAGTCATGGACAACGAGATGACCTTGACCGACAAATTGAGTTTCTACGCGCAAAGTACCCCAACGCTGAACTTGTTTGTGAAATTGGAAGTGGACTCAATTTTAAACGGCGTAAATTCCTCAAAATATTGGAACGAATATGTGAAAGTGATATCTCAACACTTGTCGTCGCTTACGCCGATAGAGCCTTCCGATTTGGATTCCCACTTATTGAATGGTTATGTCAGCAAAATGGGGTCAAACTCCTGGTTCTCAACCAGAGAAACTTATCTCCAGAAGCGGAACTCGTTGAAGATATCTTGTCCATCCTCCATTACTTCAGTGCAAGGCTTTACGGATTGCGAACATACCAAAAACAAGTCAATAAAGCGATTCAAGACAAAGCCTCGGAACCAGACCCGGAAGTTGACACCCAACAGTGTCAGGAAACTCAGGGTATTTCCATCTGATGCACTGCACAAAGTCTGGAAGCGTTGGTTGAGTGCCTACCGTTGGATTTATAATTGGACAATCGCCCAACTTCGAGGTGGTAGCAAGGTAAGTGCTTACGATTTGCAAAAGTTAGCTCGCGATGCCGAACGTCCCGATGGGGTTAAAGAGTTGCCTGGGCATCAATTACAAGAAGCGGTCGCCGATGCTGTAGATGCTCGCAAACAAGCTATGGCTAATGGTGGTGTAGCTAAGTTTAAATATTGCCGTCAACCGTCTCAAGTAATCAAGTTCAAAGTGGGTAACTACAAGAACAACCACTGGTATCCTACCAAGGTGAAGGGGTTGACCTATCGCTCACCAGAAGGCTTTCCTACTGAATGTAGTTATGGTACCCAATTGGTTTTTGAGCGGGGAAAATGGTATGGTATTTTTCCAGAGTATAAACAACCTATTCCCACCTCACGATCAAAAGTTATTGCTCTTGACCCTGGAGTGCGTAGCTTTTTGACGGGATTTGACTCAGAAAAGATTGTTGAGTTCGGTAACGGCGATATGGGTAAAATTCAAAGGCTTTGTTCCTATCTAGATAATTTAATGAGTCGCATTGACTTAAGCGTGGTGAAACGTCAACGACGAGCAATGCGTAAAGCAAGTTATCGCATTAGGGAAAAAATTCAAAGCTTAGTTAAGGATTTGCACAATAAAGTAGCACAATTTCTTGTAAACCACTACAAAATCATCTTTCTGCCAACATTTGCCACTTCAGAAATGGTAGTAAAGTCTGGTCGAAAACTGAATAAACGCACGGCTCGAAATATGCTCTCGTGGAGTCATTATAAGTTTCAGCAACATTTAATTCAGATGGCTAATCGACATAATGTTTTAGTAGTATCGTGTAATGAATCCTATACTTCAAAAACTTGCCCTGAATGCGGTCATGTTCACAAGCAACTAGGTGGAAATAAAAAGTTTCATTGCCCGAAATGTGGCTATAGTGCCCATAGGGATTGGAACGGCGCTCGTAATATTATGTTGCGAGCTTTGCAGGACTAGGCGAACAGCTATCACTTTAATCGGTGATGCTATACAGATTCAAGGTGAATAGCTTTGAGTAGGTTAAATGTTGCACTTCGTATGGATATTTCCTTGTAATCGGGAAATAGCTCTTTTGTCTGTTTAAGTGCTGAGTGCTGGAAATAATAATCGGGCTTGCTATGTATCTCATCAATAGGACATTATACTATTGAGTATCGGTCTATTTGACACCTGGTCTGGCTTAACCAGTCTAGCCTTTGACCGAGTGGGTAATTCCAATGCCTCCGTAACAACTCTAGCCAATAATCAATTTTGGCTGAGTGTTCAGGAGTAGGCTTGATTTTATAGCAATGAGTAATTATCAAAGATCCTCAGCAGCAAATTTTCTGATTCAAGAGTAGGGTAAAATATAAATTTGTAGGCTTTTTCAACCATCTACATATTTGCTGATTAAGTCTTGATATTTTAATATTTTAAGTGTTAAATTGCAAGATTGATTGATTTTCCTCCCGACGCTTCTGTGACCTGAGAGCGCAGGTCTCTAACTAACGTTTAGATGAATATTAATGCTCATGTTCTGGCAAAGAAAATCCTTCATATTTAAGTATGAAGGGTTTTATAGAGACTTCAGGTAGTTTTTATATAAAAATTATCTGCTATAACAATAATAATTGAATACTTCAAACTGTTTTTTATAAAATTAGTAAATATTTTCTCATACTAAAATGAATCAGGGCAACGAACAATTTCCCAAATATCCTCTCATAAATAAAATAATCAATGGTAAATACAGTATTGTAGACCTCCTGGGTAAAGGTAGTTTTGGTACTACTTACTTAGCAAAAGATTTATCTAATAAGAACTCTAAATGTGCAGTTAAGATATTAAAATATTTTAGTGAACCTACTCTTGGGAATAAAGCAAGACAATACTTTGAAAAGGAATATGATGTTTTGAAAGAAATCAATCATCCTCAAGTTCCGAAAATGATTGATTTTTTTCCCGATAATTTACCAGGGTATCAAGAAGAAAGTATGTTCTTAGTTCAAGAATATATTGAGGGTGATAATCTAGGAAAAGAATTTAAAAATAATAAGAAAAATGGAAGAACATGGAATCAAAGAGAAGTCATTGATTTTCTCATAGATATCTTGACAATATTAGAATATATGCAAACCAGAAACATATCTGGAAACAATTTGATTCATCGTGATATTTATCCTGCAAACTTAATGAGACACAAGCAGGATGGAAAAATATACTTAATAGATTTTGGTTTAGTAAAGTTAATAAGCTTAAATTATAGTGGAGATTTATTAACTACTGTAACTTATGGTAATGATTACTATTGTGCTCCCGAACAAAGGAAAGGAAAAGTAAACTTTTGTAGTGATATATATTCTGTGGGTTTAGTAGCAATTGAAGGTTTAAAAGGAGAAGATCCTTTAGGAAATAATTGGAAAGCAGGAGAAGTAGAATGGGGCAATATACGCTACGAAATAAACGAAAAAGTCTGTGAAATTTTAGAAAAAATGGTACTTCCCGATCCAGAGGAACGTTATCAATCTGCAGCGAATGTTCTTGCAGATTTAGAACCTTTTAGAATGCTAGGTAAAACTCTTAAAAATAATACCTATATAATTAAGGATTATTTAGGTAGTGGCAAATTTGGTAATACTTATCTAGCAGAAGAAAGAGAGGAAAAGAAAAATCATATTTGTGTAATTAAGCAACTGAAATCTGATAATTATAACCATAAAAGGCGTGAACCAAAGAAAAAATTTAAAAAGGAAGTAGATGCTTTAGGGCGCTTAGAGGAACACAATCAAATTCCTGAATTTTTTGATTATTTTGAAGAGTTGGGAGAAAATTATCACCAGGCTTTTTATTTAGTTCAAGAATATATAGAAGGTGAAGATATTCGCCAAGAGTTGAGTAAAAAAAATTGGAACGAAAATCAAGTTATTGATTTTTTAAACCAACTGTTAGAAATATTAAATTTTATTCATAGTAAGGATGTAATTCATTGCGATATTAAACCTTCTAATATTATGCGACGTTTTTCTGACAGAAAGTTTGTCTTGATTGACTTTGGTTCAGTTAAAAAAGCGGTGATTGGTTACGAAAATGTCAGTCAGTCTAGTAGCTCTACACAATCAGTAGGAACTAAGGGTTATGAGTCGCCCGAACAAGCTCAAGGAAATGAACAAATTGGATGTAATAGTGATATATATTCTCTAGGAATAACTGCTATTCAAGCCTTAACAGGAAAAGAGCCATATAAGTTAGGTTTGCGGGATAAAAAAACTGGAAAATATCACTGGAGTAACAATCAAGTTGATGATAAATTAGTCATAATTTTGGATAAGATGGTGGCTTTCGATCATATAAAAAGCCGTTATCAATCTGCACAAGAAGTTCTAAATGATTTAGCAAAATTGAAGGGCAAAAATATTTTTGATTTTCAATCATTAATTAAGCGGAAGTTTTGGGTGGCTGGGATGATATTTGGGGTAGTTATTTTAAGTAGAGGTGCTTGGGTTTATTTTGCATCGGGTTCATTTCGGCAAAATTTTGAAGATGGAAAAAAACTGATAAATACGGCAGAACAATACAAAATGCTTGACTCAGCTCAAAAGGCAAAGGAATCTTATGAAAATGCTCGGAGGAATTTTAAAACAAGTGCAAAACTCAACAGTAAAGATCCCCGACCTTGGATAAATATGGGTTATATACATGGTCAATTGGGTAATCTAGAAGAGTCAAAATCTTCTTGCGATAAAGCTTTATCAAAAGCAAAAAAACAAAAAGATAAGGAATTAGCAGTAGAAAATAAGGCATTAGCTAATGATTGTATAGCAGTTTATTTTCAGAGACAACAAAACTACGAAGAAGCTATTAAGTATCACGAGGAAGCAATAAGGCAATTTGAAGGTCTCAATTATGAAGAAAATCCTGATCAATCAATAGCAATTGAAAACCTTATTGACTATGCAAGAAGTTTATCTAATATGGGAGAGACGTTAATGAAAAGTGGAAAAATTCAAGAAGCTGTCAGAAAATTTAAAGAAGCTGTTGAAAAAGTTGAAGAAGCTGTTGGAAAAATTCAAGAAGCTTCAGAAGATCAAAAAAATCAAAAAAAATTAGACGATTTGAAAAAATTAAAAGAAAAAAGTTTACCTTTAAAAATAGTATTTACAAAAAATTTAGCAGAAGTTTTGTCGAAACAAGGAACATTTGAGGAATCAGAAAAATATTATAACGATCTTATAGACAATCATGCTCTAAATAATAGATTAAAAGCAAAAATTTTATTAGACAGAGCTAGAGTAAGGCGTGAGTTAAGAAACTTTGATGAGGCGTTAAGAGATTGTAGTAAATTAGATTCCTATGTCCCAAAGATTTCAAAGCTTGGTATTAGAGCTTCGATTTGTAAACTAGAAATGAGCAGTAAATTAGGAAATTATAATAATTCTTTAACTTATGAATATGAGAATACCCTAATTAATGACTTGAATCGGGCACTTAATGATAATAACTGTGCATCAAATACAAACAAAATAATTTGTCAAGAATTAAGGCAATTTAAGAACAATGTAACTAGAGGTAAATTGAATATTTGGTAAAAACTAATTTTTCATATTTCTATAGAAGATGTTGGTCAAACATCTATAAATTCTGGTATGAAATAATTTAGGTTCAATTTCCTGTAATAAAAGTATTGTAAGGATTCAGGTATCTCAAACCCAGTTATAGAGAGACTTATGAAAACGACTGACTCAGTAATTTAACAGCCTCCCGACTCCAATAATCACGAAAATCAAGGCTTGTAG
>JAAUYL010067631.1_pt1 | contig 13667 bp, 10 predicted proteins | sample 7278011 | NCBI WGS metagenome assembly JAAUYL01 (sample SAMN14350225, study PRJNA611818) | marine sediment metagenome | isolation source: surface marine sediment (1.8m) | place: French Polynesia: Moorea | collected 2018-08 | reverse complement strand
GTGATTGCAAATTAACTCTTGAACATACTCTAAATTGCTGCAAAGTTTCCCCAGTCCGTTCCGCTGACAAAACTATCTAATTGCTGTGTAGAATGCTTTTTGAACACATCACACCCGTATCGACTCTGCTTCAAGAAAAAAATATATAAATTTTACTCTGGCAGACATTGTGCGAGTCCTTCCTTTAGAAAAGTTAAAAACGGACACATTGTCTGCTAGAGGATCACGCAATTGGCACGAGCTAATAAAGTGAATGCATACTACTTTTTGATAATCCGAGTGAATTGTGAGCTGTCTTTGCATATTGGATGATGCACACTGCATTAATATTTCTCTCCCTATTTCAATTTGCCATAATATTTCAGCAAAGCAAGAAAAACAGTTTTAGGCAAAAGCATGAATGTTGTTTTGAAAAAGCAATTATTGAACCCAAATTTGAAGTTTCTGCTGCTCGAACATTGGAACACATCCTAATGTAGTTCCCCTTTTTGCATTGAAGCCCCATATTAACTTAAAGCTAAAATCTCTCCTGTCACTTATTTAAAGATTAATATTTGTGTGGTTGTTTTTCTGTTACTTTGCTATTATTTAACTATGCATTTAGATTGACCTGCATGAAGCAAACCAGCGCCTGGCAGCTTCTGGAGCTGGTGGTGCCACCTCTCCAGGGGGACCTCCATTGTCCCAGGAGATTGCCAGCCTCAAAAAGGTCATTGAGGAGAAAACCAAGTCATGCGAAGAGCTCAAAACAAAGCTCGATGAACAGGAAAAGATCCTGTCCAAAGTAAGGATTTGTCGATGTGCTGGATCCAATCCAAACCTTGCTCCCTCACAAATATTTATCAGGGTTCAGCCTGGTCTGTGTCTATAAGTCACTCACACATTTCTTGATCATCATTCCAGACTGAACCTAGAATCTTCTAGATGTAACTTTGTTTAGTGTTAAGTACATATACCTCTGTAGATAGATTTAAGATACAAGTAATGTTGAGCTCTTATTAACAACAATTTTCTTGACAAATGTTGATGTTTCAAGAGTCATGACCCTGTCATCTAATCCAGCCAATGTCTTGTGTTTTAGGGAGGAGACGTGGCTCAGTTACAGCAAGAATTACAGTCTGCGCAGACAGAAGTAAAGAAGGCCAAGGGTGAGACAGAGAGGCTTCTGGAGCTGATCAAGTCAACCCAAGAGGAACAGGACATCAAAGATAAACTTATCAAGGAACTTCAAGAGTGAGTACCCCCATGTTGATAACTTTACTCACTTAATAAATCAATGGGAACTGCCATAAAGTAGTCAGGAAGGGTAGGGCATTTGATAAGCTAAGGGGCTTGGACTTACTCTCATACACAGAATTTTCTTAAAACCTTTGTGCTGTTTATGGATGAAACACGATGTTGCCTCTTAGCTCCTTGTAATTATTACTTGACTAATTTTATCCTAATAATCATCAGTAGAGCAGCTAAATACTACTATGCTTTCAAAGCTGATGTCCAAGATTAAAAATATCTACATATTTCTTATCTACTACTTTTGCTTTTAAAAAAATATTCAAATGAACTCCCCTGTTGTGTGTCTTTCTACTTTGTTTCAATCTCCATCTCAATTTCAGTTGATTATATATTTATTTCATATCTATTTACTATGCTTCTGTTCCTGCTATCAATCAACAATCATAATTTCAGTTTGAGAGCTTGATTTTCATGTTCAATTTGCTGCATTATATTATAAAATTTATATATACTGTGATTACCAAAATCTCTAAATTATTGTTTCTCACACTTCTACAACCTAAACTTGCAATGAATGATTTTATCTGAGGATATATCTATAAGTCCTTTCTATGCTTATTAGTATGGTTAGAATAAGTAGAAACTACCATGAGAGGAAACACATAGTGCAAAATTTAGGGAATTTTGTAAATACTAAATAAGGCTGCTTGTTTTTAGACAGCTGCAATGAAAAAAACAAACTTTTTTCAGATTCCGGCAAGTTTTCCTATCCAACCTTGAACACAGTGATTCCAACGAGACCTTAGTATAGCTCCAGCCCAGCATTATCAAGCCCAATGCCACTCCATTTCCTAATACTATTTTACCTGATCCAGCTCACTATTAAAAACAACCTACAGCTTCCTAACAGCTGCTCAAAAAGCACCTAAAAGAAAAATATATCTCCAAATTTATATCAAGCCACAACTCCTTTGATAAACCCATATCAATGAAATTAACTCTCCAACAAATTGAAAAAATCATATTCTCTTACAAATTGACCCACAAAACTCACTCTTGCCTTTGATATTCCAACATGTTGTGGATGATAACCTATTGAAAATGGTGCTCGAGCATGAAAGCATTGCCATCAGATTTTCTTCTTCCAAATCATGCAAATCCTAATTTCCAATACCCTAACCATCACAAAAACCAAGCCACCCCAAAGCCAAGGCCTTTCAAAACCACCTACTCAACTATAACCATGAACTGTGTGTTGGGGGCCATTTCTTCGAGAAAAGAGTCCAAAAAGATATCAACGGTATGGTATTCTTTTTCCAGTCCTCATTAGTTACAAATTCATTTTTATTCAATCTGCAACAAAAAAACACCTTCAAATGATTGATAACTGAAAAGCAATATTTCAGGTTGAAAACGAAAAAATATAAGAAATTCTGTTGAACAGAACATCAACCCTATACATACATTCATTAATTTCATGTTGTTGAGCACTTACCTACAAAAAATTGGTACATTTTGCACTTGGATTGCAATGTGGCACGTCAAAATGTTTTCATATTTAAGTATGCTTTTCCTGCAAATACTTCGCTTCCAACTGAATTATATATTTTTTTATTTTAATTCTAGACATACAATCTTGTCCAATGAGTAAAAAATAATATCTCACAGTATGATTAGTAGTTTGGGTTAAGGCCAAAGAGTTTTATGGAACACTCCAAATTATGTGTAGGAACAATCCTAAATTGGAAAAAGCTGAAATGCTCACTTTGAAAAGGTTTTAAAGAAAAAAAAACCTTTTCAATGCTTTCAAGTTATGTTTCTTCTGGTTATTTTATTTCCTCATAGTTTTGCCTTATCTTTCTGGAACTGCTCTCACACTATTGTCAATCACTGCTATATCTACAACCTTTTTCTATATACTACTATAGATTATTCAACTTTTCACCTGTTGGTATCCAGTGCAAGCTTCAAGGAAAATGTATCCCACTCAAAAATATGCTTTGATTTTTGCTTGTTATACCCTGATCCCAAACAAGTTTGAACCCTTATAAGATACATAAAATTATAAGCATCATGCCAAAGAACAGCTATTATCAAACTTAAGGGACCCAATAGTAATTATTTACCTTGATATTGCATTGCTTCTCCCAGGAAAAAGACTTCTAAATAAATTCGAGAATTGACACTACGACAGAATATTCCTGTAGTTACCGAAATCTAGATTATTTATGGCTGATTAGACTGGTACAAATGCATTTTTAAAGTTCAGATCACCAGCCATGACATATGATCCCAAGATGAATTTTAGAACATTCATACATAATTTTGAAGCATCAAATTATTATTGATACAGATGCTGATACAGATATTAAAAATAATACATATCTAGATGCTATTATTGCCATTACAATGAAATGTGTGGCAAATGGGCCTAGAAATAAACAGTTGCCGTACAAGAATACAATTTTATTTGTTCTTCTCTTCCTGAGATATTTTGTTTTGTTTTGCTTCATTAGTTATTCGCCAAGTACCAAAGCTACTGTACATTAGAGAGCAGAGAACTATTGCTGGTTGATAGTGATTTGTTTTTTTAAACGTTCAAGTTTCTAGTAGTATATTATTTCACATTTTTGTGCATACTTCCAATCCCTTTTGTGTTTGCTATCAATGTTATTTCTGACTTGCCATATTGCACTCAATGTTCAGAGTGACTCAGCAATTTCCAAGTGACACTGCAAAATGTCAGTCAATAAACAATCCGACTGATTACGGGTTGTTTTTATCACTTAAAGTCATCTACAAATTCAAACTGGAAAAAGAATACCCATACAATGATACTTAATATTATCCTACTGTATTGTATGACTTTTACAAACAATATATATAACATGCTTAAAACATGACTAAGTTAGTTTGCAGGAAACTAAAAATACAATACTATTTTAGGGACTCTCCAAACAGCTAATTACAATGCATTATTTCTCGTTTCTAATGTTCCTATTCATTACTGTTAGCTTGTGACACACAATTCCTCTTTATATTACTACTGTAACTTCTACCACTACTACTACTATAACTACTACAATACCATACTGTATCCATAATATCTTGAAATTTTAGCTTTTTGGGATCACAGTCATATATTGATCTGCATTTTGGTTCATGCCTTTTCATCAATGTTTTTATGTTTTGTTACACCTATGTTTTAATCATATTTTGAAGTGTTCTGTTATTAAGCCAACTGATTTGCAATGTGTCTCCCTTTCTTTGAACAGTAATGAATGTCACTAGATATGTCAATACTGGTGCATCAAGAAAGCCTTGTAAGGGATGGGTAAATAGAATTAGAGAAATGACCTTGACTCTAAAAATAGTAGGACTTTAGATCTTGTCAATGAATAAAGGAGTTTTAAGTTCTGTGGCCTTAACTCTTACTAAACTTGTAAGGAATACCAAATGTCTTGAGAAGCGCAAAAACTTCTTAAATGCTACAAAAGTGTGCCAATTTTAATTTCAAATAGTGCTTAAACAAACAAAAATAAAATTTGAAAATTGAGTCTTCAACTTTTATCATTACAAACATTTTCTAAATCTGTGCAGACTATTTTGAAAAGAAATTTCCTCTAACAATTAAAAACAATACTGAAAAACAATCAGTCTTTACTTAATTTTGTGCTTGATTCTTCTTGCTTTTGGATCAATTATGGATGTCATATGTAAATTTCAGAAATCATCTTTTTAGGAAGCAAAAAGCTATGGAAGCTGCCAAGGCCAATGCTCCTGGAGGACCTATGCTGTCACCTGGAGGTGGTCCAGCTGGACGGGGAGAAGGTAGAGGCAGAGGTGTGTTCAAATGCTTGCAGTAGGATAGAAAAACTAAACCCTTTTCTCTTCCTCGGTGTTTCTCTTTACAGGCAGAGGAAGGGGACGAGGGCGTGGAGGACCACCTGGAATGCGAGGTGCCCACTCAGGGACACCTTCACCTGCTGGATCGGGCTCACCTGCAGGCTCTCAGCCCCAGACACCACTCACCCCAGTCAAAGGCAATTCTGTGCAGGGCTCTCCAAGGGCTGGGACTCCTGGCACTCCAGGCGGCCCACCAATGTCTCCAGGTGGAGGACCAAGGCCAGGTGGTCCTGGTGGTCAGTCACCAAGACAGATGACACCACAGGGTGGTCAGCCACCCAGGCCAGGTGGACCAGGAGCAATGTCTCCACGACAACCTGGGCCACCAGGGTCACCAAGGCAGCCAGGTCCTCCTGGATCTCCCAGGCAACCTGGACCTCCGGGAGGGCCACCAGGAGGCCAGCCCAGACCTGGAGGGCCACCTGGTGGACCCAATGGAGCACCTCAACAACCAGGAGCTGCTCCACAGCAGGGTCAGCCACCCAGACAAGGTGCTCCCCCACAGCAAGGACAATCTCCAAGACAGCCAACACCTCCTCAGGGTCAACAGCAACAGCCAAGACCTGGTGCTCCTCAGCAACAGCCAGGACAGCAACCGCGTCCTGGGGCTCCACAACAGCAGCAGCCTGGTCAACAGCCCAGACCTGGTGCCCCTCAACAACAACAGCAACCACGACCTGGTGCCCCACAACAGCAGGGACCAGGTGCTCCTCAACAACAAGGTCAGCCTAGACCTGGAGCACCTCAACAAGCACAACAACCAAGACCTGGTGCCCCACAACAGCAGCCAGGACAACAGCCAAGACCTGGAGCTCCACAGCAGCAAGGCCAACAACAACGGCCAGGAGCACCCCAGCAAGGCCAGCAGCCAAGACCAGGTGCTCCACAGCAAGGCCAACAACCAAGACCTGGTGCACCTCAACAAGGCCAACAGGCCAGGCCTGGAGCCCCACAACAACAAGGCCAGCCAAGACCAGGTGCTCCTCAGCAAGGCCAGCAGCCAAGACCTGGTGCACCCCAACAGGGACAACAGCCAAGGCCGGGAGCTCCTCAACAAGGCCAACAACAACGTCCTGGAGCACCTCAACAGCAGGGGCAACCAAGACCAGGCGCCCCGCAACAACAGCCGAGACCCGGAGCACCTCAGCAAGGTCAACAGCAGAGACCAGGCGCTCCTCAGCAAGGCCAGCCAAGGCCAGGAGCGCCTCAACAGCAGCAACAAAGGCCAGGTGCCCCAATGCAGCAAAGGCCAGGTGCACCCCAACAGCAAAGACCAGGCGCACCCCAACAACAAAGGCCAGGAGCACCACAGCAACAGATGCGCCCAGGAGCGCCCCAACAGCAGATGCGCCCTGGCGCCCCTCAACAGCAGATGCGACCTGGGGCGCCACAGCAGCAGATGCGGCCGGGAGCGCCACAGCAGCAAATGCGCCCTGGCGCACCCCAGCAACAAGGCCAGCCAAGGCCAGGAGCGCCCGGGCAGCCAGGCCAGCAAGACATTGCCGGGAACTTATTGGGAGGTCTTGGAGCGGCTGCAGGTGGAGCACAGAAGCTCACAGGCGGCCTCTTCAAGAGTTTCTTCTAAGTTATTCCGCATTGTTAAGCTTAAAATGGCCAAACTCTTCCTCACCAAGACCCAACAAAAGTCGATGCCTCCAGATTTCCATAGAAGTATTGTTGCTCTACTGCGCCACATTGTGTTCCTTGTTCATTTCTGGTCTTCAACTCCTACTCCTCCTCTCTGTTCTGAGGTTTCCTAGAGTGTCAATAACAGGGCCTAGGGAGGGGCCTGCAAAGAAACCTCATGTCAAGATGCTAAACATTATCTTCAAACAAATAATATACTACTTAGTATAAAACTACCACAGCTACCACTGCTATTATTATGATTACATGTAGTTGAAGAGATGACTTTTGTGAAAGCTTGTTGTTACTACTTGATAAGATGATGGCTGCAAAACAAAGACTAAGAGACTAGTTATAAATTACAATTGTTGAGAAGAACCCTCTTGGCCAAGCCACAGGCTGTGCATCCCCTTGTCACTGAACTGCTTCTGTCAAAAGCTAAAGAAGAAAAGAAAGGCTTGTTGTTGAAAATGGCACACAAAATGCTGAAGAAAACTATTATTGATCTACTCTACTACTCTCTATCTAACAACTTACAAAAACATTGGCTTATTAAGACTTCACAAATACCTTGTTAAGTTTTTGTTCTCCACAGCAATGTTCCAATGATTGCACACAACCCTTGTCCCAGCATCTATATTGATACCTTTGAATGTACTTACTCACCAGTTAATCCTTCAGAATTCCCAAACCTGATCAAATACTTATCCACATCCTACAAATATATAGCGATCACTGTGCTCCACAATAGTTATGTAAACACAATCCAAAGAAGAAAGGATGATCTAAAATGCTGTTAAAGCTTCTATCCATAGTCACAATTACAACAATCTCCATAGCTAAAAATGATATATCTATATATTCTCTAACACTGACGATCTCATGTGCAAACTATACAAAGATAGTGCCTCATCAACGAAAGTACGACAAGAAAGCTTTAAGTTGGGACTACAGTAATTATATGTTGTGACTGTGTGATTTGTTGAAAATTGCCCAAAAAATCGGAGACTTTAAATAACCATATGCCCAGACATTTGGTGTGTGACAATTCAAGTGCTGGCTCAGAGAAAAGGAAACTGTTCATGTTGTCCCATAGTGGTTGCATATTTATAAACACTGCCCTGCCAAAGGAAATATGGCAACGCACCCTTGGAACACAAGGTTCCAGTTGTTTCAATCGAACCCACACCGCCCCCACAAAACATGGTGTTCGGTTTTGCAGCTGTAACCCCGCCGAATTCGAGGTTGGCCGAGGTCAAACCGTAACTGCCGCTCATCCGCCCGTTGAGAAGAAACGGCGACCTCGGCCAACAGCCTCGCGGCCTCGAGAGTTTTATTGACACAAGAGCAAGCTTGTTTGGACAATATTTGCCCCAGCCTCTCGAAGGAAGGCCATTTCACCGCCCCCGAAACAAAATGGCCTCATCTGAGAGGAGAACTGTCTGGTCTGGTGGTTATAAACATGCTCAAAGTCGTCACTGCCCAAAAAACAAAACAAAGATCGAGGTCGAGCAAGCACTTCAGCTTCGTCACACTACTCAGAGGTTAGTATTTATTTATTACTAAATATTACACGTGAAACTCTTTGACAAAATCCTCGCCGCGATTGCAACCGTAGTGGACTTCAAAAGCCTTGCTGTTTTCTCGCACAATTGCATAAGCCCAGGACATCCTTCGGCTGTTGAAACCAATCGTGATGCGTCCATTAGCGTCAATTGCAATCGCGCCACCGTCGCCGCCAACTCTCGAGGTCATGTCGTCGAGCGCGACCTCGACAGCGTTTGACCTCGCATCCTCCCGTTTGAGTTTGACCTCGGGAATTCGAGGTCGACCGAGGTCATTTTGCTCGGGCAATTTTTGCGCTATCCTCCATGCCACAAGATGTCTCAGAAGGCATTCGCCAAGTCCAGTTGTAGAGACGGCTCCTGAGGTTAAGATAAAGATAATTGAGGTAAGCGAGGCCGCGAGGCTGCGAGGTCACGAGAAGCAGCCTCCAAAATTGGCCTCAGGCCATTTAAGTTATGATATAAAACCCGTAGATTTACTGGCCAATCCAAAGCCGTCAAGGTCACAAACAAGGTCAAACATCATTAACGAGCAACAAGCAGGCATCTGACCTGACCTCTGGTCTTGATTTATGTACTCTAATGGTATGAGGGGAAAAAACGAATGGTTCTGTTCCTCGACCTTTTGTTTGAACAGTGTTATATGGCCTTCACACAGCAGCAGCCTTCATCTTTGCTAAGCTTTAGCCTTTAATGCATGTTGTAGTTCCACAGTTCGAAGAGAAGGTTTTACAGTTTGTGGTCTAGGAGCGAGATAGCAGTGGTTTTTTGCGCAATATACCCAGAGCTGTATCCAGAATGTAAGTTGTACACTACAGCCTGCCCGTTTTTATGGCCTTCATAGCTCCGATATGGGAGTGTGTTTGCAGATGTACTTAACTTACATACTAGGAATATATTGATAAGACCCTAGGAATTGGGAAAATGGCTGGGTTCGTTACCTGTAAGCTTATCAGCATAAAGGCCTGCACCTATGACGGGAGTGTCACCAACTCTGCCTTTAGATTTCATCATTAATCCTCCCGTAGATGTGCCAGCCGCCAGGGTCCCATCCAAGTCCATAGCTACAGCTCCGACAGTATCCCTGAAAATCCCAGGAAAAGGTCAGTGTCTGGCCAGGCAATGTTCCTTGGAATCCCAGGAAGTTACCTTTCCCCTGGCATCTCGTTGGAGATGCCCTCGTCGGCGCGAATCTTGCCACCTTTGCCCTCCGTTCTCTTCTTGGTCTCGTAAGATTTTGCACCCCGGGGGCTGATGAGGTCCTCGGCCTCGACAATTTCGAGGCCGTTGGCCTCGGCAAACCTCAATCCTCCCTCCGAGGCCAGAAGGCAGTGCTCTGACTTTTCCAGGACGGCCTCCGCCGCCAAAATCGGGTTCTTTATGCGCCCTGGAAATATAAGCAAGCACAGTCTAGCCCCGATTGCACTTTGGACAAGTGTCTCTCTTGAGGATAATAAAATAGTCTGGCCCTTGCAGCAATTAAAAGGACAGAAAAAAAGGACAGAATAGAAAGCTGGGCGAGGCCACACATTAGCATGCAACAAACAGCCTCTGTTTTCCTTTTTTTCTGTGACATAGTGTACAAAGTCTTTTCTTGCCACACAGAAAGAACCATAAATGTCTTAAGGCAAGACATAGGATGTACCTACTGCGCAGACTCCACCGAACTCAAGATCGTTGCCAGTCATAACTGCAGCATCCATCTCAACCTCACCATCTTCATTCAGGACAGACCCATAGCCAGCATTGAATGCTTCCTTGTCCTCCATGACTACGATGGCCTCGCATACTGACCGCAGAGCCGACCTCGATTTTAGCAAAGTCCTCGCTCCGGCCTCGGCTGACCTAGGAGTTAAATATCTGTGAAAATGCCTTTTTAAGGGAGATAGCTTACTTAAGAACTCCCTCTAGTTTTTCCGGTACAACCGAATCTGGTATGTTTCCAGCTCCACCATGGACTAGAATAATTCCAAAACAATCAGACATTTTTTAGCAGAAAATGCTGAAAACTAAAATTCGTTTCGTAAGATTCGCGTGAAACAAACTGGATCGGTTTATCAAAAACAGGAGCAAGTTTTTATGTTGATTGTTGAGGTTAAAAGCTGTGTTTTGCAATCTGTTTTATTGTGTTATGACATGTGATTCCTTTTTATTTTTTCAGGGCAAAAAAGCTCGATTTTCCACTGGGCAACAGCGAGAGAATGAGAAAAAGATGATTTTGTTTATTGCAAAAAATAAATAAATAAATAACTCAAGAGAGACTCTCCTCGACGAAGACTTCCCGTTGCGGCCTTCAAAGGTTAGTATATAATAGCAAAAAAAAGCGAGCGGGATTTTGACCTAATTTCTGAACTACCTTTACAGAGATCAAACAAAACAGACTTGATCGGAGAACTGCCAATAATACAGTAGAAGAAGTGAAAGCCCCCGAAAATCCATCGAAGTAATTTGCGAAAGCTCGCTTCGGTGAGCATAAAAGATTCCCCTCTGCTGTCATGATTGGATTGAGCGAAAGAAGAAGAATGATATTGAATATTTGTTTTATTATTAGAGTTGATGAAATTAAAATATTTACTAAATATTATTCTGAGAGCTGTCAAGCAATAATCACACGTTATTACAAACTCTCTATCTATCTGCAAAATATTCTCAATGTCTATACCATACCCCACCACTACAGAGCCAGCATGTTTACAAGTAACCTGTAAAACCAAATCGTAGATAGGTCAACTTAATTTTAATTTTGAAAAAAAATAATATTGGAAAAAGAAACTTGCAAACGGGAGCAAGTGTGATCATGCTATTAAAAAAGTCATATCAAAATTTGACACTTTTTGAGATGGAAAATATACAATTTTCCAGTACTGATTTACAATTTTAATTAGATTTAATTAAGTAGATAGGTTAGACAATTCCTACTCTTCAAGATTAAAGTTAAAACAACCACTTACAATTAACAAACCCTCTACTTACAGTATAAAATTCACACAAGTAAACGATTTTTACAATAACAGGTGAAAAAAGTTACACTTGGAAAACATATTCATTCTGCCATTCATTCTCAAGCAAAAATTGTTGGCTTCTGAAATCCATTATTATTGCAAAAATATATTCTAATCCAGATTCTCTATTACTAAATAATTTCCATGACGTTTGTCATGGAAAAAATCTTCCTAGCAAAACAAACAACCTTCTCCCTTCCCCCTCACAGATTAAAAAAAAGATTTTGCAATGAAATTAAAAAAAATTAAATTGGGCAAAATTCGAAATTCTATTCGCATAGGTGTTGCTGTATATAACAAACAAATACGTAGGTTTCCAAGCAAAAAAAACTATATAATATTATATTATGAAGGCAAAAGCGACTATTGTTAAACACTCACAAGATAGAGGAAAAATATTAATTTTGCAGTTTATAAAACTATGACATGGTCTTCACGAAAAGTAAAATTGAAAGTATTGATCAAGCATTTTTGTTGGCAAATTTAAAATTATTAAAACACATGAACATGGTTGTGGAGTCAATTTCCAGCCATCATCTCGAGGTTAAAATACTCAATATCAAAAATATTAGCAAAAATACATAGCAGTAGACATTTGAGAATTAGATAGCAAAAAAGCATAATAAAAATAATTCATTTTTCTTGTTGAACTATTCATTAACTATGGATAATATCAAATAAATACGAGCAAAATTAGAAAGTTATTTCCTCATCCATTTTGATTTCAAAAGAGTCTACCCACGATAATTATTATGAATAAAATAAGACTATTTAATATTATTATTATTATTATTATTATTATTATTATTATTATTATTATTACAACTATTATGAAAGCTAATGTGAGTCACAAAACATTAACAAAAGAATTGAGAAAAGCAAATTGAACATTATTGAAACCATGTTGAAATCAAAATATGCGAATTATATAATAAAATTCCACTACAACTCTTGCTCATCATTTGTCCAACATTCATTTTTTCTTTCATAGATATTTTAATATTAAGGCACGTGTATTTCCTTTCCAATTCCGAAATTCTTGGAAAAATGCCTCTACAAGTGTGCCTAGTAAAATGAAATGCGTAAAAGGAGAAGTTATTAATTTTTTTTGAAAGCCTTCATAATATGCCTAATTTTTTTCAGGTGTTCCAAGAAATCTTTTCAAAATTTGAATTATCAATTTTTTGTTACGCAAACCGATCATTTTCAGGTTACGATAAGGGTACAAGGTATTACAATTATACATTCTAGAAAGCAAGCAAAAGTGTTACAGTATTTGTTCAAGTGTTGGATGCTTAAATGCATTGTTGATTAAATGAATTTCTAAAGGCTTTTCAAAAAACCTAATTATGGGGTTTGTATTATATTTTGCTATTGCCAAATCGAAGCACACTTTATCCAAGGAGCCAGTATAAAAGGAAAGAAGTTGCTCTACAATAATTGCCAGTCTAACGGAAGTTATCTCCGGGATTGGAAGCTAATTTCAAAACCGGAAATCATGAAGCTTATCTTTCTTTTCTGCCTCATTTTTGGTCTTGGGGAATCTAAGCCTCAAACTAAAAGTAATCATTTAAAACAAACTAAAAAACATTAAGAAGAACAACAGCAAGAACAAGAAGAAGCAAAAAGTAATATTTTCAAGTGGTGATCAATTGGATGCTCGCGGGTGAAACCTTAATTGATTCCTGACTTTTTCTTAGTTGTTCCAACTTTTGAACTGAAAAAATGGGCCTCTCGTAGCGCAGTTCCTTTGGTTAGAGTTACTTTTCCCGATGGCTACCAAGATAATTTGGTCCTTCACAGACATTATTCCACGGAGAGCTCTAGAAGGTACCTAAATATTTAAATTCTTGTGAAATCTCATAAGATTCCAACTTAATGTATCAGGGAAAGGAAGTTACACTGCAATTTTGTCGGCCACTTGAAAAAAGAGTCTAGAGCTTGCGTGGCGATGACAGGTTGCATTGGGTCAGAAGATGTTCATTTTACAATCATGTCCAAGCACAACGTCAACCATTTCATGTACGTCTGGAACCAAAAGTCCGGATCTGTCCGAGGAGTCGAGAGCACTTTTAAGGTAATCATGTGATTTCACGAGTATTTTGAGCATGTTTTCTACCATAATACTGATTTAGAATCAAAATGCAACGACAAGAATGGTTGAGCTAGATCCGGGTGCATTTGGCGATGCAAATGTCGCGCTCCAGGATGGCGATACAATGGTTGATCTAGATCAGCAGGCTTTGGACATCGAGGCCGAGGAGGCCTGCGCTCTTAATGGCAATTGCGACAACTTCCCGGTGGCTCAAAAACTTCAGCTGAAGGTAGATTAAGT
>JAAUYL010036510.1_pt1 | contig 13699 bp, 11 predicted proteins | sample 7278011 | NCBI WGS metagenome assembly JAAUYL01 (sample SAMN14350225, study PRJNA611818) | marine sediment metagenome | isolation source: surface marine sediment (1.8m) | place: French Polynesia: Moorea | collected 2018-08 | reverse complement strand
GGGAATAGGGAACACAGAAGGTGGGAACAGAAGACTGTAAAAGGGTTTTCCGTTTGTCATGCTGCGCAAACAGGATTTAAAAATGTCCTAACCTATTTGCGTAGTGCTATATTTATCAAATTGGTATAATCAGGAAAGGGAAAATATAAATGAGTAGTAATAGTTAACTCCCCCGGCGAGAAGTCCCGCGCTCTCCCGCAAGGGGAGCGTCGTATGGGATAGCTGGGCGTTATTTGTGTAGTTTTTCGTTATTTTTGATATACTAAGTAAAGTAGAAATAAAGGTCGATTTTGGGATGCTACTGAAATACAAGTACAAGCTCAAACCACATAAAAGGCAAGCGGTGATTATATCTAGCTGGTTGGAGATGTCCAGAAGGCAATATAACTATCGTTTAGCTGAAAGGTTGAGATGGTTTGAAGCAACGCGCACACCAGTAAATGCTTGCCCACTTAATGTTGTAGTAGTACCTGTAGAGCAAATCTACAAAAATATCCCAGCATTTAGAGTACAAACGCGTATGGGGTAGGAAAAAAGACAGCAATGGTAACCCGATAACCAAGAAAGGAGATAAACACCCGAATATAGTCAATGGTTATGTGTTGTGGGAAACAGTACAGCTAGCGGATTTAGCACAGACTAAAAAACTATTTCCTGGGTATAAGTCCATGCACTCCCAGGTTCTTCAAGACGTTATCCAGCGTGTGCAAACAACAATGGATAACTTTACCTTGCCTGACAAAAACGGTAAAACTAGTGGTAGACCGAAATTCAAGGGAAAGCACTATTACAACTCGTTCAGTTATCCTCAGTTATCAAATACCAATATAGTCAAAAATGCTAACGGTCGTTTCCCTTGTTAATTTGCCAAAGATTGGTTTAGTCCCCTTTGTGTACAATCGCTCAATACCAGAAGGTTTCCAGGTTAAGACGGGTGCAGTAATCCGTGAAGCAGATGGTTTATATATCAGTTTCACCATCGAAGATCAGACTGTACCATTAGAGGTTGTAGAAATTCAACCCACCGAAGATAACTCAAAGGGTATAGACTTGGGATTGTTGCATTATGCGGTTACGTCCGATGGGGAGTTCATAGAAGTACCATTATTTTTCAGGTTCTCTGAACATCGTTTGTCTAAACTACAGATGAGATTAGCCAAAAAATCCAAGCTTTTCAAACCTTGGAAAATTCTCAAACGTAAGATAGCGAAACTGCATCAACTGATAGCCAGGCAAAGATTAGATTGGCAATTCAAATTAGCTTATCATCTGTTTTCGGACGTAAATGTTATTTTCATAGAAGACTTACAAATAGCTAATTTAGTTAGACGTTGCAAAGCCAAGTTAGGCGATAATGGTCAATTTTTACCCAACGGCCAATCAGCGAAGTCAGGATTGAATAAGTCTTTGCAAGATGCAGCGTTTGGTCAGTTTGTTCAAGTTTTACAGTATGTTGCCTGGAAACTGGGCAAGGGAGTTATCAAAGTAGATCCAAAAGGAACATCTCAGCATTGTTGGCAATGTTTGAGCAAAGTTCCTAAAAGCTTATCAGATCGCTGGCATTCCTGTCAGGAATGTGGCCAGGAACTAGATAGAGACTATAACTCACCCACCCCTCTAGCTCCCCTCCCGGGAGGGGATGGGGGTGGGTAGGATTGTTATCAACACAGGAGGAGGACATCACTTGGTGTTAAAACTGCGGTCAGGGTTTCCCAGACTGAAGAATCCCGCGCTCTCCCGTAGGGGAGCGTCGGGAGTATGTCAAGATAGTTTTGCCTACCTACTTACTTAAATATAATACTAGGTCACAAAAAAATCTCTATGAAAAAATCAAATTTTTTAATTGCTGGTGCAGCCCTCATTGCAGCAGGCAGTATTGCTACATATCTTTACTTTAAAAATATAGCAATTAAGGTGTCTAGTCCTCTCAACAGCGCCCAAGTTGTGCCAGAGTCGGCAATTATGGCCACTTTTTTCCATCCTAATCAAAAAGCTATAACTAAATTACAACAATTTGGTACTCCTGAAGTAAGAAAGTTGATTAGTCAGAGTTATGCAGAATTTCAGCAAGAAAATTTAGCTGAGACTAATATTGATTGGGAAAAAGATATTAAACCTTGGTTGGGAGGAGTAATGTTGGCTTTTGTACCTAGTGAGGAGGTGCAAAATACCGATCCTGTAAATCTTTTGATGGTAGTGGGAATTAAAAATAAATTAGAAGCTTTGAGATTTGTTAGTAAGTTGAAAGGGGAAGATGAGAGCAAGGTAATAAAGAGAGAATATCAGGGGGTGACTATTCGAGAAGTTACTGATGAGACTGGGAAAACTTTTAATTTAGCAATTTTGGGAGATTATTTGGCGATCGCTCCTATAGCAGCAGTAGTGGAAGATGCTATTGATACGTTTCAGGGTAAGAGTGTTTCTATGAGTAAAAATGCTACTGAGACTTTACAACAGAGTACGGGGGTTGAGAATACTATTGCTACTATTTTTATTCCTAACTATAGTCAGTTTGTTACAGAATTTGCGGATGATTTGCCGGAGAATCAAAAGTTGTCTGCTGCTAGTTTAGAGCAATTCCAGGAAATAGATTCTATGGTGATGGGAATAGGTGTTGATGATGCAGGTGTGAGGTTGCGAGCGGTGACTAAGTTGGTTTCTCCATTGCCTCCGGAGCAGACTCAACCTGTATCGGGTGAAATTTTGCAACGGTTTCCGGCGAAGACAATGATGTTTATCAGTGGCATGGGTATTAGTCAAAGTTGGTCGCAACTTGTGACTCAAGCACAGGAAAATGAAGATTTGCAGAATGGTTTGGATATGGTGAGGAAGACTTTTGAGGAAGTAGGTTTGGATGTGGATCGAGAAGTGTTTAGTTGGATGGATGGAGAGTTTGCTCTTGGTTTGATTAGATCAAATCAGGGAATATTAGCTACAACTGGTGTTGGGGGGGCGATGGTTTTCGAGACGAGTGATCGCTCTGCTGCTGAGGTAACGTTGAAAAAGTTAAATCAGATGGCGATCGATAATGGGGGTGTGGCGGTTAAGGAGAAACAGATGGGAGCGCAGTCGGTGACGGAATGGCAGATGGTTGGTATTGGTACATTTTTTGGATATGGGTGGTTGGATGACAGTAAGTTGTTTGTGGCGATAGGAAGACCTTTAATAAATGTAATGATGAGTATACCTGATGATGGTTTGATTGATAGTGAAGGTTTTGAGGAAATTGTGGGGTCTTTACCGAAGTCAAATCAGGGGTATTTTTATTTGGATATGGAGCAGGGGATGGTTTGGGTAAATCGTTATCCGTTTGTGAATGTGGTGATACCATCGGAGGTAAAGACAATTTTGGATTCCATTCGTGGTATTGGGGTGACAGGGAGTTGGTCGGATGAGTTTACGAATGAGATGGAGATTTTGTTGGCGTTGTAGGATTTATAGGAGGAGATTTGATATCAAATCAAGATGATTAGATTGTAAATCATTGCGACTCGAAAGAATTGAAAGGAAGCAATTTCAGGGGTATGCGAGATTGCTTCCTATGTTGGAATAAGCACTTTTCAACTTTTCAACAGGATTTTACATGATATATAGTGCTACGCATTAAGGTTAGGACATTTCTAAATCCTAAAACCCTTTATTAGTCTACTATTCCCTATTCCCTATTCCCTATTCCCGATTCAAGTAGCGCTATAGAATCCGGATAATTAGTATAGCCTGCGTCATTGCGACTGGAACGGAGTGGAAGGAAGCAATCTCATTGATTTGGGAGATTGCTTCCTATCGTCGCAATGACAACTGTTAAACCGGATTCTATATTACAAGCTATTTAGGATTGCTGTGTCTAGTGAACAATATTAGCGATCGCCTCCTATATCTTCTTTCTCAATGTCTCTGAAGGCAACTCCCCAAACATAGTTTTGTAATCTCTAGTAAAATGACATGGACTGTAAAACCCAAATTCACTGGCGAGGATGGCGATGGTACAATTTTCTGGTTCCCTTGCTTTCAGGTGTTGTCGCACTGCATTGAGTCGTTGCACCTTGAGATAACGCATGGGACTCAGACCAAATAAGTCTTTAAAACCAAAAGATAACGCACGACTGCTACACCCTAAATTTTCAGCTAGTTGTTTTAAAGTCAGAGGTTTTTCCAAGTGTGCTAATATTTTTTTCTCTGCTTGAGCAATCAACTTTGCTCTTCGGGAAGGTTTGAGGAAAGACTTGGAATTTAACTTGATGGGAATCTGACTAATCAACAAAGGAACTAAATCATCAGTAATGAGTTTCTCAATATGAGGGTTTTGAAACCAAGTCGGTTGGTGTACTGCTAACCAAAATACTTGTTTCAGATAATCTTTAATTTCTTTCATCCCAGTTAGAGGCAAATTCACCTGATTTTTTCTCCGGAAATTATCGTCTAGATCGTGGCGTTGTAGTTGGTCTGCATAAGTATAAAAAGTTTGAACAGGCATGATAATTTGTGTCACCGTTCCACCTTGAGGAAATATTATGTCTGCTTCGATGTTATTCAAACCAAAAACAGTCTTTTCAGGTTTTATAGGGTGACGGAAGGAGTAATATTCCTTTTCATTCTCAGACCAAACTATTACAAAAGAGATGCATCCCTTTGTACCATCACCCGAAAATTGAAACCCTTGGTTCAGCTGATTACATACGAAAAATATGTCACCAACCTGAATCAACAAAAACTCAGCTTGAACAGAACCGGGAGTGAGTTGTATTATTTCCTTATTTTTATAGTTAGAAAACTCTTTGAAATGCTCCACATCTGTAAATGATTTGGAGATAATCTTCGGATTGCCTATCCCAGGATCATCTTGAGTCTGGGTAGTTTTACTATTTTTTATATTCATCAATCAACTTACTTTTACACCACTCCATCAAAAAAAATAATCAAACAAGCTATAAGTAAAACTAATATCAACTTCAACTTAGTTATTTAATTTGTATAACTGAGAAAGTTTCAATTTTTGATTATCCACAGAGATAGATTACCACTAAAGTAATCTTCAAGTCTTTGGATTACTTTAGTTGTGCTACAGAGTGGGTATGAGATATCCTAATTCGATTTTCGATTAATCAATTCAAAGAAGTCCGATTCAGTCCAGGTGATAGGGTTCCGATGCAGCGATCGGGACTCTACAACCCCTCCCAAGGCCATCCAGATTGTCTTTTGGGAGGTGCTCAAAAGTGTTCAGGACTTACGCATAACCGCTATATATAGCGTACAAATTGGTAGCAAATCTGAATATGCCCGCTATATTTAGTGTAGCTGCCTAATTCCTGATGTTTCTAACCCCTTTTATGAGGTTTTATCGATGTTTTTCAACGGTCTTTTGAACCAGATTTGCAGGATGTTTGCGGTGTTTGCGATCGCACTCTCCCTCATCCTTAATACTGCCATTTCATCGGCAATAGCCCAAACTGCCGAACCAGAGACGTTCAACGTGTGGGTTGCCGGCGACGCACACATAACTACGGACAGCCTGTATGGCATTGAATCCCTGAAACTGGCCTTACGACAGTCGGAAGGTTACTGGTCGCCCTTCTTTGTAGAAGAAGAGAAAGACGGGGTGTTTCTCCCGGTTCCCGCCATCAATTGGGACATCATGCTCAACCTTGGCGACTATAGTTCTTCGGGGTACTTCCCAAACGATGAGGAGGGTCGCATGGTTGTAGACCAGTACAAGGCCTTGACAAAGCACTACCGTGAAGACGTTTATAGCGTCATCGGCAACCATGATGCCAACTATTACGACCAAGGCCCTGGTTCCTGGTTCAGCAAATGGATCGAACCCCTGAATAATAACGACGGTAACGATAACGCAGAATTTTCGGGTGTCAATCCTGAGCTGCGTCGCTTTCCAGTTACAGGAACTTGGGAACATTACAAGTTTGAAGCAGGTAATGTCCTGTTTCTGATGCTAGCTGACCGAAACGATGTGTCCAATCCAGTCGGTCGGGGCAACAGTGAAGACCATAAGTTTGGAGGATTCCCCCCTGGTGCTGTGACACGTGATACATTTAACTGGTGGAAGCAACAGGTTGAAGATAACCCAGAAAAGATCATTATCACCGCGCACCATCACGCTCTCAGGGGCACAACCACGACATCAGGTTTCGATGACCCCAGTATTCACCCAGGTGATAAGATTGGAGGCTATCTGGCTTACATTATCGAGAACGAGAATCCAGAGGAATTCCAGTGTTCGGTATACACTGACCCGCCTGGGCTTGAGGAAACCAACTACCCCTGTGCGGAATTCATCGGTCTCGGGCCTTTCGAGCAATATCTTGAGGATTATTATCAGGAGCACGGAAAACCCGCCATCGACCTGTGGCTTGCTGGTCATTCCCATGGCTATCCGGGAGAAGTTGTTAATGGCAAAGGGATGACCGCGAAACGTTGGGGTGTCACCTTCGTTCAGACGGCGGGTCTGACTCATAACTATGCGGCAGGTGTGCCCTTGAGCCGATGGCTCGGCTTCACTGATGGCAGTCAGTCGTTGGATATCCGTATGTATATTCATCGGGATCCTTATTACTCCTACATTAATCCAGAGGTAGCGGAGGAGGAAGATATTCCTCTTCCCTATGCCGATGTTCCCAAAGGAGCCATTGAGGAAAATGGCTGGTATGAGCAGCCGGAAACATACACGATCCAGTTGCGTCATCAATTCGAGGCACCAGATCCAGATACCAGACCTGCAAAAACTTGAAGGTCTGATTTATAGAAAATCATAGATTTCTATAGATAATCTTATGTTTCTAAGAACGGCAAAGCCCGCCTCAACTGATGCAAGGAACTCACTAGCTGTTTTATACAGCCCAAATCTGAGGTTCTTGTTTGATCATTCCTGATAGCGAAGGAAGGGGTTAAGTGGGCAATGGCCGTTCTAAGGATCTACCCAAGTACAAAGTTTTGTTTATGAGGTTTTACCGATGATTTTAAATTCGATTTGGAAAGGGATTGTGGGGGTTGCGATCGCAATCTCTCTCTTCCTCAGCACGACCACCCTGCCAGTCATGGCACAGGAGACCACTCCTCCCCCCAACATCCTGTATTTCCAGGTTGACAACCTGGGGTTTGGCGAAATTGGCACCTACGGTGGTGGCATCCTGCGCGGCACTGCAACACCCCGTATCGATCAGTTTGCCACAGAAGGATTCAAGCTACTGAATTTTGCACCCGAGTCCCAATGCACGCCCTCGCGATCGGCTATCATGACTGGTCGCTACTCCATTCGTTCTGGAACGCACACTGTTGCATTACCAGGATTGCCTAATGGAATCGTTGCCTGGGAAAAAACTATGGGCGACGTGCTGTCGGCAGCCGGATATAACAACTACATTGTAGGGAAGTGGCACATTGGTGACACACCAGGTCGGTTTCCCACAGATCACGGCTTCCTGCACTGGTATGGTATTCCCCGCAGCTATGACGAAAGTTTGTATTTTGAAGACCCCTTCTACGATCCCGAACGCGACCCCGGCTCTCATGTGGTAGAATCAGTCCAGGGAGGAGAGTTAACAGAACACGCTCTCCTGACTGTCGATGTCAAACGCAACCTGGATCTCGAATACATGACGCACGCCAAGAAATGGATGCAGGAAAGCAAGGATGCTGGTAAACCCTTCTTCATGTATTTCAACCACAGCCTGATGCACATGCCTATTGTTCCCCGAGATGAGTTCAAAGGCGCGACAGGGTACGGCGACAACGCTGATAGTCTCATGGAGTTGGATAGCGATTTCGGTGAAATGCTCGACTATTTGGAGCAACTCGGCGTTGCCGATAATACAATCGTCGTGTTCGCAGGCGAAAACGGTCCGGAGGAAGCCATAGAGTGGCGTGGCAACCCGGGGTTCTTTGAAGGTTCTTACTTTGCTGGCAGCGAAGGGAATCTGCGTACCCCCTGCATCATTCGCTATCCAGGCAAGGTGCCGTCAAATCGTGAGAGTGATGAGATAGTTCATATCACCGATATGTTCACGACTTTAATTCGCTGGGCAGGGGCAGAAATCCCCGACGATCGGATAATTGATGGGCAAGATCAGCGAGATTTCTTCGAGGATAAGACAGAGGAGTCAGCCAGAGAGGGCTTCCCCTACTGGAACGGCCCTGACCTTTATGGTATCAAGTGGCATCACTATAAGGCTAAGTTCGTCGATCAGAAATACATGTTTGATCCGGCTTTGAAACTGCCAATTCCCAATCTGATCAATCTGAAAGAAGATCCCAAGGAACGCATCCCAAATAATCCTCGCTACTATTGGGCATCATATCACGTATTCAGCATATTGGGTGACTTCCAGGAAAGTGTGGAAAAGGAACCGTTGATTCCTGCAGGTGCTCCTCTGGACGCGACACCTGACGATTATTTGCCAGAATCATCGCCTCAACTGTCTCAAATCAATTTTCCTCCGTCTTAAAACAATAATCTCCTAAGGGTTGCGATCCCCTCCCTTTGGGAGCTATCCATTACGCAAAAGTCCGTAGGATTTTTGCCAACAATGAGAATTCTCTGTTCAAAGCCATTCTGCACCTTGAACAGAGAATTCTGTGATTCAAATGAACGACTAGGAACTTAACAGCTCGTTTTTTGCTAATTATTCAGTTAAGGTAGAGTGCTAATGAGGCACAATCATTCAGCACGTTGAGAAACATTGTTACAAAAACCACTTCTGACTTCTGACTTATAACTTCTGACTTCGTTAAGCTCCTGGTATCTCACAATGGCTTGGTAGTTTGCCAAGCCATTGACTGAGTGTAGGTCTAGCAATAGAGCGATCGCCTCTAGTTAGGAAGCGATCGCCTAACCCAAAACAAGCAAATTAGTCATTCAAGCGATAAAGCCAAACATTTGTATTAATAAAGCTCAGTTCCATTGATGAATAATTCTCAAAATTACATTCAAAAATTCCTAATTGTTCTCGGTGTTTTTATTCTAACTGTTACTATTTTTAGTCCGAGTGCGTTTGCCTCCCCCTCTTCAACTTGTCCGGAAAATATGGAATTCATTCCCGGAGGAGATTTCAAAATGGGATCGGATCAACCAGAATTTATCGAAGAATTACCCGTTGAAGATGTTAGTGTCAGTTCATTTTGCATTGACTCCCACGAAATCACCAACGCCGAATTTACCAAATTTGTTGAAGATACAGGTTACGTTACCATCGCCGAACGTCCTCTATCCAAAGAACAATTTCCTGATTTACCCGATGAACAGCGATCGCCTGGTTCCCTTGTTTTTGAACCTCCCGCAGAAGGCATTCAACAAGTGGCTTATCTGAGTTGGTGGCATTGGGTTGTGGGGGCAAACTGGCAACATCCCTACGGCCCCGATAGCAACATTAGCGGCAAAAAAAACCATCCCGTTGTTCATATTGCCTACGAAGACGCCTTAGCTTATGCAAAGTGGGCAGGAAAACAACTTCCCACTGAAGCTCAATGGGAATACGCAGCCAGAGGTGGTTTAAAAGAGTCTACTTACACTTGGGGTCAAGAATATTCTGCTAAAAAAGCCAACACCTGGCAAGGATTTTTTCCCTTTCTAAATACCAAAGCAGACGGCTACTTGGGAACTGCTCCCGTTGGTTCGTTCAAGGCAAATGGTTACGGTTTGTATGACATGACTGGTAACGTTTGGGAATGGACAGCCGACTGGTATCAGGTTGAACGCAAAGACATGGCTCATAGCGTTAATCCAGAGGGTCCCAGACAAGCGGAAAGTTTTGACCCCAAAAAACCTGCCGAGGGTGCCGTACACGTGATTAAAGGTGGTTCACACCTCTGTGCGCCCAACTATTGCAGTAGATACCGTCCGGCTGCACGGGAGTCTCAGTCACCGGATACTGGAACCACTCACATTGGTTTTCGCCTGATCAAAAATTTGGGCTAACTCAACTAAAAATACTCTCTATGTTTTCTTTCCCAACGTCTCTGAAGGCAACTCCCCAAACATCGCTTTGTAATCTTGAGTAAAATGACTTCGATGGTAGAACCCAAATTGACTAGCGAGGGTAGCGATAACACAACTTTCTGGATTGCTTGCCTTCAGGTGTTGTCGCACTGCATGAAGTCGTCGCACCTTGAGATAGCGCATGGGACTCATGCCAAATAAGTCCTGAAAACCATAAGATAACGCAGAACTACTAGACTCTAAATTTTGAGCTAACTGTTTTAAGGTTAGGGGTGTTTGTAAGTACCCTAACATTTTTTCTCTGCTTGAGCAATCAACTTTTCTCTGCGAGAAGATTTGAGGAAACACTTGGAATTAAACTTGATAGGAATCTGACTAATTAACAAAGGAACGAAATCATCAGCTACGAGTTTCTCAATATGAGGTTTTTGTAACCAATTTGGTTCGTGTACTGCTAACCAAAATAGTTGTTTGAGGTAATCTTTAATTTCTTTCATCCCAGTTGGTAACAAATTCACATGATTTTTACTCCGGAATTTATCGTCTAGATCGTGGCGTTGTAGTTTGTCTGCATAAGTATGAAAAGTTTTCAAAGGGATATGAAGCTCTATGATTGCTCCACTTTGAAAAATTACTAAATTAGTTTCTCTTCCATTGAAACCAAAAACAGTCCTTTGAGGCTCAATGAGGTGACGGAAATATTGAAATTCCCCTTCATTCTCAAACCAGGCCATGGAAAAACAGACGTATCCTTTCAATTCCTCACCAATAGCTTGAACCCCTTGATTTGTCTGAGCATATATGAGATATATCTCACCAACCTGAAACGACTATGATTGGTTTTGTACAGTTGTTATTTACTCTGATGCTATTTATAAAGAAGGCGATTCGCTCGTCATTACAGGATTCCAAAACATGGTACAAGTCTTAAGTATTGGTTCTAGAACCACAACCCTTCACGATCCTGTATGGGGTTCTATTACGAAAATGCCCAATTCCAAAATGATTTCTGGAATCGTTGCCAACTGGTCACAAAATGCCTCTGAAGAAGGGAAATGTGGGATTAATTTACACCTACAAATTGATGGGATTTCAGCCCAACAAACCAGTCGGGTTTGTGAGGAAATTGAGAAATTGCCAGCATTGATTGAGGGGAATTGATGCTTTGTATGTAAAATTAGAAACCGATCCAGTGATAAACAAGCGACAACAACAATCTGCTAATAATTAACTTTCACTAATTATTCCTAGTTTTGATCGGAAAAGATGATAAAGTTCTCTAGTAACATTAGAGGACAAAGTGTGATTCTTAATCGTCACCGAGCAAGACTCACTGGCGGAATACTTTCATCAAGTTTTCCCAACTGCAGAGAGTGCTTTTCAGCAAGCTGACGCGAGTCCGTCTGAGGATGAGCGGATTCAGAATCTAGCGTTCCGGGAAGATACAGTGATTGCTCAATAGAGTAATTTTTGCTAGATTTTTAAGAAACCGGGTTTATGGAAGACAAATGTTAGTTTAGTAGGGCATTTCATATAAACCCGCTTTCTATCCTTGATTTATACCGATACTACTAGATTTAATATCATGTCCGGTAGCATCGTTTGTGTATAGAAATTAAGTCATATCATGTCTGGTTGAATAGTTATCATTAAAGTTCGTAGTAGGGCTAAATCCCTACTACAAACAAAAATTTTTTTAATAACGAATTAAGTGAATGTAATATAAAATCCGATTGAACACTCGTCATTGCGACGATAGGAAGCAATCTCCTAGACCCCCGAGATTGCTTCCTTCCACTCCGTTCCAGTCGCAATGACGCAAGCTATAGTAATTATCAGGATTCTATATAATATGATAATGTGGTTCATAAATCTGAAAAGCGTTGTCAGGCGATCGCCTGACTCTGAAGTTGCTGTATTTTATTGAGGATAATGGTTTGATACATAAGCTATCGGCAATTATTTGTCAACTATAATCTCTAATTTTTAAGAAAAAATAATTATTTACAAGAAAAAAGGATGTGATAAGATTCTGAGTAAAGCCAATTAGTGCAAACAAGTAATGAATATTATTTGATTGCAATGGCCTTCAAGAAAGTTCAATTTTCACCTTCAAATCAAACAATAGTTCTGATGTTCAACCTTAGTCGCCATCATCTATTGTAGTGTAGAAACAAAAATCGTATTTATGGACAACAAAAATCGTTTGGCCTTCAGTTTTCTAATAACATGGGTTTGTACTTGCTTCCTAGCAGTAATTATTGGACTGACATCCAATCCTACTCCTGCCAAAGCAGATGTTATCTACCACGCCTTCGATGAGTGTTTTGCCAATGTTACAGCAAAACTGCCTGAAGTTCAAGCAGCAGGATATAACTATATTCAAATTTCGCCTCCCAATCAAACACCCTCACGGGAAGATGATGCCTGCACTTCAGACAAATACTGGTACTTTCAGTATCAGCCATTTGATTATGTTCTGGAGGGAAATCTAGGAAACGAGCAAGATTTAAAGAATTTGATTGACGCTGCTCACGAACGGGGAATTAAAGTTATTGCCGATGTGGTCTTTAATCACATGGCTAATTATCGTTTTTATAAAGACGTTGCACCTTTCCCTGAAGCATATCCGCTCTACCCAAAAAAGGAATATTTCCACGAGGCAAAATGTATCGCCGACTATAATAATCCCTACGAGGTTGAAAATGATTGGTTATGCAGTCCAAATGACAGGGAAGGATTGCCAGATTTGAGGACTGACTTACCTTATGTGCAACAGAAACAGCACGAGTATATGCAAAAACTGATGGACATGGGAATTGATGGTTTCCGCTTTGATGCTGTCAAACACATTTCTGTTGAAGATTTGGAGAAGATAGTCGAAGTTATCCCTGAAGATAAGTTTTACTATGGTGAAGCTATCGGTCGCAACTATGACGAGAGCATGAAATATATTCCAGTGTTTCCCAAAGTAACGGACTTTCAACTGGTTAATACCTTGAAAAGTGCTTTTACTTACGGGGGAGACTTACGCTCTCTAGTTAATCCAGCAGATACTCAGCGTGCTGTACCTGGAGAAAATGCGGTTACCTTTGCTCGTAACCACGACACTTGGGCAATAGGACAGTTTGATAATTGGAAATTTGACAAGAACGATTTAGTTTTAGCAACAGCTTACGTTTTAGGGAGAAAAGAAGGAACGCCTTTGATTTTAACTTTTGATGCTTTCGACCCTACCATTGTTGCTGGCACAAAATTTCACGAACAAATGATTGCAGAACCACAATATTATCGCAATGGTAACGAAATTGCTGATAGTGCAGAAAACCCAAATTTGCTGTTTATCGAGCGTGGAGATAAAGGTTTAACCATTATTAATAAAGCGGGTGAAACATTTGATGTCACTGCTGCCAAAATGCCCGGTTTAGGAGTAGGTTGTTACAATGAGCTACAGTACGACTTTGAAATGTGTGTAGACTACGGTGGTGACGGTCAAAAGTACATTAATAAGTGGGGTTCCCCTAATCGCGGTGGAATTGAAATCGGTCCCCGTACCGCATTGTTCTTTGTCAAAAATGAAGGTTAAGCCATCTCTTTGATGACCAGACCAGATTAATATTGGTGAGGATAGCGATCGCCGTACTAGCGCGTCTACACTAAAATTGTGGGTAAAACCTAACCCCCCAACCCCCTTCCCTGGTAGGGAAGGGGGAGTATTTCTCCCCTCTCAAAAGCAGGAGAGGGGTTGGGGAG
>JAAUYL010069524.1_pt1 | contig 13703 bp, 9 predicted proteins | sample 7278011 | NCBI WGS metagenome assembly JAAUYL01 (sample SAMN14350225, study PRJNA611818) | marine sediment metagenome | isolation source: surface marine sediment (1.8m) | place: French Polynesia: Moorea | collected 2018-08 | reverse complement strand
GCTCTAAGCTGAAAATATATTTAGTTGTGAAAAAGAATCCAATCCAAAGCTAACTCCGGATTCGTTTCTATGGTCGAAAATCAGTTCAAACTTGGTCACAAGAGCAAATACAGGCTTTCGCAAATGCTCTATCTAGGTCAAATTGAATGGACAGTCAAAAGTTGCAAAGCAAAATGGCTCTACGAGGGTGTGGACATGGCACTTGTAAAACTTGCGGCCATCAAGGCGATCTGGAGGAAACGAATATATTCTGGAGCAGTGTCACTGACGAAGAGTTCCAGCTTCAGGATGGATATTTTGATTGTCGGTCAACCTATGTGATCTACTTGATCACCTGTCCAAGATGCTTGGACCAATATGTTGGTTTGACCACACAACAACTTAAAACAAGGCACACCGGCCATAGAAGCGAATGGAGAGAAGAAAGGACGTCATTGGGAAGGCATTTTCAAAGGTGTTTTGGATCATTACAAGATAATCCAGGAAGGATGCGGATTCAAGTAAACAGATTAAATTAAATTGTTACTTCCATAAAAATATAAATAATCTTAGATCATTGACCATCGTGATTCAATGGAATCTTTAAGGGCTGCTGAGAGACATTGGAAAGACAGACTGGAAGCAGCCATCAATGTCAATTCTATTAATGCCGACCAGAATATTGTTGCGGAAATCTATAACCAATATCAGCAGATTGGACTGCGTTGGGGTGGCTTGAATCGCATTGTCCAATATGCTGAGGACATTTTTCAAGACAGTCCAGACGATGAGTCAAACGCCGAGGACATCATTCAAGACATTTCAGATGACGAGTCAAACGCCGAGGACGTCATTCAAAACATTTCAGACGACGACTCAAACTGGATGAAGACAATGTCCTTCTATGCTCTGGACATTTTCCAAGACGTTGAAGAGTGATCAGAATCTACCTGTTGTTTTCCTGCTCGTGAAATCCATCTCTTTGGAAACACGTATGAATTTTGTGAATTGTGATGCATGTAAAGATTGTACCTACGGTATGACTATGAGTATGACTTTGTTAAGAGAAAAGACAAGCTTAGATGATCTATGGCCTCTAGATTCAAATCATGTATGTACAAAAATCTTATAAGAAAATTGAAAATAAACGTTTCCAACAGCTGAAATCGGTCTTCCCCTCTGGGCTTAAAAATTAGCATTACAACCAAGCGCAATCTGTAACTCTTCATACCGTAAAGAAAAGTCTGTTTCGCATAAGATTTACATGGGCAAAAGTTAAATGAACATGACTTTGGCCTTTTTGGAGATCACTTTGTACGATATGGGCTCGTGTCACTGGTTTGTTCACGAAGAATTTTAGCTTTGGTCTTACAATTTTACTAGCATATGCATCCTCTTAAGATGATTTTAGAATTGTGAAGGGTCGGTCGTGAAGTCAAGTGTCGGCCCCCTACTGTAAATTTTCCAGTCTCTGACAATGGCTAGAGTTTTCAAAAAAGGACACCAGCTTTGGAAAAGAGATGAACTGAGATGAGCTTGCTATTGAAGAAGCTGAGAAAATGAGCAGGCTTTGTCATTGTGGCAACCCCACGTGTAAAAAAGCAAGCATCTTCTTTCTAGTGGGGTATACAAGCAGTTTTCTCATTGTTGTATAGGAGCTTCTTCTGCCCACTCAAAAAAGGTTCGTATTTGGTCAGTTCTGATCGTGAGTTAAAGCTCAATTATGCAATTTTAAGTCAATTTCCTATCAGTCAAAGGAAACCCTGACCTCCCTGATAAAGCCATTTTTCCAAATACCAACCATGTATCATGACATGTAAACCAATAGCCATAGCATTTAAATGGCACATGCTGGCTAAGATTTCAAGGGGAGATAAGAATTCCACAAAGGAATGTGTTTTGGTCTGAAATTAGCATTTTTCATTACAAATTAGGCAACTTGGAGACTGTGGGGAGATTCACCAGTGTATATTATTATCTGAATTGAAGATCAAACAGTCTGAAAACATATGGTTTTCTTTTAGTATAAGGGTAGTTTTTTTCTGGAGCTCCTGGTCATAATTATATCTTTTTAAGGAGGGGGAGGGATTTTAAGAAAATGTTGGGCTATTTCTAACCTAGATTTGTGGTTTAAAATGTGGCTGGATAGATTGGAAGCACTCCATGGTAGCTGCTAAGACGTTTAATAGCATCATGGTCTTGCCAAAATTTCTTCCCCCCTATGCTCTCAACATCGTCTCATCTTACATATGAAAAGTTGGACCCACGCCCAAGTTTTGTGGCCTCATTTGCAGACCCTTAAATAGTCGTAAATATGCTTCAAAGACCAAATTCTGTTTCACAAAAATTAAACTAAGAGGCAAAAACTTGAGCCAGTGTTTTCTCTTTTTATCGTAGATAACGATCAGCCAGCTCCTTTTTCATACTGTCAACAATTACAATTACTTTTACTTTATTATGAGCTGCAGAATAATTTCTCCCCCCAGATTTAACATTAAAATATTTTTTAAAAAGTAAATAAAAATCGTGAAAACCAGGAGTGCTGCTTCTGACATCAGCATGCTTAACCCCTTTTTATTCCATTGCCAACAATCTGCCACGCCCTCAGTTGCATGAAATAATAATCAACATTTTATATTTATAGTTATTTCATAACATTATTAAATATTTTCTTTCATTGAGATGATTGCTCTCAAGTCTCATTTGCGCTTCTCTGACAGATCTTTGGATTGGCTGCCAAAAAGCACATTATTTTTTCGGGCTCACCAATTTTTACATTTACATTAAATAATAAATATTATGATTTTATTGCTAAACGTAAACAAAGAAAACATCTTTACAGCTTCCGGAATATGTAGCAAGACCAAGAGCTCATTTGTGGTGGTATCGTTTTCGAGCTAGGCGAAGACATTTGCATTAGCATCTTCTCAATCGTCCGTGGAGAAAATGTCCCTCTCATGTTTGTTTACAAAATAGTTATCAAGGTTTGTTTACAGATGACAAGGCTCGGTTTTGTCTCAATGTATGGAAAATATAGAGCTTACTAATGGTCCTTGGCAAATCGGAATTTACCATATCTTATCCCCATGATTCAGTTTACTTGCAACCAATGACTTTTAGGTACCAAAAAAATATTGTCATCTTTTTGAAATGCAAAAGTGAAAATGGTTTTTCCCGCCCGCAGCGCCATCTCTCGGCGAAATCTGTAAACAAGTTCGGGTCTTCTCGCGTTTGACTGTTTTCATCGCCTCAGAGAAATGAGGCGGTCATGAATTCAGAGTCTCCATAGAAAAAAAGTGTGGAAAAAACAAGAAATCATAAAAGCTCATTATTATTTTGCATTTTTCAATAGGAGAAAGTGGCTCCATCTATCGACAAAAAAATCGAACAGTCGTGAGCAACTCGTTAAGAAAGTGCCGACAAAAAGCATTATTTTCTAAAAAAAAATAATGAAAAATTAGGAATTGCTAAATATAAAAGCCCACACAGTCGTTAAATTGAAATTATGCCGATAAATCAAACACCAGTTTTATTATTCTAACTGCTCCAAAATTAATAATAACAAACAAAAACAGTTTTAAAACATGCATTTTATTGCAAGCCCTACAATATTTATATATTTTTAAAAATTGAAGCCATTACTAAAAATGAGTCCTGGTTAATAATATTTTAGTATTGCCGTCAGTTGCGAATTATCCTTGATAAAACAACAACAAAGAGCAATCATTCCATTGCAAGAGGTGATTGATAAAGTTTAATTAAAGTTAAATTACTTTAAAATAAAAAAAAATATTTATATTGTGATATTTGTTTTTAAATATGCTTCAAAGCCATTTTACAAGTTTTCACTTGGGGCAAATTCAATAAATCTAGAGGCTACACTTGTAAGTGGAGAAGATATGCTGCAGTTCTGGTTTGGTTTTCTAAACGATGACAGATCGAGTATATGCAAATCAGCTGACTTTTGTGGCAGTACCTAGCTATATGTACACCATGGAACTGTGGAGGGAGGTCTAATGGTAACTCTTGTTTTTGTTGTTGGGAAGACAAATAACAAATTGGATTTTAGACCGTGCGGTCGGGTTTTCTTGTGGGCGAATCCGAAACAAACAACGGGAATAAATTAACATGAATAATTTCTCAAGACTCATCATGAATCTAGGGCGGAGAAAAAGCTAGAATCTTAGAATACAAAGAAATCCAAGTTTCACCAGCAAAAACCGCGAGCTGCATGACTCAACTATGTTCTTTCTAACTAATGGATTCTTGGGCGTTATAAAAAGTCTCATACTGCGGTACAGCTCCATATTTCAAAAATGATTTTCACGAGGTTTTTTTTGTTTTGTTTAATTTATTTCATACTATTGGTCTTTCTGTCACAGCCTTGAGGTATAGGAAAAAAATCGGGCCCTAGGGTAATATTGCAAATGAGCCCGAGAAAATTCGGGCTCCCTTATACGATGTATTCATCACTGTCGTTGCCCCCGCCCGAGGGTAGGAGTTGCCTCTGGCTCAGCGTCGACTGGGTGTGCATGTGGATGCAGCCTGCAGAGCCCGAATTTGAGCCCGAGCTCGAGTCGGGCGATTTCTCGGGCTCATTCACAACTGTGGAGTTCGAGCGGCTCGGGCTGCCCGAGCCCGAGGGTGCGCCCGAGGGAGGGCCCGAGGGAGGGCCCGAGGGCGGGGCAATCTTGCAGCCCGAGTCCTGATCGGAATCCTCATGCAAGCCCGAGGGTTGTTTATTATGATGATGGTTATTATGGGAGCCCAAATTATTGAGCCCGAGGGCGGGCCCGAGGGCGGGCCCGAGGGCAGGCCCGAGCCCGAGGGTGGGCTTCAAGATGAGCTCGAGGTTCTTGTTGATGTAAACAGCGTTGCCCGGTTGATTTCTTGGCTCAGTCGCTGAGGTCATCATCGGGTCGAGGGTGTGATAAATATGCGAGGCAGCGGCTTCTGGAATGGATTGGTAGGTGTGTTGTGAATATAACGACCCGGGGGTTTGAAGCCCGAGCCCGAGGGCCGGGGCCATATTGTTTCCTGCCCTCGGGTAATGAATGTGAGCCATATGAGCGTGATGAAGTCCTCCAACGGCGCCATTGTACATCGAAGTAGACTGGGTCGCAACTGAGCCCACGGGCGAGTTTTCTATATTGCCCGAGGGAAAGGTGTTTATCACTTGCATTGAGCCCGATGGCTTGAGCGTTCTCAGGGTGACACTCCGCTGAAATGTTTGTATGGCCGGCTCGGGCAGGAAAAATCTCAGTTCGTTGAGAAAACCAGGGGCTCCCCACTTTATTGACGCGCAAGTCTTGAGATAATGCTTGAACTCGGGCCCGGCTGCTTCCTTCTCCTCTTGTGAGAGATCGTCCAATAGAAGGAAGACCATTTTGGAATCCCGGCCTTGTAAACTGTTTCTCAGAGGTATTTTCACATTCGACCACTCTGTGCTCAGGTAAGCTCTGGATGCCACTACCAAGACTCTAGCGGACGACTCGGTGGCAACTGACACTGTATCGTACATGGAGGCTGTTGGAGGGAAGTCTCTTTGATGGAGACACAGTCTGTAGGAAGTGGCGCCATGCTCCAACGTTGGAGCCAGGGTGTGCTCCACAAATTCCTCATCTTCTCGGCAGTAGCAGATGAACACATCAAACAGCCTGTTTTTGGAACCATCACCAGCAGAGGCAATCGAGCTACCGCTTCTAGACTCGTAGATTTCCGAGCTTTTGTTATACAACCAGTTCTTGATCCTGGCTCGGTAACAGCAGATGGCAGCACAGCCGATGGCCAAGACGGCGATGGCAATGACAACGCTCACGAGGACTGTGACGAGGTCGTTGGAGGCCGCCTGGTTGACGTTGTTGATCATGGAGGTCACGGAGCCGTTGTACCCGTTCAGCATCGGGTTGGACCCGTGGGCGTCTCCGGCCTTGTCCTCGGGGCAGTGGGACTCCAGGGAGCGGATGGAGGCGGTGTTCAAGTCCTCCCTCACGCACACGAGGTCAATGGCGTCCACCACCCTGTCCGTGAACGTGTGGAGGTAGTTCATGAAGGGCTTGGCGAAGTCGCAGTTGCAGGACCACATGTTGCTGGCCAGGTAGAGGCTGCCCAGGAAGGGGTTGGAGGCCGCCAGGGTCCATACGGGGAAGGTGGTCAAGAGGTTTCCGTCAAGCCGGAGGATGCTCAGCATTGGCATGGCCTCGAAGGCGTTGATCGCGATACGGACGAGGTCGTTGTTCTGGAGGTAGAGCTCTCTCAGCGAGAGCAGAGCGCTGAACTCGTGCCCATGGATCTCCTTCATCATGTTGTCCTCCAGGTGGAGGACCTCGAGGTTCCCGAGGCCGCTGAATGTCTCGGCGCTGATTGAGGTCACTTGGCTGGCGTTCATGAACAGCGAGGTCACTCGCTTACGACCGATGAAGCTCTGGCTGTCCACATGGCTCATGTTGTTCCCGTCCAACCTGATGACAGTGGCGTCCATGGGAATGAGGAGTGGGACCTCCCGGTGGCCTCGCAAACCGCACTGGATCACGTTCGTCTCCCAGACAGAGTCATGGTAGCAGGAACACCCGTCTGGACATTGCATCCGACAGTCACAGGCGTAAAAGTCACAGCACATGCACAGTGAGAAACAGTGGGTCTGGTAGGGGCACAGGAACTGTTCCGAGGACACTTCAACCACGGAGACCACGGTGTTGTTGCGGGGTTGGTTGTTCAATGTGCACTCGAGGTCGTCGAGGTCAGCTACTCGAGGGTGGTGATCCTGCATCTCGAGCGAGTTGATTTGTGGCAGCCACTCCAATTCGCAGTCGCATACCAGGGGGTTGCCTTCCAGGTAGAACTCTGGCTGCCCTGAAAATAAATAAGTGAGAAAAATGAGCATCTCTTGTTGTTTTGGCTTCAAAAAATCGTGAACTTGAACCCCTCCTTTTTGAGGCAACAGCCAGCTAGCAAGCAGCAGCACAATGCAAGCATAAGTCAATATGTCATATATGTTTTCATGTGGGCAGTAAAGCTAAAGCAGGACTGAATATGGCATTGTTTTGAATACAATAATACTGATAATAGGGGCCACCACACCGCATGTGCTGCATGTGTAAAGAAACAAGTGGATCATATTTAGGCAGATAAGAGATGCTTCACTTGACTGTCTTTAACGCTGTGATTTCGGTCTGTCTATTCTATTCAAAAATAGTCTGCTATTTTTGGCTGTTCCCCTGTCATCTATTTAGGCAAAAGATGGTTGTTTTCAGGGTCAATTCAGAAGGAGGAAGAAGAGCAAGGAATTTATGAACACTGCATTGGAAACAAAGGGTGTGGCTACAAAGTGGTATGGGCAGGAATATTCTTGTTTAAACATGTCTTACCTTTGGGCGAGACACGACCCACAGACAGGGCCGACAATTTCAGATGATTGATTTCGTTGTCCACAAGTTCGACACGTTCAAGTTCAGGCTTGTCCTCAAAAACTCCCGCCGCTACGCTCCTGATAGCGTTCCTGTTTAACGATACGCTCTCGAGGCTGGCTGGAAGACTCAGCTTGGTCAAAGCTCGAATCAGGTTGCCGCTCGCGTCCAGCCTCTTCAAGTTGAACCCGGACTTGAGCTTGTAGTAGTTGCCCAACTCTTCGACCTCATTGTTCTGAATGTCCAGCCATTCCAGGGACATCGGAATGAAAGCGTAGTCAAACCATTGAAGTCTGGAGGAAAAAATATGTTTTTGCTGATGTTTTCAAGACAATTTATTGGTTTCTTACCTGTTGGATGACACGTTAAACCACTGCAATTTGGCCAAGGATGTGACCAAACCGTTGATGTCGGTGAGTTGATTATTGTCCAACCTCAACGCTCTCAAGTCATTCAGGGAATCAAATGCACCTCGCTCAATGCTGGTCAACTCATTGTGTGCCAAGTTCAGAACGTGAATCCCTGAGATGTTGCCAAAATGCTCTTTGTTAATAACCTGAAATTGTAAACAAAACAGTTAAAAAAGTCTCCAAATATGATATTTCATTAGTTGATGTTACTCACCTTGATGCTATTGCCAGCCAATCTCAATCCGTAGAGGGTGACCAAGGCCTGGAAATCTCCAGACTTCAAGCCGTTGATCTGGTTTTCTCCCAGGTCGAGAGTCCTCAGCTTGGGCAAGAATGCCAATGTTTTAGGGACTTCAATCAACTCGTTGGAGTTGAAACTGAGATCTTCCAACGTTGAGCCAACTGGCTTGAGGAGCTCTTGGGGAACATACCGGACTTTGTTGTGATCCAACGACAATGATGTCAATGTTTTCAATCCTCCATTGAAAGAGGACTCATCCAGACTGGCAATGATGTTGTGAGACAAGCTGAGCATTTTCAGGTCGAAGAGTCCGTTGAGCGCTCCTGCATTGACAGTGTGGAGCTGGTTCTGGCTCAGATCCAGAGCTTGGAGACTCTTCATTGTCACAAACAAGTTGTCCTTCATCAGTGTCATCTTGTTGAAGGACAAGTCCAGGACTTTCAGTTTGTCCAGTCCTTGGAAAGTACTGGAGTCCATGTTGTGGCTTGAAATGGAGTTGTGACTGAGGTTGAGCATCTGGAGCCCGCGGAGACCCTTGAACAATCCAGAGGTCAGCATGGACAAGCTGTTGTTTTCCAGCTTGAGCGTCTCTAGGCTGTCAAGTCCCTTGGACTGGAACAATTCTGGGGGAATGGCAGCCAGCTGATTGTTGGCTAGATTCAGCTCTTTGAGACTGTTCATGCTGACCATGGCGTCTTCTGACAGAATGGCAAGACGGTTGCCCTCCAGGTTCAACACTTCCAGGCCGGATGCTTGCCGAAGATCGCCAGACCGGAGGCTAGAGATGTGGTTGTAGGACAAGTCAATCTGCCTGACTTGTCCAAGTTGACAGCCATCGATGAAGTTCAACCCCAGGTCGACAACGTCAAGGAGGTGATTTCTGCTCATGTTCAAGATCTCCAGCTTGTCCAGATGGCACAGTGATCCCGGTGGCAAGCTCCACAAATTGTTGGAGCTCAAGTCTAAAGCGGACAACTTGTCCAGCTTGGCAAACGTGTCCTTGTCCAAGTCCATAAGCACGGACTGGAGGCCCCAGTCGGCATTGTGGCTGTTAATGGACAATTCTGTCAGAGATGTCAGGCCCTGGAACGATCCAGGGGGCAAGTGTCTGAGCTTGCAGTACTCGATGGACAACTTGTCCAGCTTGGACAGGCGGCCAAAATGATCGGTTTTGAGAGTCGATTCCAGGAAAAAGTTGTCCGAACATCTCAGGTTCAAGATGGACACTTGGGTGACTTCAGATCCGTCAGGGCCAATAGGGGATTGGAGTGTCCTAAGAAAGCAGTCAAGCTTGGACAAGTTCTTGTCCGAATTCTTGTCCAGCTGACACTGGCTCTCTTCTATGATGTCCTGGGGTCTGTCGGCCCAAACAGTCCCCAATAGTAGGACAAGTCGGACAAACTGTGGCAACAAATTCATGGTGAGGCAAACGCGAGTCACTTGAATCTTGTCCGTTTTACGCTCATAGTTTTAGAGTTTCTCACTATTTCACGAAAAAATGTGGCACGTCCTTCCTCTCTCAGATTCTAAATGCAACTGAGCTCGAGCTGTCCGCAAACCCCAATTTCTGCACCTGAAAAACACGGACGAGACAGACAGTTTATACGCTCATATTATAGTACAAAGGCTTGCCCAGAACTTAAGGGAACCTTACTTACCTGCGCACCCCTATATAGTTAGCGCGCGTTTTACCATAGACACAAGCGCGCTAGCTCCAAACAAGAAGATATAGTATTGGTACTGCACAGATTTTTAATGAGAAACTAGAAGAAAATGAACAGCCGCCGATATATTTTTCTCTCCCGAAGGGGGTTGGAAAAATTCGTGAAATTCCAATGTCTCAGATTATCCTTGGGTGATAGTTTTAAAATGATTTCTTCCAGGTCAATAAACTGATTACACAAATATTTAAATATGTTTGCAAATGATAACGATATTTGCACTGATGTTATGGCTAAAATAATGGATATTTTCACAACCGCTAAATAGTTCGCGATGGGAGGCTTTTTCTAAAGGAATTCTCACTCCATGACGCAGACTTTCGGGCTATTTTCATGATTTCACGATTTTTTTTGAGTCGCTCAAACTCAATGGAAAATTGTTGTTGACCACAACAAGAGCTCGAAATTCAAAACCCAGGGAGCTCGACGTTTATGGCTAACGCAAATGCTTTTTTGGTCTTTTAGCCATACTTTGTCATAAAAAATCTTTAGCCATAACTTCCAATCTCTGGATGCCCCACCCCCTCTGACCCGCTCTCTGCAAAATAACTAGACACAGTTACAAACACAGAAAGCAAATGTACTTAAATTTTGCTGACAAAACTAACTACATAATAGTAAATAGTTGTAAGAACTCAACAACTGAACCTCCAGGGGGTTCTCTGAGATTTTTGACCAAGGAAAATCAGTCAAAAAAATCTTAAAACAACAGAGTAAACATTTTATTTTTTCTGAAGAAACCTAAATCGACACAACCTGGTAGGAATTGTTTAGCCATAAAATGGTTCTAATAGCCATAATGTGGTTGACTCCCTATTTTGAAATACTCTGGACTTCAACAAACAATTTACAATTTGGGTTTGCGAGAGCAGCGACTTTTCTGCGCCATCGCGCATTTTCAAAGGTTTTTTTCCAAACTTTTTTTCCGTGAAAAAACAAGTGCAAACGATGCACCTGGGACTTGTTTTAGCCATAAAAAGTAAAAACCTCGTCGATGAGTTTTGAATGTTTTCCATTTAGCTACAAAATGAACAAGCCCCCAGAGACTCTGCACAAAAGAAAATTCATGTTTCTAATTTTATGGGAAATTTGTAAATTGTGGGCTATAAATATGGTGAAAACTGATCAGGTTTCACGGAAAAAAATCAGGAAATCAGTTGGAAAATGATTCTGTTGGATATTTTTCTCGTGAAACCTCTACTAAAATTGACCTGCACGCTCAAACTCACAGCTGAGCGCGCAGCCATTGACCGACATACTGAAAATCCTTTGATTTTCCGCGAGTTTCCCAACAATTATCTATATTGCCAGCAAAAATTGCCCTCTAGAAATTCTGGTTTGCTGGAATAATGATTTCGGTGCCATCTCTTGGTGGTGAGAAAACAAAACAAATTAGCATAATGCAATTGCTCAAAGTCAAACAGGAATTATTTTCCAAATCAAAACTTGTCCGCGAAGTTTCCAAGTTTCCAGCTGAGAAAAGGAACAAAAATCTATTTTTATACACTTTTCAATTTTCACAGGTTTTACGAGGTGATAAAATGAAAACCAACATTTCAAAGCTGATTTTTGGTTGAAAATAGGAAGAGAGTTCAAACAGGAAACAATAAAAGTGAGATTTTACAAAATATATTTGTTAAAATAGATAAAATTGGCAGCTTTTTAATATATTTTGAAAATCTACGAAATTGGCGGCATTAATTTTTGAATAATCCAATATCTTTAGAATTTGAATCTCCCGATATTTTTCACTCGAGATATATATTTGTGCAACTCTAACCCCCTGAGAAAATTAACAGATTTTCCAAGAGTTTGTTTGTTTGCAAAACTTCATAAATTCTCCGCTATCAGTGGAGGTTATCGTCGAAAAATTCGTTAGAATTTCAAGATCAAGCATCCGGTTTTTGAGTGCATGTGAAAATATTTATTTGGAATTTGGCAGAATTTTTCCGTCTGAGAAATTGTCTGGATAATTTAAATAATATTTTTTTTTAAAAATAGTATTTAAAAATATTTATTTACTCGTTTACTTTTAATACAGGAAACAAAGTCAAATCCGACAATTGATAAATGGTCAAGCGGTATGAATTACAATTCAGAATTTACAATTTACAACGGCAGCAGCCCAAATCCAAAAGGTGACCGATCGCTTTGATAATTTCAAATCAGGGACATCAGAAACAGAATTGCTCGCGGGTTAAAGCTGTAAAATAAAATAAAAATCTCGACCTATATTCGGTATGTCGGGATTTATTAGCAGTCAGGACATTTTTGGTCAAACGAAAAACATATCCTTTCAAAATATGTTTTGGGGGAATCTTGAGCCTCTATAAAATGGTTGACCCAACTTTAACAATGCAATTGTGAGTACTTTACATGTGAATTTATTCCTTTTAAAAGAAGACAAAAACGGAAGCTTCTGCAAGGCCACCTGGCGGCCACAGAATCTGAAGCTCAAATCTGACAGAAATTCCCTAACCAGAAGAGCCAAAATAAATCAACCTCAAAGTAGGGGTCAAGATGGTTTCAAGTGCGAAAGAAGATACATTTCACAACAAAGAAAACAGAAAAAAATACTAGGATTTTTTGTTGCAGCTGACGCAATTTCTCCCCCAAAAACATATCAAGATTTGTCCTAGTTATTGGCAACAAAATGTTTGATTTTCAAAGAGTGCATATGGTGTTACAGGGAATTCGATTGCAGCGCCATCTATCGGGCTTGTTTGTAAACTTAAATATTTTGTGGGTGGCCAATTTTTTAGACAGCAAAATCGGGGATTTTCTCGGGTGTCTCCCCAGATTTTTGACGTTGTAAAAATTCAGAAATGCGCGGATTAGTGTTTGCAGTTTGACATTTGACTCGTCTCAGCCAGCCCCCTCTTTTAATATTATGATGCACTGCAAACACTAATTTTGACCAGAAATCCAAATTAAAAATGTACCATTTTTTCAGAAATTCATTGAAAAATATATATATTTTTAATTTTTTATTTAAAAGAAATATTTTTTGAGCATGTCATAAAAATTTCTTGGTGATGACACAAGAGGATTTGGGGGAGATTTTTCCATAAAATTCAAAAGTTTTTTGCCACGCCCAAAAAACATTCTCAGGATCAAAAATTGGAAATATCTTTCACAGAAAAAAGTTTTATTTGGTTTCTTAAATCCTTTTTAGTGGCTTTCCTTCAAACAAGCGTCCTAATTAAACTGCAGAAGGGAGAGGGTGGGTAAGTTCATAGTTGTTTCCAAGAAGAAGTTCTGGATCAAAGTTCTAAATCAGGGAAACCTTTGTCATTTGCAATCTCTGAACAAAGTTGAAGCTACTTTGATTTCCAGATGACAAAGCAAGCTTGATGACGGCTCTGATAATTGGTTATAATGAAGTTTAGGGTAGAATTTAATTGGCGATTTTGTAACATTTTTTGGGGGCAAAAACATGTTCACATCTGGTAGCTCTGCATCCTGAGCTCGTTAGCAACGTTATAATCAAATTATCATGTTGTTTTCCTCCCTCAAAAGTCGCCAAAAAACCGCAGAAAATTGCCTGTTTTTTCCTGCTTTTGTGTTGAAAAAGGGTTTGATTTTATTGGAAATTACAGGGCTTGTCGAGGTGCAATACCTCCCCAAATTGACGCCACAGAAATTAATACAACAGTGGTTACAGATTTTCCAGTGAAAACCGATGAATTTTGTATTTTTTGATGACGGTCAGGGCAAAAATTATAGGACGGTTTTTTCAAAAAAAATATTGCAACTAGCGCCATCTGTTGAACGTCCTGAAAAACAAAATATGCATAGGCATTAACATAAGAATTGCTGCCCTCTATTTTTCTAGACCAAAATTGTTTTCCTATAAGCAGACAATTTATTTTCAAGTCCTACCCCAAAAATAGTCTGGATAATTACAGAGGTTTTCGACGACTTTTTGGCAGAAAATAAATGGCTC
>JAAUYL010018824.1_pt1 | contig 13711 bp, 15 predicted proteins | sample 7278011 | NCBI WGS metagenome assembly JAAUYL01 (sample SAMN14350225, study PRJNA611818) | marine sediment metagenome | isolation source: surface marine sediment (1.8m) | place: French Polynesia: Moorea | collected 2018-08 | reverse complement strand
TTTGTCGAAATCATTTCTTGGAAACTCAGATTTTTGAACTACTCTTCTTGCTTTTTGTCCTTCTTCATGCCATCTTTCTGTTTCTTTTGCTTCTTCGTCTCTTGCTCATCAATAGGTGCCTTGTTGACGAACGGGATCTCGTCTTGATATTCTGGAAAAAGTTTTAAAATCGTGAAATATTTTCGAATCGACGAAAAAACTCTTAGGAAAAAACTCACTGGATGGCATCCAAGTCTTGAGCACTTCCGGTACTTTGATACCCGTTTCGGTCTGGTTCAGCTCCATCAGGACGCAGATCACTCTTGTCACGGCACACATGGTGCCGTTAAGCATGTGGCAATATTCTGTGGCCTGGTTCATCTTTTTGGTCTGGCCGTAGCGAACGCGCAATCGCCGAGCCTGATAGTCCAAGCAATTTGAGCAGGAGACAAGTTCACGGAAGGCACCCGATCCCGGGAACCAGGCCTCGAGATCCAGTTTCTTTGCGGCCGCGTTGTTCAATGCCCCAGAGACGATGCATACGACGCGGTAGGGGATGCCGAGCAACTGACAGAACTCCTCCGCGTTGCCGATCATCTCGTCCAGGGCCTCCCAGGACTTGTTGTCGTGAGGCGAGGTGATGACGAACTGCTCGACCTTCTCGAACTGGTGCACTCTGAAGATGCCCCGGGTGTCGCGGCCGTGGGACCCGACCTCCTGCCTGAAGCACGAAGAGAGGCCGGCATATTTGATCGGCAGCTTCTTCTCGTCGATCCATTCGTCCCTGTGGAAGGCCGCGATCGGCTGCTCCGAGGTCGCAATCAAGTACTTCTCGTCCACGGTCTTGTCGTCGATGTTCTCACTTCCCTTGCCTGTGACTTTGTACAGCTCCTCGTCGAATTGGGACAACTGGGCCACCTCTTGCATCACGTCCTTTCTCATGAAGAACGGGGTGTACAGGGGCGAGAAGTCTTTCTTGATCAGCGTCTGGAGGGCGAGCTGGATGAGGGCTTGCTGCAAGCAGACGGCCGGGCCCATCAGGTAGTAACCTCGGCCTCCGGCAGTCACAGTTCCGCGCTCAGCGTCCATCCCGCCAATCATGTGGATCAGATCGACGTGCGAGTATTTTTTCTTCTGTTCTACGTCACCAAAAGTTCTCTCCGTTCGATTATCAGCATCCTGAGTACAAAAACCATATTAATCTTGTCTTGTCTAGTTTTCGATTCATCTTTATTGTTTACCTCGTCGTTGGAAACAGGAACTGAGGGATGGACCCAATTGCTGATTTCGCGAAGGGTATCGTCACGCGCTTGAGCGTGCTTGCCAAGGGTCTCGTTGTTGGCGACCATGGCGTCGTCGATAAGGCCTCTGACCTTTTTCAACTGGGTGACGTTCAACTTCTCACAAGCCTCCTTGCAAAGGCCAAGCAGATTCGAGGTGATATCGTCGGGCAAAGGATCATCGCCACCAACAGGCTCCTTTTTCTGAAATATCGAAGTCAACAAGGTCAGAGCATGATACCGTGAAAAAACGAGGTTAGAATGTTTGAAACCAAGAAAAAATCATACAGCAACGAAAACTCTCAAGAGTTAAATACAGAAGACACCAATACCGGGAACTTTCGTTTCTGCTCCTCAGAGAAGCTCTGAATGTGGCCGAACCAACGGACAAGATTCGGGTAGCTTTCTCCATTCGAAAAAGCCGCCTTGTGAGGTAGCAAAGACTTGAACACGTCGCTATCGACCGAGGAGGCCTCATAGCCAAGCATGTAGCTGCACTCTGACAAATGCTCGTCGACTGCTTTCAAGCAAGACTCGTTTGGCTTCTTCAGGTCCTCGAGTTTGAATGGCAAAAGACTCTTTTGCTCGCTGTTTTCGCTGTTCTCCTTGACATTCTTGTTTTTCTTCACGCAGCAATTAAGAACAGAAAGATCACGATAGAGAAAGGACCCCATAACCGAATTGTGACAGTTCAAGTGCTCATTAATAAACCATTGCTTACCTTCATTTTCTCACCAATCGCTTTGCTAGCCAGGTTTTTCAACTTGTTCAACTGATCCGCATCGTGTCGGGCTAGAAGAGTGAAATGTAACAAAATTCTTGGCGTTCTTTTCTTCAGCCTCAAACTTACCTTTCCTCCAGAGCTCGTCAGCTTGAACAATTTTGTCCACCATTTCGACGCTGGCAAACCGACGTTTCTGGTTCTCCTTTATCTTGTCGGGGTTGCCGCCCTTTTCGGGGCGAAACTCGTCGATGTCCAGGACCATGTTTGCGAGATTTTCGAACAACTGAAGCACTGCCAATTAGCTCCGCAAAGATCAAGATTTGGGTTTTCCTAATCTGATGAAAAAGCTGTGACCGCGGTGAATGATGCAAGCAACGTGGCCGGCAAAGCAAAATATGCTTCCTTCTGCTGCAGCTGCCTGCTGCATTCAGGCTGCGCTGAGACTCCTTGTTGTGAATGAGGGTAACTAATATTTGAAAGGCAAAAGTTAACCCAATTTCTTACTTTTACCCAACGATTGGGATTTTTGTGAGGAAAAATCAATTATCATGAACAAATAAGCTATTTCTTGCTTATTTTTTAACCGTCTATGTAATCATTTTAAGATTTTTTACTCGTACTCGTTTTCGAGCTTTTCGAGTTTTTTTGGCACTCTAAAAAGAGTGGTTTGAGTTCGATCTCATTTTCTACTAACGTCTCAGTTTTGTTTACGTCACATGTGTCAAACTGATTTTTCTGAAAAGTGCAAAAAATCTTGAACTCTTGACCTCATTTCTGCCTCCACAATGAGCGGCTGGGACCAGAACTACGGCGGCTTCGACAGCGGGAGTGGGAGCCAGCAGGGCTTCTACGATCCCAACGCTTCCAACTTTAACAACTACAGCAGTTATGGTGGAGGAGGCTACGATAGTCAAGTGGCACCCGGTGCCGGTGATCCCTACTCTTCAAATCAGGGTGGCTTCATGAACGACCCCTATGGACAGTCAGCTGGTCAGGATGGCGGCTTCGGCAGTGCTCCTGTTGATGGCGACGACGAATTCGCCAACGAGCCTCCACTTCTCGAAGAACTCGGCATCAATCCAGAGCACATCGTGCAAAAGACATTGGCAGTGCTAAATCCCTTCCGAGCGACAAGGATTGACGTAGCTGGCGACGCAGACCTCGCCGGGCCGCTTGTGTTCTGCCTGGCCTTCGGCTCTCTCCTGCTCCTTAGCGGGAAGCTGCACTTTAACTACATCTACGGGATCGGAGCGCTTGGCTGCGTGGCCAACTACGGACTGCTCAGCCTCATGTCGACGACAACGGTCAGCCTCACGGTGGTCATCAGTGTACTCGGCTACTGCATTTTGCCGATCGTCGTCTTGGCCGCCCTGTCCATTCTAGTATCTTTGACGGGGCCCGTGGGGACAATTTGTACAGCATTGGCTGTGGTCTGGAGCTCGTTGTCCGCCTCGAAGCTCTTCGTCACGGCTTTCGAGATGGAGCACCAACAGCCCCTAGTGGCGTATCCCTGCTCCATGTTGTACGGCGTGTTCGCATTGATCACCATGTTTTGAAGACAAGATCAGTCATATTTAAGTTACATTTTTACCGAATTTTCTCTGGTGTGTTAATAATAAAGTCCAACTAAGATTGTTTCTAATGGAATGAATGACAGACGAATAATATTGTATAACTTCCAAATTTCAGATCTTTTCAAGATGTTGGTAAGAAAGAAGCCATTGTTTCTTTGGCTGCTACTGAGGAGAAGAATGAGCTCCTCGTCCTCGTCATCAGAGGTCAGAGTGAGGTTCGCACCAAGTCCAACTGGACAGCTGCACATCGGTGGCTACCGGACAGCTCTTTACAACTATCTATTTGCCAAGAAGCATGGCGGCACGTTCATCTTGAGGCTGGAGGACACTGATCAGGAGCGACTCGTCCTCGGAGCCGCCGAGATCATGGAGGAGACGCTCAAGTGGGCCAAGATCGTTCCAGATGAGAGCCCGCATTTGGGTGGACCCCGTGGGCCGTACACACAGAGTCAAAGACTTGACCTCTATCACGAGGCTGTGAACCAGATGCTCGACAGGGACGTGGCATACCGGTGTTTCTGCACCGAAAGGAGGCTGGACCTCTTGCGTCGCGAGGCCGCCCGCAACAAAACTCAAAACAAATACGACGGCCGGTGTCGGGCCTTGACCAAAGAACAAGTGGAGGCCAAGCTTGCCGAGGGCCTCCCCTACACGGTGAGGTTCAAGCTCGACCCGTCCAACGCGGGAGTCTTTGAGGACATGATCTTCGGCAAGACGCAGTTCAACGTCTACGAGATGGAGGGTGACCCGATCATCCTCAAGAGCGACGGCTTCCCCACCTACCACTTGGCCAACGTTGTCGACGACCACCACATGGAGGTCAGCCACGTTCTCCGCGGGATGGAGTGGCAGGTCTCGACGCCCAAGCACATCATGATGTATCAAGCCATGGGGTGGAGGCCGCCCCGGTTTGGCCACCTACCGCTGATCTTGAACCCGGACGGGACCAAACTGTCCAAGCGACAGGGCGACGTCCATCTGGAACATTATCGTGATCGAGGCTACCTCCCCGAGGCCATCATGAACTTCGTCACCCTAACCGGCGGCGGATTCCAGAAACTAATGGCCAATCAGGGAGAAGATGACTTGAAGCTCTGGACATTAAGTGATCTCACAGACGGCTTTGATATCGACGGGTTAAGGACCTCCTCTAGTCAGATGGATTTTGAAAGACTCGGTCAATTAAACAGAAAGGCCGTCCAAGAAACTCTTGCTCGCGATCCCGATAGCCTGGTCAAGGATGTAAGAAAGTTGCTCCGGGAAAAGTTCAACAACAACGTGATTGATATTAGTGATGAAGACCTCCTTGACCATTTAAAATGGGCGTCCGAGAGGATCACCCACCTAGACGAACTGGTGAACAAGATTGACTTCACGTTTCTTTGGCAGGCTCCTTCCAATTTATCCTATGAAGGACCTGTCGGTGGTTCATTGTTAAAGGCTGTAATCCAAACACTCCGTGATGATTGCGATTCGGGAATAGAGTTTGCAGCCACGAACAAGACGCTCAAGAAGTTGGCCAAGGATGAAAAAGTGCCATATTCAAAACTGATGCAATGCTTGAGAATACTCATTTGTGGTGAAGTTGAGGGACCTCCGATAAAAGAAATGCTGGAGCGGCTTGGACCCACGGAGACCATAGCAAGGCTCGAAAACGGATTGCATTGTTTGGCCAAGAATAAAACCTGAAAGCAAAAAAGATCTCAATTTTCCGCCAAAAAATCGATCGTGAGTGACTCTGCAACTCTTTGCATGTCCGAAAAAAGAAGTCATCAGCATATTTTTTCGTGAAAACGGACTTTCTCACGTCTGCCGTATTACATTTTTCTCATTTTCACGTAATTTTGCTCCAAGGTAGTAGATCTACTTATTCCAGTGTCTGAGTCACGTTTGTTTGTCCACCGTTATGGTGCGTTTAAGACTCTTTTGTATCATGAAAACCAAGAACGAGATCATCATCTGTCGTACGCATCGAAAAAGTAGTGGTGCAATGCCTGAAATTATCCCTATGCTGGGAATCAGCTTTATTTTTGGGTTGCCTTGTCTCTCAAGTTTTGCTTCAGCAAAATGCAAGACCATCAATTCCACACAAAATAACACATGTGCAAAATTTCATTGAAAACTGCAGTTGATCTTGGATGTCAGACAGTTTTGCCTCACCGAGCAGAACCTAGATGAAAGTTGATATCAGGTTCCTTCAACTATAATTGGATTCGCCATCTCCAAAATCGGTTTTCCGAAAGGAAAGTAGGAATAGGGACAGACGGACAGTTAATTTCAGAGGCTCGTCAAGCAACTGCAATTGTGCAGGTTGCATACTTTAGGTTAAACGAGTTAGTTGACTGACAATGCAGAATTATCTTGATTTTCGACCTCGATTAATAAAATGAACGTGAGCTTCAAGCGGTGGCACCTGTCCCCGGGGTGGATCAGGGTCCACTCGAGGCTTTCGATTTCTAGTGACAATTGACAACTGACAAGCAAAATATAAAATGCAGTCGTTAGACGACCTGACAATCTTATTTGTCGTGGCAATTTCTTTTCAAATCTTGTTATGCATTTTCACATTGTTATGGTGTCCTGTGTCCATTAAATCAATGGGAGTTGGGACTACTACTTAGGGTAGACAATTAAAACATTTGCTGAAAAATATGTGGAACCCGTTGGGTAGCTACAGATTTTTTGCACTCGTCCAATAGTTTAAGACAAGAAGTTTGTACTTCAACTGAAGAAAGAAAGATATTTAGATTGAAATAATCGATAACGAATAGGTTGAGTATTACATACGTATATTGGAAAAACTAGCAAGTGGAAGAGGTGGTTCATTTGCAGATGCAGTTGTCCCGTTGGCTTGCACCAAAATACCCGCCTCTCCACAAAAACTGTAACTATGGATTTCATTTTAATTGGATGGAACTGGACTGGACTCAAAAGTTGTCCTTGATATTTAGAATTTCGTACCTTGACTGTTGGCTTCTGACAATTACATGTACATTTTCTCATCACGACATGTTCATGTACTTTGAATTGACCAAGACTCTTCAAATACAGTTTGAATGATTAGTTTTCAAGGGTTCATTCTTTGGGCTTAGGCAATCCCTGTTAAAGAGATTTGCCAAGGGGCCTCTGGAAGAATAAAATAGATGCATTTTCTTTTTTACTATTTTTACTCTACCGGCATTTCGTCATCATTTGCACTCACAGTTCACTTGGACTTTTAATTAGCAAAATGAGCATTTAGCTTTTAATCACTGAATCCTTTTGGGAATGCAGCTATGGTGAGAAACTACATGATCACATCATAAGTCATTTTGGACTCTTGCTGATGTTATGAATGGTATTTTGCAACAAATATTTTAGTGGTGCATTATAATGACAGACTGCGACACTTTTTGAAAGAAGAAAAAATATTTTGCTATCTGTCTCTAATATCGTCGTATACTCGTACGTGACATTTAGGTTCATTTTACTCTCAATTACCAATTAGCCAAAGTCTCGTGTTATTTTCAAGGGTAGATAGGTTATATAGGGTTAAGCCTTAGTGTAGTGTCCAGTCCAACAATGGCAGTTTCTTTGGCACACATTTTAGCACTGAAATTGGACGTGAAATGCTTGAAATGCTTCTTCAGAAGTGCATCGTGTCCAGCCAGATATTGGCTACCAGTATTTACTTTTTATGTAACCACACCCTCCTTAAGGGGGCCTATCTACTAAGTACCATATTTCTTCGTGAAAATGCTTCATAGCATAATGGTTTTCATGAAATATTTGAACATGACTTGACACCTGTCGTAAGACAGTGTGACCATTTTACTTTTGTAAAAACAAGTGAGGCTCGCACGTGCAAAAAATGGTATCGTTTAAGAGCAAAAGGAAGGGGCAAGAAAGTTAACATATTCAAGCATTGAAATCTTATGGAGCCCTGAATTCCAAAGAGCTTGCTCAATTGTGTATTTGTGTTCATAAAGCAGTTATGATAAAATATGACGAGTTCGTTAAGGGGTTGCTCCGGCTGTCGTCCACCCATCGTGGTCTTCGCATTTCACGTAAAAATAGTTATTTAATCTCGATCCTGCTCTTGAAACTTCCGTCGCGGAGGGACTGCCGCCAGATGGGACACTTTATTTTTTCTGTCCAGTCACTCTAACCTATCTTGTCTCATTTCATTCTTTGTTGTTCATATTTGTAAGGAAGGAAAAAACTCGTGAAATCGGTGCAAACCACCCTGCGCAAGTCTGTTTCCATGTCAAACCATGCACCCTATATTATCTGTAAGTAAAAAACATACCACCATGTTTCGCATCGTACAATTATTTTTGCAGGATCCTTAGTTGATTTTTGGAGCTTGTCTGACGACTTGCACTCGACTTTTACTGTGTTTTGTCCAAGAGCTAAAACCCAGACTTGAAGAATTCTCTGGAGAAAGTATAATATATTTCTTGATCTTGAGCCGTGTTTTCCGTGAAAATTGCGAGCGCTCCTCGACACCACTCGCGAATTCGCCAATAAACCAGTTCAGGATATTGTATCCCTTTTGCCTTTTCGTCGGTCCAATCCCCCATATAGACATAAAGCAATAATAATAGCAGTATATTGGTGGGTGCATTTCAACAAAACGTCGACCACACTAAAAATATATCTACATCTGTGAAGTTTCGCACTCGATTCGTACGAGTTAATGTGGTCAGTCTTGTTGTCCCTTCGCCAAGAGAAGGACAACCAAATGGTGATGCTGATTCGAGAGTGACACTCGATTTTTTGGGGACATTTTGAAATTGGTTGCAGTTCGCATTCTTGAGTTCCAAGCTCCACGTGCGTCTGGCTGCAGTTTAAGAAGGACTCGAAATCAAATGAGGCGAAAAGTGCAATAATAGGTATTAGCCAATTGCCATTAGAAAAACGTACACATTCTTTCCAATGCAAACAATGTTGGACTAATGCTGCTCCTGCTGTTGTCGACAAACTCAAGACTGAACCAGGATCATGTTTTGGGAAGGGCAATGGTGACGACGACGACGAGTGATCGGAAACGAAAATGAAAAAGACCAAGCTGAGCAAACTCTTCTGGTGGCTATTGACCTGCACATTGAGCAAATTCTCCTTAAACGTTGACGGTAAGCTGAAATCAGGTAGATTTTCATTTGTGATCAATTGAGGCAAAGAGCTCCTGCTTACAGCATTGTCATGTCATGAGTGTGGCAACATGTACGACGGCAACACCTTCATGGGGATCAAGAACTTCAAGGAGTGCCAATTCTTTGAGCACGACATCGCCGAGGACAACACGGAATTCGTCCGACAATGTCCACCCGACGATCAATGCTGCTTTTCTCTCAGGGAACACATGAGCATCGAATTTTGGGGCCGTAAGTTGATTTTTGCACCATAATCGGCGTTTTCCGCGATATTTTTCCGGCGATAAATTGAGCGTTATGAGTGCGCGTGTCTGGTAGTTACGAGTTTGCTGAGAAATCAAAACAAAAACAAAAACACATGTGCTGAGAACAAAAGTGAACTTTTTGACATTTTTCGCGATCTTTTTGTCAAATTTTGTCTGTGAAATCCATCATGGGAAAGGAAGATCGATTCATCGCTTCGATCGCCTCCTTGGACGGGGCTCCCAAGTTCCTCCACAACTCATTCCGTGTTCCCGATTCGACGTTGTCCAGTGTCACGGGACAAAAGTTAACAGCCTCTTCACTCTTGCTGAACGAGAAGACCTCCAAGAGAAGTGACGACACGAAGAAGGGGGAGAAAGTGGTGGACAAGTCCAAGAACAAGGACTGGACGAAGAGCTATGAGACGACGATCAACAAGAGGAAGCAGACAGATCGACTATCAGGACCAGCGCCCGATTCCCTCGAAGCTAAAAAGCAAAAGCGATCCGGCGCGTTCGAACTGAACAAGGAGAAGGTCTCTGATTGGGACACAACGATCCAGTCAAGACGATTGGCCAAGCACTATGACTTTACGATGGAAAAGTCAAAGCAGACCCTGGAAACCATCGAGGACAGCTGTAAGACTTTCAAGATTGAAACGCCACTTGAAGCTGAAGTTTCTAGGCTGCTTCACGGCGATAAGAAAGGTGATGAAGATGAGGCGGAGAAGAAGGCCTTTTACAAAGATCACTCGAAGGATTTGAGAGCTACCCGAAAACATCTAGAAGAAATCGCCCATGCCAGGAAATTGGCAAGGAAGCAGGAGGCCAAGGAACGTCACCAGAGCAAAATCAAGTCCAAGAGATATCGCAGAGCTCTGCGAAAACAGAAAGCCGAGAAGGCACAGTCGGAAGCGTCCGAACAGGATGTGGAGAAGCAAGTCGATCTTGAACGTGCTCAAGCCAGAGCTTCGCTCAAGCACAAAACCATCACGAAGAAATTGCGTTTCTACGACAAGAAGTCCAACTCCAAAGAGTCAGATGTGGTAAGTGCACTAACGCATGCAATGAAAACAGAATATTGAATAACGGAAACGGCCTTTTTTCCAGAGAAAATCTCAAAACCTTAAGAACAGCGAGTTGAAGGCCAAGGTGGCTTTGCATAAGGCTGACTCAGACTCGGATCAAGATGATGAACAAAATAGTGATGACAATGACGAGGCCATTAAGGCACCCAGCATGGCCGTGAACACGATCTCCAAGAGGATCAATCCGAATGACTTCGTTCTTCCAGTTGCTCGAGAAAATATCGACAAAGATTCTGACAGCGATTCCGATGACGAGCTAGACACTTTTGCCGCTGACATGGCTTCTTGTGGCTCTGGGATTGAGTAAGGAATTCACGGGGCAAATTAGCAAAAAAGCTTCCCAATAACATTGCATTCTTTTCTTGTTAGAGTTGCCAAGAAAGAGGACCAACCGAGAGTACCCAAGGTTATGCCCGGATGGGGTTCGTGGTCATCAGATCCTCAGAAGATGAAAAAGAAGAAAGATAAAAAGGTTCCGAAGCAGGAGAAGAAACCCGTTTACAAGAACAACCTCGTCATCAAGGAGAGCAAGGCTGGCCTCGCCAGCCACCAGTTGCCTCACGTTCCTTTCCCCTTTAAAAACTTGGATGACTGTCAGGCCTATCTGGCAACCCCGATCGGAGACACCTTCATGCCCAAGACCACTGTGGCCAAGCAGACCAAGCCCAAGTGCCATGTCAAGTTGGGAGCCTACTTGCAGCCAGACGAAAGAGAAGAAGTCTAAAGCATGAAAACTAAGGATAAATGCATAATATGAAATGAAATACATTGCGTTTTACCTAAAAGCTCCCCAATGTTGGAATTATCATGAACTTTTCATTACCTAATGAAATACTTGACGAAATATCAACCTTTCCGGCGAGTCATCTGGTAACGCTGTTACGCACGCGCGTCGGCGAAAAGCGTTTGTTTACAAATATCGACAAAACAAAACAAGCCGCAAAGTTCTAGAAAACGAAGCGAAAATCTCAAAAATCAAGAGTTCTAAAGGCTTTTTGCTACAATCATGAAGATCGACGAAGTCAAGAGTACCGTCAAGACCCAGCGGATCTCCGCGCACAGCCACGTTAAGGGTCTCGGCCTCAACGAGAATGGCGAGCCAGCTCTTGCGGCCTCTGGTCTCGTTGGACAGGGTGAAGCTCGTGAAGCCGCCGGCCTCGTTGTCGACTTGATCAAGGCCAAGAGGATGGCCGGGCGCGCGATCCTTATGGCAGGACCTCCAGGCACGGGGAAGACCGCGATTGCTCTGGCGATTGCTCAGGAGCTGGGCAACAAGGTACCATTCTGCCTCATGGTCGGTTCAGAAGTCTACAGCTCGGAGATCAAGAAAACCGAAGTGCTAATGGAGAATTTCCGAAGATCAATTGCGCTCAGGATCAAGGAGACAAAAGAGGTCTACGAGGGAGAAGTCACCGAGTTGACGCCCGTCGAGGCTGACGCTCCAGCCACAGGAGCTTCCTCTGGCGTCGGCAAGACAGTTTCGCACCTGATCATCGGGCTGAAAACGGCCAAGGGAACAAAACAACTAAAGCTCGACCCAACCATTTACGAGTCTATGCAGAAGGAGCGCGTCGAGGTCGGCGACGTTATTTACATCGAGGCTAACTCGGGCGCGGTGAAGAGGCTTGGTCGCAGCGATGCCTTCGCCACCGAGTTCGATCTCGAGGCCGAGGAGTATGTCCCGTTACCTAAAGGTGACGTCCACAAAAGGAAAGAAGTCATTCAGGATGTGACGCTGCACGATCTGGACGCCGCCAACGCCCGACCTCAGGGTGGACAAGACATCCTCTCCATGATGGGACAGCTCATGAAGCCGAAGAAGACCGAGATCACAGACAAGTTGCGAAAGGAGATCAACAAAGTCGTCAACAAGTACATCGACGACGGCATCGCCGAACTCGTGCCAGGCGTCCTATTCATCGACGAGGTCCATATGTTGGACATCCAGTGCTTCACTTACCTGCACAGAGCCCTCGAGTCGCGGATCGCCCCGATCGTGATTTTCGCCACAAATCGTGGCAATTGCACCGTCCGAGGAACCCAGGACATCGTCTCTCCGCACGGCATTCCTAAAGATCTCCTGGATCGGCTTCTGATCATCAAGACTCTCCCCTATACGAAAGACGAGATGTCTCACATCATCAAGATCAGGGCGGCCACCGAGGGCCTCCAGGTCGACGAGGACGCGCTCCAGATCTTGAGCGAGGTCGGCTCCAAGACGACCCTGAGGTACGCCGTCCAGCTCTTGGCCCCGGGGGCAGTGGCGGCCAAGATTTGCGGCAGGAACAACGTCGCCAAGGAAGACATCAAGGACATCGGCGAGTTGTTCTTAGACGCCAAGACGTCGGCCACCTTCTTGGAGCAGAACGCCGACAAGTACATGCTCTAAAATTTGATGTATTGTAAAAACGCATTTTAAAGTCCATGCAAATACAAAAATAAATCCACTCGCAAATATTATAAAAAGTAACCATAACCACTCGTCATTTGCCATTTAAATGTCAACTGGTACAGGGGATGCAAATTCTTTACGATCTTGATCTTGCAGATGCTGCAGCGGCCGAAGTTTTTGTGCGAGGCTGCTGCTCGTCCTTGAACAGGACAGCCCACCACTTGGCCTCGTCGGAGCCTCCGCCCTTGGTGACCTCGATGAGGTACCGCGCCGAGATCATGTCTCAGACCGTTCAAAACGGAGATATTAAAACAAGGTGAACTATTCTCTCAGCTCAAAATTCAAATCGTCATTAAAATATTGAAAATGGTTCCAGAATATTATTTTGCAATACGCTTGGCTGTAACAACAAACGCATCCCCTGGTCGCCTCCAGTGCCATTTTCTCCCGTCGTCGACTTGAGCAACGTCCACCCAACTGTCGTGAGCGACAACACGATCAGCCACCGGCGATTCCGACCGAAGCAAGTCACCGAAGTCAACCCCGTCTCCATGCAGATTATGGACACCGCCCGCGAGCTTGAGGAACAGTTCAACCTCGACCCCGGCCAGATGAGCATCCGGCCGTCGGATTTCGGCCAGTTCACCGAAGATCGACAGCAGTCAATCAGTCTCAAAGACTTCTTTGCCAGACAACAGCCCCAAGGTAGAGGCCGAAGCCGAGGCCGCGATCGGGAACCCCTGCTCCAGCCTCGCACTCCCTCGCGGCACACGTCACCTCCAACAATGCCATTTGAGACTCCAATCACGCGAAGGCAATCAATTAAAGAAGAAGAGGGTCTGGTGGCTTTGCTTGAGCGAATTGTCGAGAGGTCGGAGAAGAGGAAGAACGAGAACTCGAGGCCAGTGCTTGACCTCGGCTCCGTCCTCAAAGCCATGGAAGAATCCAGAAGCAGGGATTCCCAAGTGCTCGTCGAAATTGATGCTCCCAGGTAAATAGAGATCGCAATAGCTAAAAATCACTCCAGCTCTTTTAAATTAATCTTTGTTTCAGAACATCGACCTCTACGTTTAGGACAACTAAAAAGTCCTCTGGCGACAGAAACAACGCTCTCATCGACCTCGATGGCGGTGCCGTTGACGACGATGAGGAGAATCCCCAATACTGTGAATGCCATTGCAACTGTCCATCCCTGGTCTGCCCAACCTATCAGATTTCATCTGCTGTCAAAGAACGAAAACTATACTTTACGACGGCTCTCATTGCCATCCTAGCCTTCTTATGTCACTGAAAATAA
>JAAUYL010053343.1_pt1 | contig 13718 bp, 9 predicted proteins | sample 7278011 | NCBI WGS metagenome assembly JAAUYL01 (sample SAMN14350225, study PRJNA611818) | marine sediment metagenome | isolation source: surface marine sediment (1.8m) | place: French Polynesia: Moorea | collected 2018-08 | reverse complement strand
TACTAAAAAGATAAATAGTTAGTATGACGAGCGACGACTTGCGTTTGTAGCAAACTTGAGAAAACGACAAAAGACAAAAAAGCCGAGCAAATCCCTTCCAACGGTTGAAAGGAAGTAGGAACAAAGTGCTGGTTTTTAAAGCATTTAGGGTTGGGTTTCCCATGTACTACTATAAAGTGCTCAGCCATAGTGGCGTCGGCGAGGATCTATTTCAAAGTCCTAATCTTATTTGACTACAGACCATTTGGAGGACGGGATTTGGATTTCGGAGGGTGTACGTTCATGTAGATCTATACATGGAGCACCACACTAGTTTTTGCCCTTGAAAAGTTCAGCTTTCCTTTGTCCCATTTAGTCCGTCTCCTGCTCGTCAGTCGTCACCGAATTTACATTCCGGAGGCGGAGAGGCCTCTGTTTGCAGCCAACATAGTCGTCGTGTGTAAAAAAAGACCGCTTTGTCGTCTCTATTCGCCAACTCTTTTTTTTAAATACCTACTTAGGTACTAACACTACAGGATACCCGCAGACACTGCTATGAAGTCGATCCGGAACTGCTGGACTGCCATTAATCAACTATTTTCCTTTCTTTTCAGGTATCTTCTTCGTACTGCCATGCATCGAATCATATCAGAAAGTGGACCTTCGTACCATCACACTGGGCGTGCCGCCCCAGGAAGTGTTGACGCGAGACTCCGTGACCGTGTCCGTCGACGCGGTCGTCTACTACCGGGTGTCAAACGCCACCGTGTCCGTGGCCAATGTGGAGAACGCGCATCACTCGACACGACTATTGGCGCAGACCACCCTGCGAAACATCCTCGGTACAAAGAGCCTGCACGAGATTCTCAGTGATCGAGAGAGCATTTCCGGCTCGATGCAACAGATCCTCGACGAGGCCACGACGGCCTGGGGTATCAAGGTCGAGAGAGTCGAAATGTGAGTTTTCCAAATACACACCAACAATCCCAACTGACACTAACCACAATGTTAACCTTACAGTAAGGACGCGAGGCTGCCGGTTCAATTGCAGCGTGCTATGGCCGCCGAGGCCGAGGCTGCTCGAGAGGCTCGAGCCAAGGTAAGATTCTTCTCGATTCAAATTCGACTTAGCTGAACAATGGATATCATTCCAATCTTTTCCCACGAACAGGTTATTGCGGCGGAAGGCGAACAAAAAGCCTCGCGAGCATTAAAAGAAGCTTCAGAGGTGATCGCAGAGTCCTCGTCGGCCTTGCAATTACGTTACTTGCAGGTAATGTGCTGCTTCAATGCGCAATTTTCTATCCTGCCCCTTTGATCACTGATTGTCATCTCTTATTGTACTGTATTTGACAGCTCTCTTCTCTTACTTATCTTTTTCGTTTGTTCTTCCAGACTCTGAACTCCATATCGGCGGAGAAAAACTCGACAATTATATTCCCACTCCCAATCGACTTCATCAAGCATTTCCTCAAGGAGCCAACGAAAGAGGAGAAAACGGACTAATAATAACCAAAGCCTTCATCGCATAAGAATCAAAGTCGATCCGGAATTTGCCGAAGACACCTGCAGCCCCACTCCTCTCCGGAGTAGGAATACATAGAGAAAGAAATAGAGGAATCTCAGTTAGATATATATGCTCAAGAAAAGAAATATAACAATAATAACACATTTATTTCGCTTTCCAAAGAAAAAGACAGAAAAAATGAGAAAACCCGCATTTTCAAATAGATTGATTGCAAACAACGACCCCCCATTACTAAATAATTATGAAGAATTTTAACTAAACTCTTAACAGACGAAAAGGCCCCAGAGAGCTGAAAATGTTCTTGTCAATTAGATAACAGTCTAAGATTAAAAACAATAACAACTTTAAGAACAATATCTTACTTAGTATACCGATCTAGTCTAATAATGTGCGAATTTAAAGCTATATCTATAAGACGTTTACAAATATGTATCCACATCTACTTACAATACCATGATCTATACAACAACAGCCTACACACTTACTTACAACAAATTGACGAGTTTTGATATAATCTACTTATCTACAATCTAGGAAGTTTTTGGTAACACATTACCCCAATGATTTTAGGCCATGCCAGGTCGACAAATTCGAAGTCGTTGCCTCTTTTTACACCCCCGCCTTGATTCGAGACCCAATCTCGTTACCGAAAATCTGCATGCTGCAACAGCAAAAAACATCTTTAGAAAAACTACGTGTTTCCCCAATCCAAAAAGTTAAGCCAATCAAAATGGCACGCAAGTCTTTCTAAAAAGTCAGTCGTGAATCGTGAAAGGTTTTCTAGTCAGCATCTAGACAGAAGCAGCAATATTAATTAGACTACTTACTTATTATGTGGAGAGAACCAATAAGATTTTACAGAAAAAGGAAGTATCAAATTGCCCTTTAGCTGGCATAAACTACAGCAATACACCCCCTCCCCTCGTAACCAATCCATTTCCAAGGACTGCAACAACGAAAAACTTCGAATATTCTGCAGCTTTCTTCCGGATCTTCCCGTTCTTGTTGAAGCTAATGATCTCAACAGTTTTCTTATTTCGAACTTACAATACTCATCTTTACGTTGGCAGAAGAATCTAAAACTTGACGCTTCAAAATTCAGTGAAAAGCGATGACAACTATTGCTATTACTATTACATCTTCTAAATAGACAAACCTAACTTCAACTGCTACACTACTAAAACTACCACCACCAGTCACCACTGTTCTTACCTAACCTTGATGTTCAGATATAGGCAACAATGCATTCGAGTCAAGATTTTTCTTGGCGAAAGAAACATAACCGAACAAAACCACAGCACAGTTATTGTATAGATGAACGATGAGAATCAAATAAAGCTTTTCGTTATTTTCTACAATCTGCGTTGGATTTAGATTGTTATTCTGGATTGAACGTTAAGTCTGGATGGTGAGAATCGTAATTCGTAGCTCGAAAGGAGCATTTTGTCCGGGGGAGGTCAGAGCAGCAATCCGGAGAAAGCAATGGTGGCGATGAAAAAATCGAGATATCAAATTCAGCTTACCGTTCTTGTGTAGGGATGGCTATGACGACTGCAAGATGAACCGGGAGCCTCATTGCTAGCAGATGCAACTGAATCCGGAGATGGATGACAATTCCTACACTTATGGCTCAATCTCCAAATCAGGTTTTTGGTGACGTGACGTGCCTCGATTTTTCGTAGGTATCTCCATTGATCTAGACTTTCGATGATTGACTCTCGCGTCCATCGGCATGGTCCCCTCGATTCCGATTTCGATTTGTTGGATTTTTAACGATTCGTAGTTAGTTCACAGTTCAGATTGATTTCTGAATTTTCAATTTTGACTAATTTTTTTCGTTTGTTTATGTTTTGTTTCTTTTCCTCCTCGTGGCTCCTCCCCTTCGTCTCTAAAGTTGAGATCTGATACTTCCCCGGACACAGGCTTTACTTTGTTTTTTTTTGTTTTCTTCTTATGTCGAGGGGGGAGTGCGAGTTCAATTGAGTAAAGAAATTCTTAACAAACCTCTCTTGTTTGTCTCAGCAATCCGCCGCCAAAGAATTTAGAAAATCGGCGCTTAATATAGTGCTGCTTCGGGCCGGATTTTTTCGGGCTTTTCGGGCTTCGGGCTCAGACCTTTCGGGCTTTTCGAGCCTCGGGCTTTTGGCTAAAAAATTTCGAGCTTTTCGGGCTGGCCCTCGGGCCGGTTCGGGCTCTTTAATAAACGCTCAGTGACCGGCAAAATCAAAGGAATTCTTGAAAAATGGGGGTTAAAATCACTCTTTGGCAAAGTTTCTCTCATCTCTTGACAAGAAAATGGTCAATTTTCCTGTGAAACTTGCAGTTATTTCTTCACAAATTCTGGTTTTTGTATTTCGAGCTTTTTCGGGCTTTTCGGGCTTTTTCGGGCTTTTGGGTGGTTTGGCAAAATTTTCGGGCTTTTCGGGTTTCGGGCTCAGGACCTTATTTACTTCGGGTCGGGCTTTTCGGGCTTCGGGCTCCAGCCCGAAGCAGCACTAGCTTAATATGAAAATTAAATTGAAAACAGCACAAAAATCAAATTTAAATTAGGAAATAACAGTACTCAAAAAAGGAAACGGAAAACAAGAATCCCAGGGCCAGGGCCCAGGGCCGACCGCGGGCCGCGGACAGGAGACTGGTTAGTGGTGAAAGACAGTGAAACAAGTTCGATTCGTCAGAATTCGGAAACCTAACAGTAAATCGTGAATCGTTATACCATCAAGAGTCAAGACAGTGATCAACGCGTCACGTCAGATTGGGATGTTCAAAGTCATCCCAACAAGAAACAGCAAAAAGGCATCCAAACCGAGTGTGCTTTTAATACTTGTTCATATCATTTGGTAAGGTAGTCTCAATCCAAATCCCGTGTGTCGCTGCGGCTCGTGGTCGTGGTTTAGGTAAATAAATACGATTAGGTCGAAGGCACTTATTTGCTGTTTAGTGAATGTGCAATTTTCCATGCACCCATTGCCATTACATTGTTGGTTAGGTCGGCTTGGCTCGGCTGGTCCGCAAAGCTTTTTGGTTTTACCTGCTGGCTAGCTTTTAAGTAAGTATTTAGTATTTAGTGCAGCTTTTTCTACCCCATACGTATAGCTTTGTCCATGGTTTCATGGCTATTGGTAGGTGCCTTGAGAATATTGGCTGATTGATTGAATACCAACAACGCCAATGTCGACCCCTCTGTTGGCTACTGCTACATATGCCCCACTTTTCTGTTCAACCGACATGAATGGGACAACAGCAGCAATGTCCTTCCTTTCTTGTATCATTATGAGCTCCACCGTCGCCGTGCATGGGACCGGCACGGTGGCGCGTTTTTAAGGCAGCTTGAGCAAATTGCAGACATTGCCAATCCCCATGTCAAAGGCTGACAAATGAGCATTGGGGAAATTATTGCCAATGCTTTGTCGTTTGTCGTAGAGCCAGAGGAGCTATCCAACAGCCCCCGTGACAATTTACCGTATCGTCCATAAATAACGTGGCGCGCAAACTTTCCCTCCTAAGGCCACGCCTCTGCGTAGCTCACATTGGAAATACACTGACTCGCGCTTTTTTCATGAAACTACACAGTTGCCAGTGATACGAGTTAACCTATCACATACTTTAATGTAAAAATTAATCATCTCCATTCTCCTCTCATGGAACAGAAATGTCGGCGTGTCGTCCTATTAAAAGTGAATTCTTAAAAGTAAATGGAAAATATTTGCGCTTGCAGTTTGCGGGGGGAAAGTGACAAGTTTGGATTGATTGCTTGAGACAGACCTCCCAACGTGTCATCAGCACGTTGCTTTTAAAAATGGAAAGTACGCGCAGTGTTTTTACATGCGCATTGCCGTTACTCTGGGGTCTAGGGTACGAATACGATAGTTGTGTGACAGTATACTTAGAAGTCTGTAACTCATATAATGATTTGCTTTGTCCGTCCATTCTCTTTTTCTCTTGAGATTAAAAATATTTGGTATGACGGGTGCGGAAGTATCTATTTATGCAGTCGATGAAAACTAGAAACCAAACAAGATAAATATGTGGATAGTACCTACACATTTGCAAGGGCCGATGGCCAACAGTTGAAACTTGACCCTCTTCCATTCGGCCGGCTACTTTTAAAGAGACGTGCCCACGACGAGTACATAAATATCTTTGCATATGCAAAAACAAAAGGCAAAGATAAATGTGAAAGTGGGACGACAAACTAAATAAATTTCCACTAAAGATGTTCCTAAACAGATGAACGAGCAAGTGGAGAGGAGAAAAACGAGAAGAAAAAGGAGGAGGCATCAGGTGATTTGTTGCTTGAATTGCTTTCTTCATGCCGGAAAGTTTCGAACTGCATTTTTAGCATCTCTACTTTGTTTATCGGGTTGTCTTATCAACGAAATGCCGTCGCGAAGAATGAATGAAATTAGACTCTCTTGTCCCACATCTCTACACAAATATGTCGATAGATAGTGTAGGCATGTTTGTCGCATTAAATTGAGCTCAACGACAAAATGGGATGGAATTAATGTCAATTGGTGTTGAAATAACTTCGGCACGGCGCTGAGTTTTCACTCACATTTTATGCCACCTGGCGCTCGCGCCATCAACAAACTTCAGGAGGCTTCTACACATTGATTGAGAATTTTTGCAAAAAGTAATCTGTACAAATTGACCAAATTGACAAGTCTTGTCCGCTTATTTATTTATCTCACCGCTTCTTTTAAAAGGCGGCACCACCAACCGCGTCAATGAGGGTAGCGCTGGCAGAAGCGAAGAGAGTCGGAGAAATTGTGTTCTCTTACTTGGCAAAGTGCTTAGACGAAGTCGGTCGCGGGCGGCGTTGACGTCGAGCTCGTCGTCGGGAATCTCAACGCAACCGAAAGTCAGTCGTGAGAGAGAGAAAGAGGTCCTACGGCGCGGAAAAGTGTCGAGTGCTAAAAGTGCTTCTTCGAAGAGGGAACGAGGAACACGTGCTGGCGTACCTAAGATTACAACAAGATCGTCCTCTCGTCGTCCTCACCCAAGCCCGACATCATTATTATGTTTTACGCGCCGCTCCTCTCCTTCCCGCCCTTACTTACTTACTTACTTACTTAGCACGGCAGCAGTGAAAAATGACGGTCGTATAGTTAAAAATTGCTGGGCCACAACAAAAGCAAGTGCGTGCTAAATTATAACACACTCATAGAACTCATGAGTCAAGAAGAGAGTGTGACTCCCAGAGAGAAAAATCCGAAGTCGTCTATGCAAAACAACAACTTATCTACATGTTTGTAACTACTTACAACGTAAGCTTTGTGCAGCACACGTGCCAGGAATGGGCATCCAAAAGTAGTTAACAAGACAGCTCAACATATCCATCCAGCATCAGGCAAACTCTCACACGTGTGTGACTGTGTATGCTTTTTAAATATTGTTTAAACGAGCGTGCTCAACTCGCAAAACAATGCGCTTTTGACTTACTTATGAAGATGTGCTTACTGCTTCAACGAGTTCCCCCGCCTACAACGTGACATGAGAAGTTGACATACACTACATGCGCCCATGGGACAGTGACTTCTTGAAGCCAGATCTTATTCATATTCCTATTATCCAAAATTATTTAGTAGTGACATATCAAAGTTAAAAGTGAGGACCAATATCACATTGCTGCGTCTGGATTTCAGGGACAGCATGATGAGACGATAAGATGTGACAGTGCCAGTGCCTAAAGCATCTGACTATAACCAAGACCTTCCAGTGATTGGTGCCGCTCACTTATCAAAGACAAGAATCTTGGTCGAATCGTCGTTAAAATTCCCCTCCAAGCAAACAAAAACCTCAATTTGCACGAGCAGGCAGCCCGTTGAGATTACGACAAAGTTGTGCCCCCTATTTCACGGTAAGACACGCACGTCCAAATATTTTGAAGGCAACTGTCAAGCGCTATTTAGGGCGGCAAGTCTAAGCCACTCATGTAGTAGTACTCGTAGTTTTCTTGCGGCAATTTTTCAAAACAACAAACACATCATAAGTCTCGACAGTCAGAGCTCGTATAATTAGCGCAGGGGTGTAAGTTTTACCAGAGAAATCAATGAAAGCACGACATGTAATGTACAAGAAAAGGGGAGCTTTTAGTCCCAATTTTTGAGCGTGTCACCGTTCAGCCGCGAGGATTTTTTGTCGGACAATATAACAATTCATCATGCCAAAAATCGCGACACGAACAGCAAACACAATGCGCTCGCGAATTGCAAAGAGTGTTTATTTAGACCTATATATTTTACAACTGTGGGAAACTCTAGGAATCCATGAAAATAAACGAACGACCGAACTGAAGGAGAAACTTTTTTCGCAAGCTAAACTTGTACACGGTCGTTTTCGTCGGACAACTGGCGACCGCAATTTTTTGCTGGTAATTAGTAGCTACGTCGGAACAAAAGTGTCAAAAGGGAAGAGGAGGAAAGAAAAGAAAGCTGCTACGCTTATTGCCCAGCATTTTTTTCTCTTGATCTAGCCATCACAGAGAGTCAAACGAGTGGACCTACCGTCATATTATTTGTTTGGCATGCGATCTCGTAAGGCCTGTCTATGTTATTTGTTTCTTGGAATAAAGGAAGTATAGCGTAGTGTAGTGGTGACACACTTTATCAAATCTGATGGTCAGTAGTAATAGCGCCTAGCATGCATAGTAGGCAAATGAACGTGTAAGTTCTCTGTAAATATCTACCTACTTACCTACACGCATAGATACTATCGTCGGTTGCTGCGCGGGCGGAAGTGCATTTGGCAAACGTGTGACAATTACTGGCCGAAAAGAACATTAGCCTCAAAACCTTAGCCTCCTTCTTAGCCTCCATGCTATGCATAATATGCTCCATCGTATGTTCTGGCATGCGGCTCAAGATGGTGTGGACACTGGACTGGCCTATATGGTGAGTTTTCATACTCCATGAGCTCAGAACTTTTTCGCCTCTGTCTATAAAAGTTTCCGTTTCCGTTGTTAGCACTAATTTGTCATGTCATTATGGACGAATGTCGAACTCCATAAAAGATCACGATAGTAATAATAGACGCGTCACTGTCTCTTCCCTAGCTTATGTGGGTGTGTTTACGTTTACGACCCTGGTTGTGACATCAATAACGAAAATGACACCGCTACTCCACTTCCGCTTCTTGCCATTCCGATGGCTTTCGCATTTTCGTCCGGTGTCCGACTTAAAATTTTTTTAGATAGATGGAAGCCGGTGTTTCAATTGACCCTACTTATTGCATGGGATGCTTGACTCGCATATGAACCAATATTTATTGAGTCTATTGCTCGAGTCTCTTTGTTGACGGGTCAACAAATACAAACATGCTAGCTAAGTACGTTACGTAGACGCTCCACTTCCATTATGAGATTACTTGAAGAACTTGCATAGATATTCACAACAACACAAAAATGATTTGGACTTGAAGAGTTCGTACACATGGTGAACTTTTGATATGGCTCGTTAATAAGTTATATACTCCAGCACTTTTACGGGTTACAATGCACTTACTTTCCTACACTATAGCTACTTGTTGTTGGAGGGTCGGTTATAAAATGTAATTGCGATCCTAAACAGCAAATATAGGCAATTGATGGCTTTAGTATCCGAGGCTAGGCCTCTTTGTGTGTTGTGTGCCTACATACACACAACCTCTTGGTCTCTCGGTTGACTTAAACTGCTCCCACTCATGCCATGGCAATTTGTAACACTCCCCGCCATCCTTATTTTTTACTTGTCAATTGTACGCCTAAGCACTGCTTCCCTTCCGTGTTGTAATGTAACCTTTACCTGTAGGCTCTCGCTTTTTGACGTAGGTACAACTGCTCCATTTCTGTTTTCTAGAGCAAACTAAATACAAACTGGGCCATATTTTCCATCGGTATGCTCGGCAATTTTTGACTGAAAGCAGTTTATTATCAATCATGAATCAAGTATAACTTAACCACACAGCTCCGATATTAAAATTGCCATTAGCCTATTCGAAAATTTGGCAGATCACAGACGGACAGGCAGACTATTTTTCCGCACAGAAGTGGTTTTTGCGAAGAAGAGTAAAAAACAAGACAGTCAATAATCCTTCCGTTTGGAAACACGAAGAGCGCAGGACTCGGTTTTCGGTTCTAGACGATAACATTTCCAAGTGCACCAGAGTGCTTATTTATATTGGTAATATTAGCCTACTTTTCTGCTTGTCTGTCAAAGTATCTATACGATACGATGGCGACGACTCTTTACTGTTTCCGTGTAGGCAGTGGACTCACCACTTTTGCGTTAGATACCAGTAAATAACTAACACGCCACGAAAAAAAATCTGGGTCACTTTCTGGGATATTTATTCGGAAGTCACCCTCACCGAATTTGCCCTAGTACGCGAGTACACAGAGCAGCAATATGCAGGTCATTTTTAAGCATGTCAATCGTGGATTTTGCAACTGATTAGGATTTAACCGAGTGTCCGGTGTGATCAGACAGATGACAAAAAGACCTGATGTAAGGTTAGATTAGTTTTAGGAACACATTTTTGCAGCACTTCCTATCTAAAAAACACCGAATATATGCCAAAAGTCGACCGTTTCTCTTCTTCCAAGCTTCCTGACCTAAGGAGGCATTGTTCGTAAAAGGCATCATAACCCTAGACTCATGATCTTCAGCAGCTATGATATGATAGCACAACCTTATGTCATATTATTTCTGTGCCCTTCTACATACCCATACATTGATGTACGTCCATTGTCTACATCGTAGACGAAAACTGCATGCATTTTTTGAGTCCTAGCCGGCATCGTAGATGACGACCGTCCCTATATAAGGCATTTATTCCAGTGAACGCAGCTCGAGAATTGCTCTCGTGGGACAAACCACTACAGTGATGTACATAATGGAGCACATGTGAATCATGGCAGCGATTCGGATTCTCGACGGATTATCCCGAGCCAGTATCATATGGGCATGTACAAAAGAGCAGCAGCAGCTTGCCATGAACCTTGGCAGGCCTTAACCTCGTATGTAAACAAACTCAGTACAGTAGGTAGGTCTACATACTCTATGTTACAATGGAATGTATTGACGGTGTTGACTTTTACAGGCAAGCAAACTCTTTGTTGGTTGGTGGGACACCTGCATACATGCAGGTATCTGTATGTTTTCTTTTCTGACATATCGAGATATATGTGTGCGTGCCACTCTACATTCCGGATTCATGTGCCCACATGGTGGTTCCAACTTCCAAGCAATGAATCGACGCATGCTGTTACTTCTGTTCCTGGTGTTGTGATTGTGGCTGAGCCCAGAGAAAATTACAGTGTCCTCCACATTGTGATGAATTATGTTTGCGGCAATAATAGAGATCATGCACCCACCTATCTCGAGTGAAATATGATTGTATTTACAGCAATTATTCTCAAGCATAAGTATCCAAGTGTCTAAATAGCTAACTGCACATTTATTTCTTGGGATATTTGACATAGACAAAGTCGACTTTAGACTCCCTCCTTTCTCTTCTGTGCCGCTCCACTGAGTGAACGAGTGAACGGTGCTTCCATTCTTGTAATTTCCCCCTAGATTTCAAGAAAAGCAAAGGTGAACAGGGAGAAACACAATTGTTCACCGCTGCCTTAGGATTGGGCGAGCAGGGCGGTATGGTATGGATTCATATGAAGGGTTCGCATATTCTATTCTACTTGAGGGTATTTAACGCTGTATGACATAACTATCATGATCTTGCAACTATTTCGAAAATAGGCCAAGAGGCCACACAATAAAACGTACAGATCTACATTATTTAATATCTCTGTCTCTATATCCATATCTCCTTTTTAATAAGCACCCTAACCTAACACCATTGCCAGCATAAGAAAATATTGGCATCGGGGTGGCAATCAGCAACGTCTAACTAATTAAAGAGGTTCTCGCCTAACACAAAGAGCAAAAAGGAGGGTGCCATATTGTTGTTGTTACATTCATTCTTGTGTCCAGTTGCAGTGGCACTCGTAGTATTGCAGCCTGACGAAGTACTTTCTATATTCTATTCATTGAGATGAGCAAAAATATTGGAGAGCAACCAAATGAGCTCTCGCCTTGTCAGAGGAGCAGAGGAGCACTAACAAAATATGCACAATTTTGTGCGTAAACACCTCTCGTCTTTCTACTCTCTTTCTGCATACTTTCACATAGATAGATATATTTACTACTCTCGCAGGAAACGTGAGTGCAATGAGTGGAGGATGAGATCTAGTAAACAACGTCCTGATCGAGTTTTGCATTTTTGCTTCCTCCTTCATATTTGCTCGGAGCACACAGTACTCGCAGAACTAGAAGAAGACGGAATATGATGATCAATATGCGGACTGCACCTTGACAGGGTCTCCTCTACATAAACAATATTTGCACAAGCAAGCGTCGCCGCTCTTACAAGTTGCGAAAGAGATCTTTTAAGCAAGTCCCCCCATCCCAAACTACGTACAACCCCTCCACCTAGTCGTTTCCGCTCGCTTCATGATCATTTTATACGCCACTGGTTGCAAGGGACAAACTAGAGAGCACACACATGCTTGCATATACCGTCAGGCACATCATATTCATATCATCTTTGTACTTGAAAACGTCCGCTTATTTGCACGCGTGGGGGTGGGGTGAATCTTTGGCGCTCAAGCTATGTATTTTGCAAACGAATGTCTTCCCCAAACCATATTCCATGCACGCTTTTATTGGACCAATTCTGAAGACAATAAAACATAGGAATCTTTTCCCAGTCGATAATTGTGGTCGTCGATCACCCCAGGACCATCAATTCCTTCCTTGATGTGCTTCGTTCTTGCATTTGTCTTTACTATTAAGGATCTGCAGATAGACTTGCAACTTGTTGTCGTGTTTTGCTCTGTAAATGGTTTCACACGCACGGGATCATCTCTGTATAGGCATTAGACGACGCGCAGTTTGTAAAAGGACTGAGAATAGACCGCAAACCCTTCTCTCCTCTTTTGCACCAAAAAGTTCAAGCAAATTGTCTCCCTTCTCATTTTCTCCTTCTGCAATGCATCCCTCACCCCCTAGTCCAACTCTTCAACCCCTGAACACCGACTGCCCGACGTCGTCGACATTTATGCAGAAAATCTACCTACTTATGTTGTACTGCGTCTCGACATCTTTCATCTTGCCTGAGAAAGATGGCAAAAGTATTCTCAACTTGGTTAGGAAACCAATCATCAGTCTAGATAATGACAAGTTGTCTCATCTTGAGCATTTCAACTAACCACATGACACATGTGAGCCATCTGTATGGACTCGTCTCTTTGTCCCGATTTAATTGCACAGCGAGCCATCGACTTGCAAATCTCGCTCGCATTGCTTATACATGAGCCTGATGCCACAACCGTTAACAAAATAGAAACAGGTTGCTAACACTTGCTTTAAAAGTGAAAGCTAACCAATGAAGAATATCGTCCTCGTCAAGAGTTTAACTCAGCAGACTTTCTTTTACTCGATAGCCCTTGCTTGCTTCGTATTAAATGGGACATGTCCATGTCAACGTCCCCCTTAGCAGTCATAATCATGAAATTCTCCCCAGCGGCTAATGTTCTTGCTCTCTCTTTTTCACCAAATGAACCGGCAACCATCGTCCGTCCGTTCGTTCGCTGTATGGGGAACTTCATTATCTGAATGGCTAACCCTGAGTTTTACAGGGTGTCCGAGCTCTGTCTTGATTAGCAATTTCTTCGTGCTTTCTTCGTAATTAAATAGCTTTCGCTTATCAACAAATGCTTGCTTTAGCTACCTCATTTTTTTGGTAGCAAAATCTAGTGAAATGTGTCCAAGATGGTGATTTTACAGTCCTTTTACAAACCCCAGCAGCTTTTTAACGAGGAGAGGGAAGCACCGGTCCATTAAATAAATGCGCGTGAAAAACTTCCATTTCCCGCTCGAGAAAGGAAGAAGGGGAAGGTCGAGACGATTTTGCCCCTCGCAGACGGCGACGACGACGACAACGACAACGTTGTGCCAGCCGGCCGGCCTCTTGGTGGTCTGGACTCTTTTGGAATTGGGGGTTGGGGGTTGGGGGTTGCCGGGTGATAATAAGTAAGTCCGCGCATCAACGCTTCTATTTACCTCTTGCGTTCCTTTCGTTGACGGTGAACAATGCTCGGGAGATCCATTAAGAAGATAATGCTTAGAGCATGTGAATAATTGTTCGATCAAGACCCCGAACCCAGCCAGCT
>JAAUYL010027828.1_pt1 | contig 13720 bp, 10 predicted proteins | sample 7278011 | NCBI WGS metagenome assembly JAAUYL01 (sample SAMN14350225, study PRJNA611818) | marine sediment metagenome | isolation source: surface marine sediment (1.8m) | place: French Polynesia: Moorea | collected 2018-08 | reverse complement strand
GCCCGAGAACTGAAAATTCCAAAAAGCCCGAGCCCGACCGAGCCCGACACTTCAAAGCCCGAGCAGGCCCGAAGCCCGAAAAAAGTGAGCCCGACCCATCACTATCAAACACACGGATACGGCGGTCTTCACAACAGTAACCCTGCAGTCTCAGTTTACACCTGTCACTGGGCAGCCTGTATGAGATGCGCTTACAAATAATGAGGCAAAAATTTCAATATTCGGCTACAATATTTGACTTGAACATAATTTTAAGGACTTGTAAATCATATATTCTAAAACAATAAATCTTTGGTTTTAGAAATGTAATGTTTATTGCTTCAAACTAGAACTTTTGAGTCTGAAAGTGGAGCACAGAGTGGAGATTGACTTTGCATCGATCCTACAAAAATACCAAAACATGACTTGAAGTGTCAACTCCCTCTCAGCAATGTAAACAGATCAGATAAGAAATTCTTCTGATATCCGTTTTACAAAAAGTCAAGCCTTTTCTGGCCTTCAAGGCCGAGCTGAGACTTTGTCATCATGGACTTCAATAAGCTCCGCAACATTGCCAAAAACATCGGGGACAAGGTAGAGTCAGCAAGCTTTTTGTTCCAGGCGGTTTTGGATTCAAACTTTTGGATTCGATTTCAGGTTCAAAATGAAATGTCGCCCGCAAGACGGACTTCGACGTCGTCGCAACAACAGCAAGAGCTTCCCAACGAGGCCGAGGGTTTCATCTGTCCCATGTGCATGGCGAGTTTTCCCGATCCAAAAGATCTGGAGGTCCATTTTGATCGGGAACACAATGGCGGGAGCAACGGCATCGGCGTCCTCAAGGACGAGGTACAGGAGCTCCAGTCGACTCTGAAAGAGGAGCAGTTTTATTCGGCCGAACTAAAGAAAGAAGTCGACCGGTTAAGCAATGCCGTCCAACGCAACAGCGAGTCCGAAATTGCGGACAATCATGCCACGTCGGAAATCGCCATGTATCAGAGTCAAATCACGGCCTTGTCTGAGGCAAAGGATTTGCGTAAGTTCCTGTCGTTTCTTATCCTTATCAATTTTTCATTTTTTTCAAATATTTAGTGACCAGGGAGGTGATAGATTTGAAAGACCATCTCAACAAGGCCACGATGAAGGCCGAAGAGGGCGAGAAATTCGCAGAGCGAGCGGCAATCTTGGCGTCGGAAAATGCCAATTTAAAGTCGGTGGTCGACGAGTTGACCAGTGGCAAGAAGGTGGCGGAGGAGAAGCTCCAGCTCCTTGAGACTGTGGTTCAACAGCGTGCGAACAACGATGACGTTGCTGTCCTCAAAGCCGAGCTGCAAAATGTTCAGAAAATCATGGTGGAAGATCTGGGAGAGCGCAAAGAAAAACAGCTTGAGGATTACCGTTCGGAAAACGAGTCGCTCAAATCCAACATCGTCCATCTGAATTCGAAAATCGCCAAACTTGAGGAGGAAACGGAAGAGTTGAAGGATAAGTTCTTCAATGCCGACGCCCAAGCCGAGTCTCTCAAAGTGGAAGCTTCCGGTCTGAAAAGCAACCTGAAAAAAACTGAAACGGATCTGGCGAAGGCCAAGGAGGACAACGCGAAAAAGATCGAAGAAATTGACAGCGTCAAAGTTGAGCTCAACTCATTGCAAAGGTCAACGAATGAAAACCTAACCGTCGAACAGGAGAGGATCGGCGAGTTGCAGGTCAAGACCGAAACGCTTCAAAATAAGTTGTCCGGCTCCGAGAGCAAGGTTCAAGATCTGACTAGTGAAATGGAGACGCTTCAACGGCATTATGACGAGCAATGCCAAGCCAACGATGAATTGAAAGGACAGCTTTGTGAAAGTCAGAACAATCTCAAAGACCTCCAGAGGCAGAAGACCAACCTGTAAGTCATCAATAATGGTGTCAGAAATATTTTCTGAACATTTTGATTTCAGGGAAAACGAAACTGAAGATCTAAAGTCAACGATCAGTGATAAAAAGGAGGAGATATCAAAGTTGAACGTGGAACGAGAAGATCTAATGGTCAAGATCGAGGCTGGCGAAGGCGCCAACACTGCTCTCACACAATTGAAACAGCAAAATGTAACATTTCCAAATAGTTCTTTTCAGTCCGAATCCTGTACATTTGACATATTTTTTAGGATGAACTTGCGGATCAGTTGAAGAAGACGGTTTCTCAGAAAGACGGCGCCATTCAAGATCTGAAGCAAAACATTGAGCAGCTTCATGCACAAGTCAACGAGGGTCAGGTGGCAAAGTCCAGCCTGGTCGACAAGGTCGAGAAATTGGAAGCTTTGAAAAAAGAGCTCCAGAGCAAAAACGACTCCCTTGCTAATGAAATCACCAAGCTCAACAAGGATCTAGAGTCTAAGGTAATTTTTCCCTTCAACTGGAAAGACCGGTTCTTGTCGACATTTCTTGCTTAAAACAATTTTCTTTTATTTGACAATGTATCATCACGCTTTGCTTTCGTCCTCCTTGCAGGCCGAACAGATAATAAAGTCCGAGGCTGCCCTCAAGCAGCAAAAACAAGAATTGGAATCCCGCATCAAGAGCCTCACGGACGACCTCGCCGCGAAGAGCAATGATCTCAACAAGCTCAAACAGTCCCACGAAAGTGCTCAGACTGAAGCTGACAAATTCCAAAAGCAAATCGAACAGCTCACCGCCAGTGAAGCCGACCTGTCACAAAAGCTGAAAAAGGAGACCGAGCAAGTGTCCAAACTGTCGTCTCAAAACAAGTCGCTGATCGAGGTCAAATCCCAAACGGAGGCTGTCAATGCCAACCTCGAAAAATCCGTGAAAGCACTCACAGAGGAGAAATCGGTTCTTGGCAAAAAGCTAGATGATTCCCAGAAAGAAAACCAGACTGTTCAGACAAAGCTAGACAAGATCGTCGGTGACTTGAAGATCAAATCTGAGCTGGCGGACCAAGTGCAATCGGCGAAGAATAAGCTGGAGGAGTCCGTAAAGCTTGAACAAGCCAGGGTTGCCGAGCTGGAAAACAGTCTCCGGATCAAGGAAGAAGTTATTGTGAAGGCCAGTGAGGAAGCGGAGAAATTGACCTTTTCGTTGAAAGCTAAAGAACAAACGTGTGCCGATCTCAGTGATCAGCTAACCGGACACGAAGCGACGATACAAATGTTGCAAAGTGAATTGGCTTCCATTAAGGAGGAGGCTGCCGAGTCCGAAACGAAAGTTTGCAGCTTGCAAAAGAGTCTCGAATCTGAACGGGAATCGACCTCGGAGAAGCTGGCAGATCTGGAGGCAGCTCGTGAACTCCTTCTGTCTTCGAAAATCGAGCTACAAAAGCGAATGGACGAAGTGCAATTGGAGATCGGTTCATTGAAACGTGAAGTGTCCAAAGCAGAGGATGACCTCGCAAAAAGCAAGGAGAATCATAAAACCGAAATCGCCGAGCTTTCAAGCACAAAGGTAAGTACAAGTACAAAATAGAAACGTGCGTAAAAAATTCGTGAAATGCAATTTTCGTAAGTAGATTTACCATCGTGCATGGATAGGGAGGTAGAGAATTTCCCAGGAGAAAATGTAATGTACTTACTTTTTCATTCTGACAAGAAAGTTAATTTAAAAGTCTCGCCTTTCAAAAGCAGAATATTATGATTGAAAGACAGCCTCGAAAAGTCGTGGTTGACTGTCAAAAGTTTCTGGCCTCCGCGACCTCGAGCAGTCACAAACTCTATATTGATCCTAGGATATGCTGAAAGCCATCATACTGATTTCAAGGGAAATTCCCTTTTAGGAAAATGAAATCACTGCTCTGAAAAGCCAAGGGGAGCGGCTAGAGTCGGAAGTTAATGAGCTGAAACGCGACCTCGAGGATGCCAACGAGAAAGTGGAGGCCGAAGGCGGCAAGGCTGCCGACTGCGAGTCCAGGTTAGTTTCTTATGTTTTTCATCGTGAAGAACCTGTTAATCCTTTTGATATACTTATGTTTTCAGGTTAAAAGAGGCTACGCGACAGCTGGATTCTGCGCTCAGTGACCGGCTCGAATTGGAGGCAAAGGTCGAGGCCAATGCCGACGAACGGAGGTCGTTGTTGGAGAGGTGCCTGGCGGCTGAATCTGAACTCGATCGCTCCCGTTCGAGCATGATTGAATTGAGGAGAAAATTGGACGACTCGCAAGCCGCCTTGCATGAACTCGGCCGTGAAAATCAATCTATTCAGGTATGTCGAAATTAGTAGAGCAAGCAATGGAAAAGACTTCCAGCCATTTTCGTAAGTAACAAGGTTAGGTAGTTTATGAGTCTCTGTTCTCCGAGTTCTGACCTTCTTTTTTGCCTTGATTTAGTTTGAAGGTTAGGCCTTTGTAGGGTCCAGCCTTTTTCTCTTCTTCCTTCCTCTCTCTGGTAGAATTTATGGACGCTGAGGAAACGAGGCGAATTTTCTCAATTTGTCGGTCGTATTTTGCATTTTGCCTACCTAGAGACTTCTCTCTTATTTTATGTTTATCTGATGGAAAAACCTTCCTGCCTTTGCCTGCAGACAATGGCCTTGCTCGCCAATATTCAATCGTCTGCAAAAAAGTGGCCGAAGAATTGCTTTCTTTTCTTTAAACCGTCGAAGTCGGAGAAGGCTGCTAGCGTTTGCCAATCCCTCCCGCTTGCTCCATACCCCCACTTTTGCTGATTGTCCACACACAAAATTCCCCAGGGGGATTCTAATTCAGCCAGTCTTTCATACTTTGTCTATTCACTGATTCCTCTGCTCTTTTTTCATGAAAATCTTAGGTTGAGCTTGCCAAGCAGAGCGGGCGCAAGTGGGCCGATGATAGCGAAGTATCCAACTGTATTGGATGCAGAAGCCAATTCACCATCACTAACAGGTAATTTACCCTGCTTAATGAGGTTTTAATGATCATTTAATTAATATTTTTCAGGAAACACCACTGTCGAAATTGCGGACAGATCTTCTGCTCGGACTGCAGCAGTAAAACAGCCGCGATTCAGGGTCAGAAGAAGCCCCAACGAGTGTGCGACAGTTGCCATGCTGAGCTTCAGCAGGCAAAATGACACATTGGCAATCCTAGAGGCCACGCCCTCTTTTCAGAGGTGGGCGGGGCCGAAGGGAGGAGCCAATTTGCAGAAGGCGGAAACGGAAACAATCCCAGACAAACTTCGTCCAGATCATCAAAGTCCAGTCTTTGGGATGAGCAGGTCCATTGAATTCGGTTATTTTTTTTTGTTTTCTAGCCTTTTAGCATATTGTGTTTTATTCCTCCCTTTGAAAATTATTTATAGTCAAAAAATGAATTATTTAAACAACGGCAATGCTCCCCCATTCCAATTTTACATAAGAGAGAAAAATAAGTATTATATGGTAATATCCTGTTATATTTTTGTTCTTGTTTTTAGACTTTTTTGTGATGAATATGATATAAAGGTGAATATATATGCAAATGACTCTTTATACTAACCATGGTCTCGGTAATTTTGTAAACATAATTCACAAAACATGAGGTAAATAAATGCTCTAAGTATTACGCACAGAGTTGACTCAGTCCATAGTCGGGAGAGATGCTCCCTGATAAGAACTCTCTATTCCTTTGTCATTTTAACTCGGGTCAATGATTTATGCATGTGTGTGTAAACAACTTCTCTACATTTGTGCTTGATGAAAGAACTCGTGAAATGGAGCTGGCTTTTTATTGCTGTTTATTCATCACATAAGAAATTGTTGCATTATTTCATTTCGGCGTAAAAATGGCTAAAAATGCACGATTCATACATAATACGATATCAACAATAAAATGGCTTAAAAATCTGTAAAAAGTCGCTCAATCGTTTTCGTTTAATGTGGAGGCGTGAAGACTTCGCGCCATAGCGTTTTGAATGCTGTTTCGCAACGAGGTCGACGCGAGTCCAGAGCTGCTCAGGATCGGCGGGGGCAGACTTCCGGCGGGCACAGAGGCTGTAAGATAGAAAATGTAAACAAAACCACTGGGTTTCACTTCCGGTTCGAAAATTGCTTACATATTCTTCGTCGAGCGTTGGAGGCTGTTCGAGGTCGGGGCATGTCAATCGATACGGTTTTTCCCATCAGGCTCTCGGATGGCGAGACAGTTTCCGTGAAAACCAATTCGTCCGTGGATTCCTCCTGGTCCTCGATAATGGTAATGTCGTCCCATTTCACAGCTTTTTGCGGTTTGAGCGTGCACTCGCAGAAAATCATGTAGACGAGAGTCAAAACGGCCTGGATTAAAGAGAAAGCAATTAACTGGAATTTCCCCAGGGCGATGCCCCACAGGAAATGTAAACAAAACAACAACACACGTGGTGTGATCTTATTTCCGCCAAAATGCAAAAAAAAACTCGCGAAATTTAAAGGGGGAGAAAATTGGACAAAGACGTGAGAAATACCCTTGGGTTAACCATTTACTAATTGGGTGACCTGAAAACTCGAAAAAAGCGGGAAAAAAGTTCTTTCTTTTCCTTTTCATGCCCTTTTAAGTTTGCACTAATGGAGAAAACGAGAGCGAGCAGAGTTCCTTTTAAAGCCATTCTTGTGTTTAAATTCAATTTGCAGCCATTTTATGCTTACAATCGCGACTTGGAGACTGGTGACAATGGCGGCAGTAGCGTTAAAACCAATCCAGTCGACAAGACCTCCAGATCCCCAACGGGAGACAAATCTTCCAGCTCCGCTCAATGATGACCAAAGTCCAGCGACAAGTCCGTGCATAACCGGATCGTCAGGGTAGCCAGCGTCTCTGAAAAAATGGCCACAACAAAGGCTTGACCTTCTTTTTCCAATCAAACCCATAAGCCAAGGCCAGCCTTTTTCGAGAGAAGGAGATGCATTTCTCCAAAAGAAGACTGACCTTTGGCCTTTCTTTAATGTCAGAGAATGGCTGCTGTCCCACCCTCTTTTGCAGAAATGCATTTAGTATAGCACAAGCAGAATTACTCGGTTTGACTTACATTGCTTCGTGCAGAGCGTCCACAACGCCGGAAACTTGCTCGCCTCCGATTCCAACTCCGTTCAGGCAAAGCGCGAAGATTAGAAATGGCAGGCTCCTGAAAAACAAACAACCGGAAGTCAAGGTCACTGTCATTAACCGGAAGTGTGGATTGCTTACAGGTCAATCTCCATTTTCATGATGGACCCGGCGCCCATGAAAATGAAGGAGGCAGCCACCAAGAGAGCGCTCAAGATCATCAAGGGTTTGACGGACTTCTTCTTGCACTTATCGCAAATGTATCCCCAAACAGGAGAGGCAATTGAGTTGGCTCCATCTTTGATTCCAAACAGCAGGCCGACGTAGACTGGCGATAAATCGAATTTTCTCAAAACCTAGGGACGAAGAAAAAGTACCACTCGATCTTTTTTTCAGAACCATATGCAAAAAGTTGTTCTATCATTAATTTTCCACACTTCTTTCCTCCTGCAAAAAAGCTACTTCAGGCCTTCAGTCGCACACAAGAAACTCGACTCACAAGAGGAGCGAGCGAGACCCAACTCAATTTCAAATTTGGTCCTTGAAATTTTGAGCTTTTGCAAATGCACGAACCGTGGCAAAAACGGTTCCAGAGGGAGAGAGGAAAATCAGTAACGAACCCGAAAGTGCATCTTGCATTTCAACAAGAAGCCACTTAATGATATCGAGGCTGCGAGCGGGTTAATAGGGTCATACCTTTGGCTCTAGGTTGATGCTAAGGAAGCCGTTGCAAATCGTGGCACAGATGAAGGTCACGAAGCTGAACCAGATCGTCGGGATCGCCAACACCTTGAGGATGGAGATCTTCTTCTTGGGAGGCTGTTTAGGGGCTGCTTCAGATGCCTCTTGGTTTTCTCGAGATTGCTCCTCCCCCTCCTCTTCCGGTTTTTGCTCCTTGTCTGGAACGCCTGAAAATTATGAATAATCATGCTCTGGCTATTGTTCTGAATTTCCCATTTCCGATGCGACAAAAAATAGAAACTTACTTAATGAGGGCAAGAAGACCATGCTAACGATTCCCATGAATGCCTGCCCGGCTCCCATCGTTATGAACGGAAGATGGAAGCCTCCGGCTTGATAAAGTGCTCCTCCAACCGTCGGTCCTAAAAGTTGTGCCAAATTCATGGCGGTTCTTGTGAAACTCTACGAGACGGAAGACACTAGGTTAGGCTAAACAAATTTTCGATTTTTGCTTACAAAGATCTGGCCGACGTTTTCTTGGAACTCGACGGCAGAGTAAGTGAAGGTGGAGGTTATGACGAGGGCGTTTCCGGTTGCGTGGATGGCTCTAATGGCGACTGCTGTCAGAACAAACTTGTATCCGGCGGGGAAAAATTCCAAAAATCTGAAAGAAGTTCCGTTTGCTAATTAAATAATAGAGACCTTGAGAATACAGATACAGAGAGGCATTGTTTTCAAAGTTTCCTTTACTTTTCTGTTTTCTGCCTCCAAGGCAACCAAACTTTTGCCGTCGATCTCAATCATATTCATCTTTAAGATGCTTTTACGACTTTTGTTTGTCTTCTTCTTATCGCGAGACACTTTCCTCCCGACTTCCTTAATCTATATTGGGAATCTTGCTGAAACAACGCAAAACTTGCGCCATGATTTTCCAAGCTCTCCCGAGTTTCTTACCCTGACAACGTGCAGCAGAGGCCGCCCAGGAGCATGCCGATCGACAGCGAGAACCTCACGCCCCATTTCGTCAACTGCAACAACAACAACAGCAATGTCAAGCACTACTTTCTTGGCGTCGGATCGTGAAACTTACGTTCTTCCCGATTAATGGTGTCACGAGAAAGGATGTCAAACAATTTGTGCCGATGATGAAGCCGTAAATGGCGGCCGAGGCTCCTTTTTCTTCTGCCAGGCGAGGAAAAAATGGCGGGAACAGACAGACTGCGAACGAGCTGCACAAAGTTGCGTTCATTAGGACCACAATGATCCGCCACTCTCTCGCCGTCAGCGCCATCTTGATTTTTTGACCACGGAATTTGATCGCAAAACTTGGTTGGTAAAGTCTTTGTCGTCACTGGCGTACAGGCAGGCACACTAAAGCCTCGTTTCACTCACTAGAAATGGCTCTTGACAGGCCAAAAACTCGCGCGAAAATCAATTAAAATCACATTAAAATTAAAATTCATAACCACGATTTTGATTTTTGTTTGTTTACTTTGATCTCAGTTTTGTTTTGTTGTTTTGACTTTTGTGGTCTGGCTGGTCACTTAGCCCGCGCGTTTATTAGAAGAGTAATAAAAATGACACAACAAAGCACATTTTGGACCTTTAACTTTCTCAAGGACAATTTTTACAGCGTTACCAGACAAAGTCGGGAAAAAAACGAAAAATCAATGAAGATAAAAAAGTCGTGAAATTGGTAGAGATTAAAATATTAGATTTTTCTAAACTGGCGGTTATTTCCCCCTCGTTGGAATGCGTTGGAAGAGGCAGCAACCTCATAAACAATCGAATTTGACAGAGAAATGAGCCACGCTTGGCTGACGACTCAATGGCGACCTCGGAGCTGCTTTTCCAATAGAATATGGCCACCATTACACTTAATATTTCCTGGCCTCGGACCTCACGACATTGCTCCCCGCCCAGTCCATGTGTAGCAGTTTTGGAGGACGGTTCAGCCTCCATTCGAGTGGCATTTTTTTGGCAATCGCACTTCCTTCTCGGAAGAAGGAAGTCCCAAGGGAGGTAAAAAATCTTTATGCACAAAGAGAGCCTTCTTATCTTTTATCTCGACATCTCTCGATCCAAGTGTTTTTGGCGGGAAAAAAAGATTCCTTTGCCGTTGTGTATTCCACAGTTCCACTATTCGATAATCGTTAAGCCTGCAAGATCAATTCGTCTCACTCTCTCTGGTTAATTCGAGGTCAGGCCTGGCCAAAATCGAGTGATTCTAATCTAAAGCATGCACTTTTGCACAAGGAGGACAAGGCTGATGATTTAGATGAGAAGCATTATCTTTATTGTTTTGGAGGCCACGAGGCTGAGAGGCTGCAAACCTGACAAGGTCGATTAACAACGAGGCCTCTCATTATCGAGGTTCGAGCGGAGCGAGAAGAAGAGGTGACTTTGGACGCCTAAATGAAAAGTAAACAATATATTGAAGGTATTTAGGTATGTTTACATTTAGGACCTAGCTAGATACTCTTATTACCATACGCATCGAGTTTCCTACAAAATTACCTTTAATCCATGGGTATCTAATACATGCATTGCATAGACCATACGTGCGTATAATAGGTTACAGGGTGACACACAACCAATATCTTTTCTTAGCTCCGCTTAAAACCTCATTTGTTTTAAAACAACCTGTAAACTCAATTTTCTAGGAACAGCCAATCTTGGTGGCATAGCTCTCATGGTAAGTTAATCCCTCTCTCTCTCGCAAGTCTGTCCTTCTTTCAGTAATGAGAATAATAGTGGTGGTTCATTTTAAAGTCATTTTACCTTGCCAGAGGCATATATGGTCACAGAACAGAATGTAAGTTTCAGTTTTCATATATCGACTTCTCTCAATTTGGCTGGCTGCCTCGTATCGAAAATCTTTGCGTAGAACCTGAGGCTTTTCACGAAAAAAAACGAAAAATGCGTACAGAAGTCAGTAACATAAAAGTAAACGACCACAACTTCTAAATGTTTAGTTTAAAAATATGTCATTTTTTGGATATTTTTGTTTAGTATTAAAATGGGAGCAATGCAGGTGAAGCTATAAATTTCAGCTCGGATATCCTTCTGAGAAGGCGAGGGGAAGCCAGCAAAGGCAGTTTTGTCAGATTTTCGCTGGAGAAATATTGGCAAAAAGTGAAAAAACAACAAGTGGAAGAAGAAGGGAGGGACAGCAAAAAAAGTTTTGCTGCGCATTTTTCAAGTTTTTCACATATTTCACAAGGAATTTCCGGCCGATTTGGATAACGGTTGTCGTTGTTATTGGTATAAAATATATATGGCCATTCTGTTTTACCTTCTAAGATGCTTAAAAAGAGATTTTTAAATTGCCCTAGTTCGTGATTTGATAGGCCAATTTTTCTCCCTTGAAAAAAAGTTCCAAAAGCTAATCGAAATTTTGATTTAGTCTTACTGGTCTTTTAACTTAACATCGTCCTCTTTTGTAAAATAATGGCTCCGAGCTGGCGCTTACAAGAAAGCTTGAAAAATGATGCGCAGCAGCGCTACGCAACGCCAATTTATCATACAGATTGACACCTTATTTCCCGAATTAAGTATAAAAAGCGCTTGCTTTCTCTCTCTTTTTTGTGCGTAAAATGCGTAAAAACGCGGGTTTTCAAGCTTTATGCTCCCCCATTTTACTTATTAGATTTTTATTGGAGGCCCACTACCCATTTTTCATCATATCACCCTCAAGCAAATGGGGCCTGCCTTAACGTTAAAGGACAGTAAAAGTCTCTTTAAGTGATGCTCCCCGGGGACTTGCTCTCAAGAGTTGAGTTTAAGAGCCAAGTGTGAACGGAGTGTTCATGCTAATTTATAAGACCTGTAGGTTTCATCTGTCTTTTGCGTAACATGTTTACTTTGCATCTTCTTTCAAGTCCCTTGGGAAAGCATGTTTGTACTTAATATGGAGAAATATGGAGGGAGGCCTCCCTTCTCCCACTAGAAGCAGCTTGCTTTCTAAAAACCACCGAAGCCACATTTTTCACGGATTCGAAAGCAGACGTTTCCACACGTATCTGGAGGTTTTTCAGGACTCTGTCAGTACCATTTTCAATAAGGGAAACTGTTTTCGTAGCCTCATTAAATTCATTTTGTCCACAGAAGCAAATTGGAAAGCAGGTTTTCGTTACAAAAACACTCATTTATTGGCTTTGCTTTGCATAGCATTCATGGTTAGATATATTTATATGGTGTTAACCTATGCTATAAATACTTTTTAATTAGTGTAACATGGTTCTTTTTGATATTGGCACTGGCTTCATTTTTTACAACTATTTAGTTTTTATGACATGATTAATTTTTAATTAATAGACATCCACAGCTAACATTTTTTCCTAAGAACACGATATTTTCAGTTATTTACTTTTCACAAAGTATTGATTTTGGTTGCACATTTTATAAATATTTATCATTTTTGGTACAATTTGGTACTGTATTTCATTTCCAGCAAACTAGGGTATCTTTTCTCATTCTTCATTAAAGATTGGCAGTTTTAAGTTGAAAAGTTCTTACTCAAATTCTTTTGCCAATGCAATGCTGCAGTTTGCGTATCTTATTTTGATGATTTCATTTATTTTGGTTTGGTTTGTACGTTGGTTCTTGTGGGCTCAGTTACATGTTGCACTTGTATCTGATTATTTTTATTTAGAAGATTGATTTTTCCCCAGGGTAGGGAAATTATAGAATCACACATTTTCGCAAATGAGTTCCGTCGTCATCGTCGTCATGGTCTCGGCCTCGGCCTTTGCGGCCGACCCCCGCCTTCTCTATGAACAACATGGTGGTCTTGAAAATATCGGTAACCGCTTCAGAGTTCTTGGCGCTGCACTCCTTATAAATAACCTTCCACTCGTCGGTAACCTTGTCGGCAGTGTCCTGGTCTAAGAAGTCATCGGGACTGCAAATACGATCAAGAAGGGGATGCACTCGTTCTACACCGACGCGGCCGTGAACACTTACTTGTAGGAGCTCCACGTGGTCTCGAAGCTGTTCTTGTACCGGTCGCGCTTGTCCTTGCCGCCTCCGTAATGGGAGGAGGAGGATTTTGAGTAACGGTCTCTTTTGTCCTTCTTCTTCTTTTTGCTCCCGAAATAATCGTAATGGTGGCCGCCCCCATAATGCCCTCCACCTCCGTCAAAGTGTCCAAAGCCGCCCCCAAAATGCCCCCCGAACCCGTTGTGATCATGGTCGTCATGGCCTAAAAAAGGGTGCAACTTCATCCTGAACAACTTCGGCAACCACGAGTAGATTCTCACCTCCCATCCCGCCGATTCCATGATGACCTCCACCATGCCCGTTGTGTCCGTGATCGTCTCGCTCCCAAAGGTCTCTATTCGAGTCTGAGTCTCGATGCTTATATCGACTCTTGCTGATATTCTCATTCACCTTTACATATGGATATTTATTATTTTCGGTCTTAAAAGAGCTCCCCCCAAACTAGGTTTACCTTGTCAGTCTTGTTTCCTACGACAATGATGGGTACAGTCCCAGAATCGCGAGCTTCCGAGATTTGTGCGTACATTCCCTCGATATAATCGAACGAGTCCGGAGAGAGTAGATCGAAGACCAAAATGTAGGCGTTGACATTGGACAGTCCATATGCTGGAAAAACAGAGTCGCACCGTTACCCACTATAAAACGTCAGTGAATCAAAAGGCTCGGTCGGGACAGGTCCGACAGCTCATCTCTACATTCCAACATAACATACATAACGCAGAATCATTTCCTTTTCCAGCCTGGAAAAAAACAGCCTAGACAGCCTCAAAATCAAGGAAAAAATTTCCCTAGTATTTGCTGCTGGTTTTAGGCTGTCTCTTGCATTTTGTCCTGTCAGATATGACAGACTTATACAGGAAAAAGAAGAAGCTAACCTTATCGCAAAGCTCGCGAGGCCGCGAGGCTGTTGTAAGAATATTACATATACGGTCCCTTGTGGGACTCTCCCGAGGTTCGATTTCCTGTGTTGACGCAAGAAAAGGTGAACGCAGCATTCACCAACAACGACCTCGGATTTGGCGACCCCATATACCCGCTCGCTATTCTTTCTAACCGATCTATGCGGAGCAAAGCACCGGTAAAAAGAAGGAG
>JAAUYL010089924.1_pt1 | contig 13721 bp, 10 predicted proteins | sample 7278011 | NCBI WGS metagenome assembly JAAUYL01 (sample SAMN14350225, study PRJNA611818) | marine sediment metagenome | isolation source: surface marine sediment (1.8m) | place: French Polynesia: Moorea | collected 2018-08 | reverse complement strand
TTTTTAATTATAGATGACGACCTTCCGAAACTGAAAGTAGCGCATCTTTCAACTGCAGATGAAACCAGAACAGCGTTTTCGTGTCTCGGGTTCGTTTTTTACATGCATTTCCAGCTCATATTCGAGAAATCTAAAGTTGAATTCTCCTAAGAAAATATCTATGGCTTGACAATTCCCAAAAATATAATAATTTCTAAATAAAACCCGTCTTTAAATGTATTTGAGAGCCGAGAAATATGGTCTTTTAGTATAGGAATGCTGACGGCTTGACTAATGAAGAAACAATCAGCCGTCGAGTTACTTGATATTCTACAAGGTTAGAAATATTTTTTATGAAAATGAAATGAATATGGGCAGAGAGAAAAATTGTGTCTTATTTTTTAACCCATCGGAAATTCGACCAAAAAAGTCATAAGGTTTTATTTTCTTGACCTTGGAAAACGGCAACAATTCTTCTTTTTTTCCTTTGATGTGTTCAATGACGGTAATTATCCACCCCTGCAAAGTATGACTGATAAGTCGAAGTGACCCCCTCCCATATTTCGTCTTTTTTAGCTACAAGGTGTTCGGAAATTCTTGTGATTTGTAAGATACATTATAAAGTGGACACGCCGTGCACAAAGTTTGTTACGAAAATTTCCGAAGGAATGCTTAAAGTTTATGCTCTAATTTAGTTGTCAAAGCCATGTGAAGTACTTGCATTTTTGCAATTTTTTGCGCCAATTTTCGGATCTGATTTTGGACAGGACTTATGTTCCGGCATGTTTTCTTTCTTTTTAGCTGATGGACAACAATTGCTTAAACATGTGAAAAGTGCAAGTCTAACCAAGCATTCCCCCTGTTGTAAAAAGACATGAATTAAGATGTTTTTGTTTAGTCATTGTCTTCAAACTGAGCGTTCAAAATTCGACGATTCTCTCGGAAGACCCTGTACATTAAAACAGAAAAAGTTTTCTTTTGCAAGAGAATGTCACACGAATAGGGCCGAAAATCATATTCTTTAAACCACAGTTCCGCATTTTTGAGGCATTTAAAAATCATACACAGGCTGAGGTGAACCCCCAAATCTTTTGCCTAAAGTACTTTAAACTTGACCTCTTGCATAAAAATGGCATTTTTGGTATTTAAATCGTTACGTCATAAAAGCGGTTACTTTTTACATTTTCCTTCCTCGAGACAATTTCTCTATTGCTTAAAAATATTTTCAATTTGCTCATTAGAAATTCTGTTCATGTGCGAATTCCGTTCTGTCTGTGAGGCATCTCCTTTTTAGTTTTTGAAGCTCAGAACATAATTGTAAAGTTCCCCTACTTTCATTACCTACTGGGTCGTTCAAAATGCTTGAGCTTTTGAAAAAAATACAATTTTTGAAACACCCTGTAAGCTTTCTTTGCTTCCTCAGATCAGTTTTTAATTCCATACTTGTACATGCATCCTGCTCCTGTCGCGCAACAAATCAAAGACCATCAGAATTTCCGGCATTTTCCCAATTTTCCGACATGATTTCTAGGAAAAATTCAGCCACTTTGAATTAGACACTTTTTGTCGAACACCCTGTATCGGAACACTACCGGCGCCGCCATTTTGTAATTGGTCGAAAATTTCTCCTAATTCTCTTACCTGATAGTTGAAAGCAGAAATTATAAAATGCCTAAATTTTTTTAAGGCCAAAATACTCGTATAACTGGATTCATTTTGCAATTCAACCTTCAACCTTATATTCGAATTAAAGAAGAATATACCGATATTTTTCGATTTCATACCAGCCAAAAATGCTTGACTTTTGGATGCCTGCACCTTGGCCATCTTTCTTTAGAATTACCAGAGGTTGAGAGAACCACATCCAAAATATAGTCGTCTGGGTTAACAGCACCCTCCTCATAAGCTTACAAATAGGTGGAGCCCAGATTTCGGGCAAACGGACGGAGAAATCAAAAATGAAATTCAAAAGATTTCTGTACACATGTATGTTATTGTACTGCATTATTTATACGATTTGTTGGCCATGTCATCTACTGTTTATTTGCAATGTTATTTAGGCAATTTCAGGAAGATGGCCTGGTCTTATAAGATATTCAAAGGGTTTTTGCCATTTCGGTTATTGGGGAAGTCAATCTCAATCAAAAGAAAATTGTTGTAGCAAAGGCCTCTCGACAGCAATAAGAAATTCAAAATAAAATTTGTTTAAAAAACAGCAACGGAATTCTGGCAATTTTACAAATTGTAATCCAAACTTTTTTAGCATTAGTTAATCACTGAAAAGTGTTAATTTTCCCAGAAAAACACAGCAGGAAAACAAAAACCACGTGCTCTTTTTTGTTGACAAACAAAAAATGTAAACAAACGCACATTGTTTTTTTTGCCACACGCGAAAAGTTTCCCCAGGCCACGAGACCGAGCATGATCGGGTTGTGTCATCAAAAATTCTTTAGTAGATTAGGAAATTTCCACGAATTTTCGAACACCCTGTAAATACTTATGTGGCCCATATAAATATATCCCTTTTGGGAAGAAGATCACAAGACTGGTAGAATTTTGAGCCCCCAGCCAATTTTGGTGTATTTCAAGTCGGCACGACCCGAAATATTTTTAGAGAAAAAATACCCCGGAATTTTCTGGATTTTTGCAAAAATATTTATTTATTTATTTTAATTTTTAAGAATATTTTTCATTTATACAAAATATTTATTTCCGGAAAAATAATAAATAATCTACATGGGAGAATAGGGAAACTATTTTTATATGACGGGTATATTCGCATCTGACCTTTCATTTGGATCTCGAGAAATTTTCCCCAGGCTGAAGTAAAAACTTCGAACAAGACTGAAACTGACTCAGAAATCCAAAAATAAGGAAAAATATATTCAGAAAAGCTGTTGTTTATACAAAATACACATACGATCGAAAAACCAGCAGCGGATGAGCCCAAATTTCAGTAAAGCACCTCCAGTATACAGACACGGCCAGGCATCTTGTTTTGGTAAGCGGAGCATAAAAAATCTAGGTGAAATTCCAAGTCTTCTTCCTACTTTCGTGACCTAGGGTTTCTAAAATTTATTTTCTGGGAAATAATTATAATTAATGCAGTTTCCGGGAAAACACTGAGCCTTTTGTTAAACATGTCAAATAGATCAGGTGATGGGTCACTTTTGATTTCCAAAATTCTGGTTGCGTTATCAAATGTCAAAATATTTCACAATTTATTTATAATAATATATTTTTTTCTTAAAAATATTTCTTCAATTGCAAACTTTCTCCAACGATGCAAGGTGTTTTTCTATATTTTTGTGAAGAGAAGATTTCTCGCCTCAGATTTAAAATTTCACAGAAAAATATCGCACACTGAAAAACGCCCTTCCTTTTTAAAACAGGCCTTTTGACCTGTATGCCAAAAATGCCCTGCTCATGTAAACAAAGATACACGTTTAACAAATTTTTCAAAATCATGTAATTATGTTATTACGGATAATTAATTTGTTTTTAATTTCAACGTAATGATATTTTGCTCAAAATTGTAAAAATTTTAATTTCCTTTGACCTCTACAATTAAAAAGCGTCTGTAGTTTTGGGTACGAAACTTTTTCTCCAGAGATGGCGTCACAAGTCAAGAAGTCACGCTTTTTTTAGATTCAAATCTGGGATGTTTAATGAAAACCTAATTTTTTGATGGTTAGATATTGCAATTGTGCAAAACATATAACAGCCTAAGGTACCTCTTTTTTCTTTTTTCTTTTTGTTGAAGTTTGATTAGAAGGTAGATAAATGATGCCCGCGCTCAATTTTTGTTTATTATCGGTTTTTACATGGTATTGACCAGTGCTTGTGTTCCGATAACTTCTCCAGTATGCTGATAGTGACGATTTTTCACTTTTTATAAGGGAATCGTATCGGTTATCTTAGAGCCATTGAAGTATTCCCAACCAGATGACAGATGAGACTGTCAGGAAAGTTTTGGTGTCAATGTCAATATTTTGGTGACTTTAATATTGGCTACGCTTTTCATAACCAAAGCAAGTCCCTTGGGCAGGCATTGACTTAGGGTTTTCTTGTCCAATATGAATTAATATCAATTGTCGGTTAACTTTTCGAAACTTTCGTAAGACCCGCCCCCACAGTAAAAGTTAAATATCAACACACCTTAATGGCAATGAATTTTCAAAAATGATCCAGATTTTTTTTCAAGGCTCGCAAAAAGTCTAGCCGATTTCAAGTACGCAATTTATTCAAAACAGTTATAAAATAGCAATGGAAAATTAATCTGGATATCAAAAAAATGATAAATAAGGCATGAAATCTAACCTTGTAAGACCAAGCACTCCACGCCCATTTTTCTAATCCTTCTTTGAATTGGATTTGAAATATGAATTATATTTTCTAAACAAAAGACAGCAACAATTGCGTTGCAAAAAGGAAATTGAAAATTAATATTTTTTTAAACGGGAAAAAATGTTAACAATCGACGCAAATTCAATATTGATTTTTGCCTGATTTTTTGATGATTGAGCGGCTGGGAAATTTCTTGGAAAACCTTGAATATCGGTCAAATTATTGGTGTTCTTTTCTGTTTTCCCATAAAAAATGAAACATAATCAAAGGATCAAAAAACAATAGAATTTACATGTCAGCACGATTGAAGCCGATTTCCTGTGAGAAGGTTAAAATGAAACTGTTTTTGGCACTAATATTATCATTCCGTTTTTTATCAATAAAAAACTTACTTAGGACATTTAAAATAAACTCAAAAGAAAAACCTGGGAAACGAGAGAAAATTTCACCAAATTTCGTAATTGCTTGCTGTCACGCAAAATCATCTTTTTTGAGCTTTCATTTTGTTTATGTACATTATTTTTTTCTCAATAGATTTTTGCCGACAGTTATTATTTTCGAAAAATTAATCAAATCTTATATATTCTTTATGATTTTAGGGATTTTACTTCCGCTTTGTTACAAAAAATCCTTTATTTTTTGCCCCTATTTTCCACTCATCTTCGAAGCTCGGAGCGTTTCACATTCAGAGATTCCCCGTAAATTATTTCATGGTGGCCAGAATGTACAAAGATTCTACAGACGTTTAAAAATTAAATCCAAACGTTACAAAAAGTTTTTTCAAACTGCCATATTTTCTAATTACGGTAAAAATTCGACCACAAACAAATTCGTGGCCTAGCCGGCTCTTAGTCAAGCGAGGAAAGTTTCGCAAATATTTATTTGCTTAATTTTTGAGTCAGTTATTAGAGGACACTTTTTTTCGCGAAAAATGCAAATAATCTAAAACATTTTGACACTGAAAAAGTTTTTCTATGCATTTGGCTGGCAATTTGACATTAATATCTGTCAGTATCAATAAAGATGTATCATGTCAAAACTGGACAGGAAAATGAAAATGTGTGGCTTTAATTTTAAACGTCAATGGCTGAACTCAATTTCAACCCTTTTCAAAAGATGATGCCAATGTATCCTTTCCCAGTTGGAAAATGGGAATGGTTAGTTTTTTAGCGCCATTTTATGTGGGTCTCTGTTAAATGTCAATTTATGAAATTAAGGAACGAACAAAAAACTACGTTTGTTGTTTTGTGTTTGGCGGGAAATTTAAAATGCGAAGCGAGCAAAGTTTCCTGAAACGTGTTGTCCTGTAAACCCGCTCGCTTCTTGCATTTCCTTCTCATTCGTTTAAAAATATTTAACACCTGAGGGAAAGCTAAAACATTTGTTGTACTACAATTTGCAATGCTCATTCCGTGTCTATTTTTATGGGGTTAATGCTAGATTGACGGCAGGATGCATTACAAATTTACAATTGCCCTGCCCATCTAAATACCGAAAAATCTTATTTCTAAGAATACTCACAGAATACTCACAAATGATACGGGCCGACATGACCGACGAATTAGGTCTTGTCTCGGTGAGTTATGGCTCTTGCTGTACGTCTGATTTCTCATCTTATCTCCCCTTTTCTTTGCCTCAGATAAACAGGGCAAACTCTTCATTGGATTTAAAGAGTATTTGTCTGAGAAGATAACTAGCTTTCATCGCTCCTCAAACTCTGGCGGCGCGTTGCAAATAAATGCATTTTCTCGGGCACCCTGTCACGAAGGCGACCCGAATTTAGCGGGGGTCAATTATAAAGTTGAGCCCGAATCCGCCCAAGAAATCGTGAGTTTCTCGGGCTCTCTCGAGCTCTCGAGCTCACCCAATTAATTGTCTGACACAGATGGCGCTGCATTTGTTGCCATCTCTTGGCTCGATTTCAGACTTGCTTTGGACGTCAAAACAATCAGTCAAAAACCACTTGGCAAAGCGAAGTAAAAACATTTCACAAAATGAGCTTCTAGACCTTGCCACCATTTAAAAATAGAAGGTGAATTCTTTTTTAAGAATATTTATCTATTTAACCGTGTATGTCAATGTCAAAGGCACAATTGCGAGACCACCACAACAAAATATGTGCGAAAAATTTAATGGAGGTTGAAAAATGCAAAAAAGGAGGTTGCAAGTTTCTAATTCTGGCCAGCAATTTTTATTTTGTCAAAAATCAGGTTCCTACAAAATTGAGGGGTGGTGTGAAGAAGCAAGCAGGCAAAAGTATTTCATTTTTTCATATAACGAGCCTATTCAAAAATTTTCAATGCGCTGAGCTGAGTTGTGAAACATGAAATAATTTCACAAAATTCATTTTTAAAAGGCACGCTGAATGAGTGACATTTTGCTCCAGTTTTCACGGATTTTTTCCAAATAAAAATTACAACATTTTAGATTATTATTATGAAATGAGTGAGGCGCTCAAGTTCAAGTAGCTTTTGATAGATGGCCCTAGAATATCTTGGCTGTATCCTATATTTCCATGTCTCTGGTGAGAGAAAATTAATGTTTAATTTTTCCCGGAATTTTCTCTAAAATATTTATTTTTACTAAAATTTGCTATTACCGGAGATTTTGCCATCCTTGGGAGCCTCCAATTTTCTTGACTTCTTTATTCATAGGCAGTGTTCATTTGAGAATAAGAGCTGAGGCATGAAGTCATGTGAAATTCACCACAAATTTGAAGTTTTATTTGGTTTTCGAGATGACGTGGGTCATCAAAACGGAGCATCATTTGTGCCGGATAACTTGAAAAAATTGTAAATTGTGGGTAATGGAAATCAAATGACTCTGGTTTTTAAACCCAAAATGTTGGGGCCCAGCCTATCAAAAAGTTATAGAGGCTTGATTTATTTTCGATTCTTGCCTCAGAAGGAAAAATGAAATCTATAAAACTGCCAATTTAACCCCGGAAATGCAGAGCAGAACAGCGTTGATTTTATTGAAGTGCATAATTTTTTTCGTGAAAACAAGGCAGTTAAAAAAAGCTGCTCGTCAACCTGAATCTGAAATTAGCTCATAAAACATCCACTATTACAGACTTTTGGATTTAACAGTGACAATTCCCTTGGAGTTTTCAACGCGCGGAGCTACGTTCGTGTTATTGAAAGGAGTCAGTAGGAGCTTAGAGCTCTAATTTTAAAGTAAGGCACACACCGGGTTTAAAAGCCAATGTCAATGTCATTTTAAAATCGACGAAAAATTGCGAAACTTTCCGTTTCAGAATTAGAAAATTAGTGTATTTTCTCCCCCTCAAAAATGCTCGTTTTTCAGGGTTAATTTTGTTAGGAAGTCTCAGATTATTTTAAAATCTACTTTGAAAACTGAGTGATAGAGAAAATTCATGTGACTGAATATTAGAAATAGAGAGTATAGTCTATTTAAAAATGGACTCATTTGCAAAAACTGCCAAACCTCCATAAAACCCGGTTCGAGAAAAAGAGTTTCACTTCACTTATTTCTGTGTTATGACAAGAGTTTTGGCATCAGTTCCAATATGTCGGAGCCTCTTCCAGGTCTAGAAATTCATCCATGTTCTTGCCATTGCTCAGGTTTGCTGGCGGGGTAATGATACTATTTGCAAAAAGGAACAGTCTTGTAATTTTAGGTTATTAGAAAATCGCAATATGCAATAAAAGTTAGAGCTTTCTGCTTGAGCCTGCAAAAATGGCAGACCAAAAAAACAATAACACAGATTGAACTCATTCTGGAGAAAATTGAGTTTTCTCCATGCGCTTGACATTTTAAAGTGTTCTTTGTCTAATTATAAACTTAATTACAAATTACAAAGAAATGTGTGTTGCTTTTTGGGCAGAGATACTTAGATGCTAAGCTAATGAGTACTTTCGTTGAACTTTCCCGAGAGTTAACGCAATTTTTCTCCGCCAGAGGGCCATTCAAATGAAGTTGTATTACGCAGGCAAGTATAAAGGTGCTGCTCCATTCTGAAATTTTAATGGCTTAATGGGAAATTAACCTGCATTAGCATTACATTAGGCTATGGAGAAAATCCTACATAAAGGTCATTATTGTGGGACTTGTGTATGAAAATGATTTACTTTTTTAGCTGCATCATCATTTCATGCCAATTAGAGTAAGTGCCCAAGTACAAAGATGGCTAAGTAGCATTCCTTAAAAAAAGTCTCCACCACCTCAGAAAGAGTTTAAATTACAACCCACCATAAACATGGAAAAATCTTGAGATTCCACTGATTTTTTCAGCTTGAATTTTACGAGTCATTTTCTCCACAAAGCTGGTAACGGGTGCTTTTATCAAAAAATCTCGGCTGTAACTTACCAAAAATTGCAGGAAAAAGCCAAAAATAACTGTCGATCTTACCTAAAAACGGAAGAAAATGAATATTATGATTTTCTAGATATCTATTTATTTGATTTAAATGCAAAATGAGGTTGGGGTGTATTTTCGTACAGAATGAAGTCACATATCAAGAGCAAAAAATCGTGACTGAAAAACGTACAATTTTCTGAAGAATTTTTCATTCTTATTTTTGGGAAAATAGAATTTATTTCGCAATATATTTAATACACGAGAATTTCACAACGGATACAATACAAACGGCGCAGCTGATGATTTACATCAAATCAAGATTTTTAGGCAGTTTATTTTTTCCCCGTGAAAAATACTCGTATCTGATTTCTCGGCTTTGTTGACCAAAACTGAAAATATTGCCAAATATATTTTATTAAAAAATAAGCCACGTGGATTACAAAAGTTAAATGTTATTTTTTTCTATTTGAACATGCGCGATTTTACGCGTGTTTGCTGTTTCGGTCATGCCGACTTTCTAGCCAATATCCATGTTTCGCCAGAAATTCAACAAATTGATATGTATTTTTAGGCAAGAGGATTTTTGACAAACAATTGGTAATTTTTTTGTTTAAACAATTTTGAAATTAGATTTTTTTTGCATAGTTTTGCATTGGATTTCTGAGATTTCTGGTGAAAAGTGGATCTTTGGAGAGAGTCAAGCTGGGAAGAAGATTGAAACATCATTTTCTAAGACACTCAAAATCAAACAAGACTGAAAACAAAGTTACAAATTAAACAGCTTGCAAAAAACTAACAAATATTATCCAAATGTTTTGAATTATTTGGAGCTTCAGTATTTTGGGTTCCAGATTTTTAAAGACGAATTCTGCGGAAGAGCCATTTTTCACAATAAAACGGTACGTTTATTCAAAACTCGACGTCTTTAAAGAATTGTAAAATGAGTTAGCAGTTATTTATATCGGAAAATGTTTTTCCATAGATCAAACGAAAAGATCTGGGAGCCCCATAGAATACAAGAACCTAGGTTTTGCACCATAAATCTTGACAAAACTTTTGTAAACGTTGTCTTTTTCTTCTCTTTGCGTTATCGAAAACGAGAGAATTTTTTGAATTGTCATAGTTCGAAGCCTATAAATGTGATCAATTTTGTGTATAAAAAAGCAAACGGGGACTCGCCCGACTTCCTTGAAAAATATGTCAAAAATGCCTCTGGATTTTACATAAAATATTTTTAAATATTTATGAATTTACAGCTGTGTCAAAAATGCCAAAATTCAGATCGGAAGGAAGCATCTAAACAAATTATAAAAAAGGTCGAATTTTGAGAGTCGCACAACAATTTAAACATCACAATTTGGCGGGCAAAAAATCCATTGAAAAATTGCACTCTTTTCCGTTAATTCCTGCTAATGTAAGAACCGCAATAAATAGCGTTCAGACTGCACACATTCCTGCCATTTTAGTAGCATTAAAATAACACAGACATGGCAAGTTTTTGAAATAAAAACCTGATTAATTTGTCAGCCCTTGACATTGGAACAAATGAAAACTCAATCTAGCATTGAGGGAGACCATAAATATTTTCTCTCGATTTTTGTAAAATGATTTAAAAAAACAGTGACACAAATCAAACCGAGAAATCGTGATTTTTTACCAACGGTGTTTTATGGAAAAACAGAGATTTTTTTCAAGCCCTTGAAAAAATTCAACTCTGATCAGGCGTAATTAACCTTGCCAATCGCATCGATTTCAGGAAAAATCAAACCTGAAAAATGTTCGTTTAATTCGGGTGATGCGTTGCAGCCAGCCGTCAAAACGCCAATATAAACTCAGACAATTTTTGACGCGTCCCAAGGTGAGTAAAATCAGGTTCTTCCTTTCATCGGTAGCTTTAATGTTATACCTCGTTTAAAAGCATCTTGGGCATTATTTTTGGCCTTCCAAAACCTACTCTTTAACTAAATATCTACTTTAAAATATACTCGAAGAAATCACGGGAAATCCAGATCAAATTTCTCGAATTTCCCAGGATTTTTTATGAGGAGAAAATGTGGCCAATATTTTTCCAGGAAAAATAATCGGAGAATCATGTTAATTTGCGTTTGGTGTTGCTTCATATTTCAAGAAGATGTGTGCACGCTTTTACTTGATTTTCAATAAACTGTTAGTTTTATAAGACACTTGTATGTACATTTGTAAAGTCTCTGGCAATTGAAGTCTCTAGCGAAAAGAATTGGTGAAGCTATTAACTTTTGAGCCATAAACCAAGTGTAAAGTGTGCTATATGGGTATCTTCATAATGCTGTATTGAATTTATTTTCGAGGCCCTTTTCGTATTATACGATAGGCATTCTCTGTAATGTTATCCACAGATGGCAAGGGCTTGAGCTTTCCAAGATAAACGAGAATTTGTGAAGTCTGGGAGTTTCAATTTTCTATGAGAACGATAATAATCTTGGTTAAGACTTGGTTAGGTTAGACGTCCAAAGATTCAATCACAGATGCCTCATTAACACCTTCGAGCGTAGCGATTGCCACGCGTTAAAGTCACCAGCGGAAGAATATGAAAACAAGCTGTTTACTTTCTTTCTTTCGCTGGAGAAACTCAGACGCAATAATTATGGGCGGATATTATTTTTGCCCCTCTGAGACTCCTCTTCATTTCTAAATGCTTTTACAGGGTGTTCGGAAAAATATGCCGATTTCTGACAAAGGAAAACATTTTGAAACACCGTGCCTGAGCAACTTTCTCAATGGTTTTGGATCCGCATATTTTTAAGATGCGATGCTACAAGTGAAATTGAACTCATTTCAGTAGAAAACTGCTTATTCCAAAAATATAAGACGAGCATTTTTTATAAAAAAAATGTGAAGAAGTTCTCAATAAAGCCGTTTAGTTTCTCCAGGGCAAACTTTTTGGTTTGCAATAAAATATCGAAATTCCGGATATCAAATAAAATGCCAATAGTGGAAATTCCGAGACCAATCGCCACACTTACGATTTAACAAGGTCAAGTTTGATAGCTGAAGGCAAAAAATCCAGTTTTCAAAATAAACCCCTCAAAGCTCTGCATGCTCCTCTTCGCTGGTTCGTGAATTCCAGTGGGGAGAACAATTTGGGTAGCGGCACAGCTTCATATTTATGTTCTCAAGCTCGTCCACCCACAAAACCATGGTTTTTCTTTCTCGACTTTAGTGCATCTTACCCCCAAAATAAAACATATCGATGTTTTCGTTGGCAAAAAATATAATAAGCTAATTTCATTTTACTTTCCCCCTTTTAAAAACTTTTTTTGGAGAGGAAACAATGCGCTCATAAAGTGTTACGTTTTGTAGGGCTCTTCCTCATTTTTTGTCTAAGAATTTCAGTCTTGAAAGTGCAAGCAGTTAACTGTGTTATTATTACAAATTGCTTTCCTGTGCAAAAATAAGTGCAGCAAAATTAAAAATTAAAGAAATGCACAAAGATTCCTTTTAATAGAGGTGGGGGCATGGTTTCACTTTTTGAACCAGATTATAAATGGCTTGCTTCACTTTGAATAATGAGCATTGAACTTTAGCCAGTGCGATCAAATATGCAAAAATATAAAATCACTTTAAAAAATATTTAAACAACTTTAAAATATGGAGGATACTTTCACCAGTCAACCAAAGTTGTTTTACATGTTAGGCAATGCGCAAATAAAAAGTAAACAAAAACAGAGAAAACATAAACAAGCCTTGACTTTGACACTGAGAGCCCTGTTTTGAAATTCACCCCCACTCCAAATATTGTGAGTACAGCAAACAAGTTTTACACCAAATAGTTTCCAGTTTTTGTGGAACACCCTGTAGAAATCGTAAAAATGGGTCTTGTGCCGAAAAGGGGGCGCGGAATGTAAGACCGAAAAAAGTTGTTTTTGCATTCGTCGAGTCTTTTCCTTTTTGGAAAATTCTCCCCTCGATGCGACGCATTTAAACGAGTCAAAATGACACATTTTGGGAGGTCTAGGCCTGCCATTTTGTCCGGAAAATCCGAACAATTTCCCGAAAAAAATCCGGATTTTACTCGAAATTGTCACAAGGCCAGCCCAGAGTCGTAACTTTGTTGAAACTATATTGCATTTTAGTGGAGTTTTTTTCCTACTCTCGTTTTAGTGCGAAAAAATGGCGAACCTATGGGTCGAGATTGAGTCCAATTTTGTCGAACCTAGCATGCGTGCCCCCACTTTGCTCCAATAAACCTCGGGTTGGCAGCACAAGGTCGAATTTGTTATATTATAGCCTCCCCCTTTCCCCGAGATTAACATCGAATAGTTTTATTCTGTTTTCTAATCTGAGCTTTGCTTTAATTGCTGGAACCCCCCATGTGAGCAGAAATCCAAGCCATTCGTTCCAGGAATTTCAAGATCGAATTTTCGATGGATTTAAGACCGAAACTCAAGAAGGGGGTGCGTGTTTTAAGACCGAATTAGATCGAATCACGCTCACTGATTAAAGCAGTAAACGTCACCCGATCGCAGTTGTGAATCACCAACAAAAAATGGTTTTTTTTTCCTCGAAAGCAACTGCATTTTTTTCAGCAAAACAGAATCTTTGGCAATTGCTTATTAAATAGGTTTGCACATATTTTACCAGAACAAACTAGAAAGTTGCTTTTTGCCATAGATTACCAACCGAGCTTAGGCCTAGCTCTGGGGTCAACGGAATTTAGCAGATTCTTATCACGCAACCTCATTTGCGAGCTAATGGCGGCCTTACTCAGCGACCCCCTGATTACGAACAGAGCTCGAGATATATTCTTTCGGTCTTAACCACTTAACCCCTTGTGCAGCTAAACCAATAATTACAAAGATACGAAGGAATTTCGATCTTAAATTGCGACCCATTTTTTGTGGAAATTGGAAAACACTGTAAACTTTCATTTTCTAAAGATGCTAAGAGCCCTGTTCTTCTCCCAAGATAAAAAATGAGTAATTTCTGAGGAAATGCAGTGAAACCGAGTGTTTTCTCTAAAAGATAAACTCCCTGTGGCAAGTTTTTAGGCGGCGCCAAAACTTTTTAAAAAGGGAATATTTTAAGCATTCCTTCT